>OFFZ01000312.1_pt1 | contig 31564 bp, 34 predicted proteins | sample 1521631 | NCBI WGS metagenome assembly OFFZ01 (sample SAMEA3504102, study PRJEB24116) | mouse gut metagenome | biome: mouse gut; feature: mouse-associated habitat; material: faeces | place: Denmark | collected 2011 | reverse complement strand
GAACACTAGCCTTCCAAGCTAGATACGTGGGTTCGATTCCCATCACCCGCTTTTTCTGTGCATTTAAAGAGAGGAGGTATCCCAATGAAGATCGTATTTTTAGACGTGAAGACGATCGGAGAGGACATCGATCTGTCCGGTTATGATAAGCTTGGAGAAGTGATCCGGTATCCTTTCTCCACATCCGCCGAAGTACCGGAGAGGGTGAAGGATGCAGATGTCATCGTACTGAACAAGGTTGTTGTGAATGAAGCCACGATCGGCAGCGCAGCCCGGCTTAAGCTGGTCTGTGTAACGGCCACCGGAACCAATAATCTGGACAAGGAATATCTGGACAGCCGCGGCATCGCCTGGCGGAACGTAGCCGGATATTCTACAGAATCCGTGGCGCAGCACACATTCGCAATGCTATTCTACCTGTTGGAAAAACTTCGGTATTACGACGACTATGTGAAAGAAGGGCATTATGCGAATGACACCCTGTTTACACACTTTGAAGAACGTTTTTATGAACTGAACAATAAGACCTGGGGAATCATTGGTCTTGGCAATATCGGAAGACGGGTAGCCTCCATCGCAGAAGCTTTCGGAGTCCATGTTATCTATACTTCTCCCTCCGGCAGCGCTCCTCAGGAAGGTTACCGCCAAGTCAGCATGGATACGCTCCTTGCCTCGTCAGATATTATCTCTGTTCACGCACCGCTGAACCGTCATACGGAGAATCTGTTAGATGCAGAAGCCTTCAGGAAGATGAAAAGCTCCTGTATCTTCCTGAACCTCGGCAGAGGCCCTATCGTTGCAGAACAAGATCTGTGCGACGCCCTAATACAGGGCGAGATCGCTGCGGCCGGGCTGGACGTACTGTGCACGGAACCCATGAGCCCGGACAATCCGCTGCTTGGATTCAAGGACAGCCGAAGGCTGTTCATCACGCCGCATGTGGCCTGGGCAAGCGTGGAAGCCCGTACACGATTGATGGATATCGTACTGAGACAGATCACAGAGTTCTTCCAATAAGTCTTTCTAGTACAACGAAAATTAAGTTTTGGATAGTTTGACGCAGAATATTTTCCTGAGAGTGCTGCTTCACAAGGCGTAGCGGCGGCTACATCAAGGCTTGGGGAGTAGTGCTATCAGGGAAATAAACAAGTCAAACTGCCAAAGAGTACATGTATAAAAACGCAGGCGCAGCAGGCTGCGTTTTTATACATGTACAGTAGGGAAACAGGCCAGCGAAACATAAGGTTAATTAAGCGTGGGGTATACTACCCCGAAAAACCGCAAGGAGATCTCTCAGCATCAGAAGAATCCCGCCGCCGGCTATGTAGCAGTCACCCAAGTTGGCCGTGATCTTATCGAGATATCTCTTCCCTGTTCGGATTCCGATATAATCGATCACTCTGCCTCTTACCAATCTGTCGAATATGTTGCTTGCCGCTCCGGCGCTTAAGAGGGTCATGCCTAATTTCTTAAGGTATGACCCCTTTTTGATGCACGGACGGAAGAATCCCTTCTTCCCGTCGGCAAGCGTGACCCGCGTTATCCGAACCGGAATGAACGTCAGTACATCCCAAATCAGGAGCACGATTCCCGAAGCAACGGCAGCGCCCTTAACCAGCTTCGGGTTCCCTTCCAGGAAATTCAGCAGAAATCCTCTGTTATAGACCTTGCGTATAACGATCTTCCCGCCGGCAAGCTCCTTTTCTTCTCCCCGCCTTATGTTCTCTTCCACCTGCTGTTTTATCATCACGTCGATTCCTAGCAATGACGCGAACAATATGCTCATCCAGGAAAGCATCCTATATCTCCTCTTTGATCTTCACAATCTGCTCTTCCTGCTTCTCGATCTCTTCCTCGCGCTTCTCGATCTCTTCACACAGAGAAATATATTCGGTATCGTCTACCTCGCCCTTCTGGAACTTCTCGTATACCATGCGTCCGATATCCTTATAATCTCTCTCATTCGCACGCTTCAGAGAACGTATCTCTCCCTTGATCTTCTGTACTTCCAGTGTATCCTCTGCCTTCTTACTGAGATCACTCGCCGTATCTGCTATCTTTTTCCCTAACTCACCAAAAAAATCTGCCATCGTAATTCCTCCTATTCTTTGCTGTCTCCAATAATGAACCGGTAAACAGACTGTCAAACCCAGCCTTTGGGACAGGTGTATGATCCTATAGCTGCCGCAGGATATCCAACGAACGGTATAGATTCATGGCTCCGTATCCCCATTCCCGGTTCGGATCCTCCATCCCCGGCTTCTGCTCCGCACCCAGCAGGATAATATTCCTGACCTGGCTCGAATTCACACCGTACGGGTTCGGCTGTGCAAGGACCCACTCCATCAGAAGCGCCGCCGCACCTGCCGCGATCCCTGCCGCGACGCTGGAACCGCTCCTCACCACAAAGTCCCCGTTAAGCCCCGCACCGGTCACCATCGTGCCGGGCACGGCGTAATCCGGTTTTATCCGTCCATCTCTAGTATACCCTCTCCCGGAATTAATATCAACCGTATTATCGATCCCATTATAATAGGCAACCGTCATCGCCACCTGGCTCGTTCCCGGTTCTGCAAGGGTGGTATCCGGGTCGGCCTGCAGGAAATTCACCTCGCCGGACAGGAATTCCTGGACAGGCAGCCACATGTGGAACCTTCCGTCCGACATCCGCACCGGCTTCACGCCGATCCGCCAGATTCCCTGGGCCGGATTCTTAAACCGCATAAATATCAGTTGGGAATCATTGTTTTCCAGAAGCAGCCGGTACTCTACCTGTATATTGGTCCGGTCAAACAGAAAATTCTCCTGGTATTCATAGCCTTGCTTGATAGAGATATATCCCGTCCTCTCCCCGGAAGGAGACGTCAATGAAACCGTCATAACATTCGGTACCGCAGTCCACAGCTCCGCCACAAATCCGTCTACCCCTTCCTCCACACGGATCTCGGCCTCTACCGAATCATTCATATCCTTGAATTCATAAGAAAAATGATGCCTGTGCACCGCCCCGTTACCCGCGCTTATCACCACACTGCGGTTAAGGACAGAGGAATAGGCGTCAAGCATCATAGACAGCAGGGAGGAACCGTTATGCCCTCCCAGATTCGTCCCAAGGGCGACACAGATCACAAGCGGCATATTCCGCTTTTTGGCAAGCCCGTTCAAGTATCTCATGGCAAGCATGATATCATTTTCCTGAAAACACGTTGCATCCTGGCGGATCGCATAGAATTCTTTCAGATAAGATTTTGCCTGCTTAAGCTTTACCACCGCGATCGCAGCCTCCGGGGCAGCGCCGATAAAACGATTCTCCAGATTCGCACCGCCTGCCGCGACGCTGGCGAGGAATGTTCCATGCCCGTCCGTATCCATGCTTGGAACGATTTCTAAAGGATTCTGGGACCGAAGCGCCTCATTGATCTTCTCTTCCGTGTATTCGCTGCCGTAATCCAGATCTTCCGGAAGCGTACCGTCCTGAATCGTCTGATCCCAGATACCCGCTATTCTCGTAGTTCCGTCAAGATTCTTAAACAGATCGTTGCGGTAATCGATCCCCGTATCCAGCAAGCCTACCATGATCCCACTTCCCTGGAGATTCAGCGTCGGATAAGTCTGAACTACCCTGATGCCCGCGTCGTCCATGGCTTCCAGATCCATCAGTTCAAAACAATTGGGTATGGAATTATACCGGTAAGACTGCAGCGATAACGGAGCCATACCCGCACGGTTGGCATAGACCGCCCTGAATCCGAAATCCATCTCCTGAGTGCAGATATCCGCCTCTCCGATCTCCGACTGTTCGAGTTCTCTATAGATTGGAGAGATAAAATCAAAATAATCCTCCGACAATATCTTCTCCCTGCAAGAATTTCCATTCATAAATTAAAATACCTCATATACTTTTTATAAGAGTATATGAGGCACTTTGCCTATTCTATTCTTGCTGCCGCAAAACATTGACCGCAGCATGCTCAATCTGTGCAGTTTACTCGATCCGCGCCGGTTCCTGCCCTCTTAACATGATCAGCGGCCCGCCGGTTCCTTCTATGTACTCTCTGGTGATCGTCACCTGCCCGATACTGTCGTCCTTGGGGATCTCATACATGATATCCAGCATGAATTCCTCAATGATCGCCCGAAGCGCCCTTGCCCCCGTATCCTTCTCCATCGCCTTCTTCGCGATCGCAGACAGGGCGCCGTCGTCAAACTCTAACTTCACCTCGTCAAGCGCCAGTAACTTCTGATACTGTTTTAAAATGGCGTTCTTAGGCTCCTTTAAGATCTTGATCAGCATCTCCTCGCTCAATCCCCTCAGGGTAAATACGATCGGCAGACGTCCGAGGAATTCCGGGATTATCCCGAAGCTTCGCAGATCCTCTGTCGCCACCTTCTCCAGAATCGTCTTGTCATGGTCATACCGGTCTTTGAGTTCCGCGCCGAAACCGATAGAGGACTGCTTGGTCAGCCTTTCCTTGATGATCAGATCAAGATCCGGGAAAGCGCCGCCGCAGATAAACAGGATGTTCTTCGTATTCACTGTGGTGAGCGGCACCATGGCATTCTTACTGTTGGCTCCCACCGGAACCTCTACTTCGCTTCCCTCGAGAAGCTTTAACATACCCTGCTGAACAGATTCCCCGCTCACATCCCTCTGGTTCGTATTCTTCTTCTTCGCGATCTTGTCGATCTCATCGATGAAGATGATTCCCTGCTCTGCTTTCTCCACGTCATTGCCTGCAGCAGCCAGAAGCTTGGATACTACGCTCTCGATATCATCGCCGATATAGCCCGCCTCCGTAAGAGACGTAGCGTCCGTGATGGCAAGCGGCACATCAAGGAGCCGTGCCAGAGTCTTGACAAGATACGTCTTCCCGGAACCGGTCGGCCCGATCATCAGCATATTCGACTTCTCGATCTCGATCTCGTCCATGGTTCCTGTCGCAACACGCTTATAATGATTATAGACCGCCACAGACATGGCCTTCTTCGCATATTCCTGCCCTACCACATACTCGTCAAGCCTGCCTTTGATCTTATGCGGCGCCGGAATATTCCTGATGTCGATCAGGGGCTTCTTCTCTTCCCCTTCCTTCTTCTTCTTGACCTTCTGCTTCTTGGGGATGTTCTTCTCCATATCCGCCATATTCAAGATCTGAACGCCCGGTATATTCATATTCATCAACTGGCTGTAATCGATCTGTCCGCTCATCATAGCGTCAAAGCTCTTCTGCATACAATCACTGCAGATGGAGATCCCGTTGGGAAGGTCGATCATCTTCCCCGTAACCGTCTCCGGCCGCCTGCACACGAAACAGATCTTCTCATACTCGTCCTCGTGGTTTTTGGTCTCTTCTACCTGTCCATTCTCTGCTTTCTCTATATCGTTCTCATGATTATCCTGACTGGACATCTTTTTTCCTCACTTTCTGCTCAATCTATACTTAGTGTGTTGTCTGCATTATATCCAGGCTAACTCCCTATGCTTCCGCCGTATTCTGCCGCACCATATCAAGAAATGCCTCCTCAGATATGATCGGGATACCCAGGTCGTTCGCCTTCTTATTCTTAGATGATGCGGACGTCACGTCATTGTTGATCAGATAATTGGTCTTGGATGTGACAGACCCCGTCACCTTGCCGCCCAGACTTTCGATCAGTTCCTTGACCTCTCCCCGGTTGGCAAAATGCTCCACACTGCCGGTGATCACAAAATTAATCCCCGCAAATATCTGCTTCGCCTCTTCCGCCTTTTCTTCCGGGATATTAAGCTCCTCTAAAAGCTCCCGAAACTGCCTCACATGCAGCTCGGAAGAGAAATAATCTACGAACGCCTTCGCGATCACTTCCCCGACGCCCGGAATTAACTCTTCCTGCGTCGCCCGAAGCATGGCTTCTGCATCATACCCAAATTCCCTGCAGATCATCTTCGCATTGGCAAGACCGATGTTGGCGATCCCAAGCGCATAGATCACCCGGGGCAGCGTCGTCGTCCTCGCCTTGTCTGCGCTGTCGATCAAGTTCTGATAAGACTTCTCCCCGAATCCCTCCAGAGACCGGATCTCATCCCGGTATCTGTCCAGATGGAAGATATCCGCATATTCCCGGATATATCCAAGGGTAATGAATTTCTCCAGAGTTGCCTCAGACAGTCCTTCGATATTCAGCGCGTCTCTGCTGACGAACAGAGCAAATGACTTCACATGCTTGGCCTGGCATTCGGGATTGGTACAGTACAGCGCCTTCGCATTGGCGACCTGCCGGATCTCGGTCTTCCCCCGGCACACCGGACACTGCTCAGGGATATCCTTCACACCGCTTCGCGTAAGGTTCTTCGCGATCTGCGGAATGATCATATTCGCCTTATAGACTTCGATCCGGTCGCCGATCCCAAGCTCCAGCTCCTCCATAATACTGATATTATGGACGCTTGCGCGGCTGACCGTCGTACCCTCTAACTCCACCGGCTCGAATATCGCGACCGGATTAATAAGCCCTGTCCTCGACGGACTCCACTCGATCTCAACAAGCTTCGTCTCCCGGATCTCATCCGCCCACTTAAACGCATAGGAATCCCTCGGGAACTTGGACGTCCGTCCAAGAGACTGACCATATGCTATATCATCATATATTAGCACAAGTCCATCCGACGGAAAATCATTATGCGCGATTTTTTCTGAAAATTTTATAACTTCCTGCTCTGCCGTATCCGCCGTCACCATATGGTACTCGACGACTTCAAAACCCTGCTCCCTAAGCCACTCCATCTGATATGCCCTGGAATTATGGAAGTCTACATCCTCCGCCTGCACGAGGGAAAATGCGAAGAACCTGACATTTCTCCTGGCTGTGATCTCATTATTAAGCTGCCTTACAGAACCGCTGCAAAGATTCCTTGGATTCTTATATCTTGCATCTGCATCCTCGATCTCTGCATTGATCCGCTCAAAATCCCGGTATCCGATCACTGCCTCGCCTCTTAAGATCAGCTCCCCCTGATAAGCGATCTGAAGCGGGATATTCTTAAATACCCTGGCATTGTTGGTGATCACCTCGCCGACTTCACCGTTTCCGCGGGTTACCGCCTTATAGAGCTTCCCCTCCCGATAAGTAAGGACAATGGTCAGGCCGTCCAGCTTCCAGGACATCAGCGCCTTCTGATCTCCCAGGAACTTCCTTAATTCTTCCACCTCCTTCGTCTTATCCAGCGAAAGCATCGGACTTTCATGCCGCTCCTTAGGAAGCTCGCTTAACACCTCGTAACCTACGTTCACCGTAGGGCTGCCCGCCAAAGTGATCCCAAGCTCTCTCTCCAGCCCCAGAAGCTCATCATACAGCTTATCATACTCATAATTACTCATAATCTCCCTGGATTCCTGATAATAGGCGCGTCCGGCATCACCCAAGATCTGCACCAGCTCCAGCATTCTGTCTTTCTTCGATCCGCTCATATAATTCCTTTAACTCCTGTTCCGTTAATTTTCTGCTCTCTCCCGTCTTAAGTCCCGAAAGTTCAATATTCATGACCCTTATTCTTACCAGTCTGGTCACCCGGTATCCCAGCGCCTCGCACATCCTGCGTATCTGCCGGTTAAGCCCCTGGGTCAGTACAATGGTAAATGTATATCTGCCTGCTGCCTTCGTCCTGCACGGTCTGGTCACCGCATCAAGCTTCTTCTCCCGGTCTGTGATCCTGACACCTTCTGCCATCTGCCTTAAGAATCCGTCTGTCACCGGCTTATCTACCGTCACCTTGTATTCCTTCTCATGCCCGTATCTTGCCCGCATCATTCCATTGATCAGATCTCCGTCGTTGGTCATAATCAGAAGGCCCTCCGAGTCCTTATCCAGACGGCCCGCATACGTGATCCTCTGAGGGTAATTCAAGTACCGGATAATATTCTTCCGCTCTCTTTTGTCCTCTGTACATACGATGCCCGCGGGCTTATTCACCGCCAGGACGATCCGTTTGCCGCCGCCCCCGATCAGCTTCTTCCCGACTCTGACCTCCTGATGGGCCTCCACCTTCATCCCCGGGACAGCCCTGATCCCGTCTACCGTCACCCGGCCGCTCTCGATCAGCCGGTCTGCCTCCCGCCTGGAACACACTCCGGCATCACTTAAGTATTTATTCAGCCTTACCATCACCTAAGCACCCCGTTTATATTCTCATCCTCTGCAAAAGTATTTCCATTATACAGGAATAATACGCTTGTAATCTTATTCTCTTCCATGATATCATCCAGGCTGCCCTTGTAATACGCCGGGTCGATCACGATCACTTCTCTGTAATAAGGCGTCAGAAACGGAATCAGGCAGTTCGCGTAGGAATCCTTCACAAGCAGCAGCCGGTCCGTAGTATCCGCCGTAGTCCGAATATTTACCCTGGCGTGGTCGCCGCCAAGGAACAGACTATATGCGTCAGTTTCCTTAAGCTTCGTCCGGTCATACAGGGTAGACGTCTTCCTGCCCTCATCCACATATTCAACCACGATCTGAGGTTCTTCCTCCTTCTTCTCTGCGTCATATATATAGATGGACTCTTCCACGCCTCCCCCATATCCGCTCCTGGCCGACAGATTCCCGTTAAATATATTCGTAACCACATATTCCTGCCACTTAGGCGTCTTCTCCTGATCAAGCCCCATAGTCTCCGAGAGCTTCTGAAAAGCATAATATGCGCCCCGCGTTGTCCACCGGCTGTCCGTACGGTAGTAGATCTCTTCCTTCCTGTGCTCCTTCAATGTCTTACTGACATCTACCCAGACGACCTGCTCTCCAAGCTCCTGACGGATATCTTCAAAGATCTGCTCCTGATCCGCCGTGACCGCGAATCTGGGAAGCTTATCCTCCAGAATATTGGCAGAATTCGGAACCAGCATCAGATACATGGGAACCTTACCGTAGCTTGACCGGAATTCTCCCATGGCATCCAGCTTCTCCTTCATCTGCTCCTGATCCGGCCTGGCCACGTCTTCCAGCAGATATTGATCCTCTCCCTTGAATACACCGTTAGAATCCCGCCTTCCCGCCAGCAGATCCATATCGTTTCTAACCGACAGCCACAGGCTCCGCCCCGTAAACTGATCGGACCGGTACTCCTCATACTGTCTCATAAAGCTCCCGTCTGCGACCGCCTTAAGAGATATCTCCGGCCGTCCCAGGAGCTTGCGGTTCTCCTTTCCCGAGTATGATCGCTGGATCGGAATCAGCTCAATCAGGAACATCAGCCCCAGCATCCCCAGGAGCACTGCCGCCGCTGTTTTTCTTCTATATAGTTTTCCGGCTTTGTTAGATCTCTGTTTCATCATTCTTCTCCGAATTCCCAGAATATCCCTAAAAGGCAAGATACAAAAACGGTCCGTGAGGTCCCGTAGTCAGATATACAAAACACACCGCAAAAAGCAGGGCATATACCGCGGCATTCACCACGGCCCAGCCCTTGTCTCCCTGATCTGCAATACTGTCAAATCCCTTATGTATGAACGGCATCAATCCCATCACCATGATGATGAACCATGACAGATTCGTAACCAGAAGATACATTCCCTGATCGTCAACCAATCCAGAAGCTCCCGCCCCGAACATGACCCCCAGATAAGACAAGGCTTCACCGATTCCCGGACTGAAGAAGAATCCCCAGCCGATCAGTACCAGCACAATACTGTATATATGTCCCAGGAATCCCGGCAGCCCATCCAGCATTCTCCACAGGAACAGCTTCTCCGCAGCCATCAGGATTCCGCAATACAATCCCCACACTATATAGTTCCATGAGAGACCGTGATACAGACCGACCAGAAGCCATACCGCAAGGATATTCCTCACCTGCCTGCCTTCATCCGTCTCTCCGCCGCCAAGCGGATAATACACATATTCCCGGAACCAGCCCCTAAGAGACGTATGCCACCGATACCAGAACTCCGTAGTGCTCCCCGCAATATAAGGATGGTCAAAATTCTTCGGCAGGTCGAATCCCAGCATCTTCCCAAGTCCAACCGCCATATCCGAATATCCGCTGAAATCATAATAGATCTGAAGCGCAAACGCCGCACATCCAAGCCATGCGCTCAGTACAGACATCTGCCCGGTCTCGAGCGATATGACCTTCGCGTACACCACTCCTATCGTGTCCGCCAGCACCGTCTTCTTCATAAGCCCAAGAACCAGATACATCATCCCTTCTCCAAGCTTCCCCACCGATAGCTGTCTTGTATGAAGCTGTTTCTCAATGTCGGGATACCTCACGACCGGACCTATAAGAAGCTTCGGGAACATGGTAACATAAAGCGCAAAGTCCATGATATTCTTCTGCGCCTTTACATTCCCTCTGTAAACTTCTATAATATAAGATAATATCTGGAAAGTATAGAAAGTCATGCCGATCGGCAGCCTCTCTCCCTGATACGGTATATCGACCGGAAGCACAGCGCCCAAACCAGTAAGTACCGCTCTTCCGTATTTAAAAAATCCCAGAACACCGAGATTCACCGCCAGATTGATGATCAGACTAAGTCTTGCTCTGCGGCGGTTCTTCGTCTTGCCCGCAATATCCAGCCCGCAGATATAGTTAAATATGACAGAACATATAAGTACAAGTACCCCCACCGGTTCTCCCCAAGCGTAGAATACCAGACTTGCCAGAAGAAGCACCGCCTCCTTAAGCCTTCCCGGCACCAGGTAATACAGGATCAGAACCACCGGTAAAAATGAAAACAAAAAAACAACACTGTCAAATAACATGAATATAAGCTTCCTTTACTATCTACTACAATTCCGCAATCTCAGCCATATGATCCGCCCATTCCGTGTAGTATTCCGCCGTCAGATGAATCCCATCCTCATAATAGTACTCATCCTTGACCAGACTGCTGTTATCAATAAAAGTCACGCCCACTTCAGCGCATAATTCCTTAAGCTTCTCATTATATTCGGGAATACAGCCGTACAGCTCGTTTTCGTCGGTCACAGCCTGCGTAACCGGCAGAACACTGTTGACATAGATCCTTGTCTCTGGCAGCTTCTCCTTAAGCGTGTCCAATACGCTCTTATATGCCATTGCAAATATATCCGCATTCCCCGACGCCGCTTCTACATCCTTAAGGCCGTAGCATAAAAACAACACCTGCGGACCTACCTCCACCGCTCTTGAAACATGATTCTCGATCATGCTGACTTCCGATCTGCATACGCCTGTATCCTGCTCTGCCGTAACATATGCACCGTCCAAAACCGCCTGCTCGTACAAGCCCTGGGCAATTGAATCGCCTATCACATATGAATTGGCGAACTTCTCGTTCAGCGGCCTGTTGGCCCACGCCTCATCCGCCGCCCGCTCTGCCTCCTCTAACGCCTGGATCTGACCGTCGATCTCTTCCGTATCTTCCGCCTCCATCTGTTCAAGCCTTGCAAGACCCGCCCTTGGATCTTCCCTGGGGTTCATCACGCCTATGGCAAAAACGATCCCTCCGAAGATCATCCAGACGATCATGGCAGTAACCGCCATGCGCAGGACGATATCCCTGTCTTCACTTTTCTTCGTCTTCTTCTCTTGTTTCTTCACGATAGCCGCGTACTCCCTCTGTCAGGCAACAGTTCAGACTCGTGTACTGTTACATTCATACAGCTTATAATCTGTACACATTGTACTGTTTTTCCCCTTAAAAGTCAAATATATGCTATACTAAAATTATACCCATCAGAACACACCCCCAGCGGAAAGGAGATCAATATATGAATCTGTTTACATTATCAGCCAAATCCTGTATGTCTCATCTGCTCCTTCGTGATACCTTCGATCAGTTTGCATTGATCGAGGGAGAGATCACCACATTCTGCAGATATACCATAGACGGCTACCTTCACAAGGATTTCTTCGATGAGAAGCCGGAGCAGGATTACGCCTGCTGGAAGGATCTGCGCGAATATTGCCTGAGCATCATCCGCGGGAAACGCACCCCGCTGAACTTCAAGATCATACTGTCGCTTGCCCCCGGAGACTTCAAAGCATTCCTCCTGGAACATCAGATAACCTCTTTCAGCCCAAAAGACATTACCGGGTTGTATCTGAACTTTCATTATGACGGATCGATCCTACAATGTGTCACAGGCATTTCCATGAACACCTTCTCCATGGACAAAACACTGGAAAAGGAATGGGACGCCTATGTCGAAAAATTCCTCTCGTCAAAGGGAATCGAGCGGGAAGCATAGCAATGCATATCGCTATCGGGGCTTATTTCTGATTGGCCGGCTCGACTGCCACTGATTTCCCTTTGATCTTCGTATGATTCACAGAGTTAATGATCTCCCTTGCATACTCTGTAGGGACCTCTACAAACGTGTATTTATCGTACATATCGATCGTGCCTACGACTCTGCCCGGAATTCCGCTCTCGCCTGCCAATGCCCCAAGGATATCTCCCGGCCTTGCCTTATCCTTCTTACCGACATTAATAAACAGACGGACCATCCCTGGTTCTTCCGCCCCCGTATCGGCAAATGTCTCCTGGGGCTCTTCTTTGCCCCCTGCGCACAGCTTCAAAAGCGCCGCCGCAATATCCATACTGGTATAATCGGAATCGTTGACCTCCGACTGGACCAACTGCAGGTATGCGGTCAGATCTTCTTCTTCGATCATCCGGTTCACCGTATCCATCAGCTTCTCTATCTTGGTATTCGCCACGTCATTCAGCGACGGAACCTTCTGCGCATAGATCTTCGTCTTGCAGTACCTCTGTATCTCCTTAAGCTTGTATGCCTCCCTGCCGGAAACAAAGGAAAAGGACCGTCCCACGCGTCCCGCTCTTCCGGTCCGGCCGATACGGTGTACATAATATTCATCATCCTGCGGAAGATCATAGTTGAAGACAGCCTCCACTTCATCCACGTCGATCCCCCTCGCCGCAACGTCCGTCGCCACCAGGATATCCGTCTTCCCCTTGCGGAAGCCCTCCATGACCCGGTCTCTCTGCGCCTGCTTCATATCTCCGTGCAGCCCCGCGGCAAAATATCCCCTGCCTAAGAGCCCGTTTACCAGAAGATCCACCTGCTTCTTCGTATTGCAGAACACGACCGACAGCTTAGGATTATAAATATCAAGGATTCTTGATAACACTTCTTCCTTATTCTTCGGCTTTACTTCATAATAATACTGCTCAATGCTCGGAACCGTCAGTTCCTTCTTGGTCACCTTGATAAGCTCGGCATCCGTCTGGTATTTCTTCGTGATCTCCAGGATCGGCTTAGGCATGGTCGCAGAAAACAACACCGTCTGACGCTCTTTCGGCACCTCTTCCAATATCGTCTCAATATCCTCCCTGAAACCCATGTTGAGCATCTCGTCCGCCTCATCTAATACGACCGTGTGAAGCTGGTCCATCTTCACCGTTCTTCGCCGCATATGATCCATCACACGTCCAGGTGTTCCGATAATCAACTGTACGCCGCTCTTCAGGGAGCGGATCTGCTTCACGATCTCCTGCCCGCCGTAGATCGGCAGCACCTTGATGCCGTGCATATAATACGCCAGATTGCGGATCTCTTCCGCTACCTGTATGGCAAGCTCTCTGGTCGGACACAGTACGATCGCCTGCAGCTTCTTATTCTTAGGATTGATCTTCGTAAGAAGCGGTATCCCAAATGCGGCCGTCTTGCCGGTCCCGGTCTGTGCCTGTCCGATCAGATCCTTCCCCGACATCATAACCGGGATCGCTTTTGCCTGGATCGGCGACGCTTCCTCAAAACCCATCTTCTTCACTGCTCTCATGATCTCCGGACACAGTCCCAGATCTTCAAATCTTACTTCTTCCATATAAAAACATTCCTTCCTGATTTATCATAGGAAAGTCATAGACTTTAACACTTTATAACAGCACGGTCTTTGGTAAGTAGGTAAGTCCCTTACGGGGCTTACCCCTCTCAGAACCGGACGTGCAGCTTTCCCGCATCCGGCTCCCTGCAAAGCTAATACATCTACAACTATCCGTATATACTTACATAGATACGTGGTCGGACGAGTGGGAATTGTCTCATCAATTCCTTATATCCTTCCTTTGTATAGCTTCTTCTCTGGCTTCTTCTATTCAGCCAGTAGAATAACCTGAACCATACTACATTATAGAATGAGTTCAGGCTTCTTGAATTGTCAGTAATTCCGTAGTAATGATAGTAACCAGTTAAGATTTCATTCAGCTTCTTTACTATCTGGTTTATGCGTAGAAATCTCATATCTCTTATCGTAGCATTTATTTCCTTGCTTTTCTTTGCTAGCTTTTTCTTACTGGTCTTCCTCTTCACTCTGAACTTTCCCGTTCTTCCATGCGAACAGTAATGCGTGAATCCGAGGAATGTAAAGGTCTCCGGTTTCCCGTCTCCACGTTCTTTCCGGTTCCTTTCTGCAAATCGGCCGAATTCTATCAGCCTCGTCTTTTTCTCCTCCATTTCCAGTCCAAAGTGCATCATTCTGCGCTTTAAATATTCATAGAACATCTCTGCGTCTGTTTTGTATTGAAAGCAGACTACAAAATCATCTGCACTATGCCGAATTCGGTATAGTGCTGACTATACCGAAGTTGAAACTATGCCGAAGAATTCTTTCAAATATAAGAAAATTCCACACTTTCCATTGATTACTTCGGCATAGTTTTTAATCACAGCCGGTATAACCGCTCCAGCGTTTCCGGATTACTCCAACTTTTTACTCCATCATCAGGTTTCACTGTTTCCAATACTCCCGCAAGGACATCCAATGTTACAAATGCATAGAAGCCACTTGTTGTGGATATGTTTTCATGCCCTAATAACTGTTGGATATGTGTTAATGGCACCCCTTCCCGGTACAGATCCATTGCCCGCGTTTTTCTTACCATATGACAATGCACATTTTTAGGTATGGAATGGACACTTTTTCTGCATTTTTCAGCATACCGTTTAATCATCTTTTCAAAAGTATCAGATGAAAGTTCGTGCATCTGTCCATGAATCTTTGAATAAAACAAGGGACTCTCTGATTTTGGGTTTCCACTATGGAACTCTTTTAAATATCTTCTCAGATGAAGAACCGTTCTCTCCATAAGTGGAATGTTGCGGTATTTTCGCCCTTTCCCAAGAAGCGTTACATAAGGCACTTCTGCATCAAGATGGATATCCGATACCTTCACATGCTTTGCCTCAGCTACTCTTGCAGCAGTATCATATAGAAAAATAAGCATCATCTGGTTACGACGGTCTGTCTGCTTCCTGTCAGATGGGGCTGACAATAAAGCTGTCATTTCATCCGGCTCAAAATATTCGATGGTACGGTTTGGGACTTTTACACCTGCAATGTTGCAGGAATCCACATAGATCGGCATGACCCATAGGTGTTCCTGTGCTGCGTATTCCAGCAATGCCCGAATCGCAGTCATCCTCAGATTGCATGTTTTGGGTGCCAGGGAGCGTTCTGTTATCATCCACGCCAGATAGCGCTTAAGAGTCTCTTTCCCAAAGTTCTGGAAGGAAACCTTCTTCCGGCTGACATGCTCCACACTTTCAAGATAATCTATGAAGCTGTTTAAGCAGGCCCTGTAGCTGTCAATTGTATGCCCGCTCACCTGCCGGATTACTTTCAAGTGATGATCAAGGTAATCCGAGGCCGTATCCCAGAACTGCAAGGTACTTTTTTTACTCATCAGGCACCTCCGGGATCCGGTCATTCAGCCGGTGTGAAAGAGTTTTATAATCCGCATAAAAATCCGGCACAAATCGGAAGTAGTACAGGGTATGTTTTATGCAGTTGTGCCCCATATAGCGCATCAGGTAGGGCAGCATAGCATTCACATCTGTTCCTTCCCGCGCCCAGCGGTTTATACTTGCCCAGGCAAAATGATGGCGAAAATCATATATGCGTGGCAGGTTCCCTGTCCATTCTGGAAAGGCACGCTTCCATATGACCCCGAAATTATAATAAAGAGACTGGACAGAATACGGTTTTACCCTGTCCCTTGGGAAGAAATAGACCCTTTCAGGAAATATACCGGACATCCGGCTGTCATAATCCGTTAAATATGTGGCAAGTTCATTACTGATATAGATCCTTCGGCTTTTTGGTCCTTTCGACTGTATAATGTCGATATATTTTTCGGCAAGATGTACATTTTTTGCCGGGAGCAGCCGTGCTTCTTTGGGACGGAGGCCGCAACAGTATAATAACCGGAATATCGCAGGCATGACACGGCATCGTGCGCCTGGACCCGGATTTTTCATATAGAAAAGATCACACTCCCGAAAAAAAACGCAGAGCTCTTCTTCGGCGAAAAAGTATGGGGGCTCCGGATATAGTTTTGGCATCTGTTTGGGCGGTATCAGATAAACATCACGATATCCCAGCCGAAACAGATATCTTGAAAACTCCCTCAAAGGAGCCATGGCATTGTAAAGCCCACCGGACTGCCCCTGATATTTATCAAGAAAGCGGTCTGTACTTTCCTTGTCCGGTAGGTCCAGATGCGGATAGGTTTCTTCCATATGATACCGATAATGTCTCAGATACCGCTCCTGCGTATCGTAGACATACCCGAGGCTGTGTTTATAAGCAATGAATGCATCCAGCTTCTCGCCAAGAGTTGCAGGCTTCATGCGTCCTCACCTTCTTTCGGCAGAGGAAGAGTCAGGGCGGACAGTTTTTCCCGGTCTGTTGAGAGATACACCATGGTGGAATCCGGAGACTGGTGGCCAAGCCCTTCTGCGATGACCGGAAGCGGGATACCCTTCCTGAGCATCGAAGATGCTGCATTGTGGCGAAACATTCTGGTACCTGTAAGCCGTCCTTCCGTATCAACACCTGCAGCGGATACAACCTTTTTTACGATATGCCATGTGGTGTTCAGCTTAACATAAGGTGCTTTTACGGAAAGGAAGAAATAATCCTTGTCACAGACAGGGCGTTCTTCCAAAAGGTAATCCACCATGGCATTGCCATAGGATGACCGGAGCGGCAGGTTTAACGGCTTCTGCGTCTTTGACTGGACAATGTGGATGACATTATGTTTCCAGTCAACATCACCGAGCCTGAGATTACAGATATCGACACTGCGCAGCCCTGTTTCGAAAGAAAGCATACAGATGGCTGCAGTTCGCCGGGAGACTTCTGGAGATGACAGCCGGCAGGAAATCTTATCCTGTTCTTCTTGTGAATATACGTCTATGATAGAATGTTTTCGCGGCATCCTTGCCGGAATCTCCAACCGGTATGGCTGCAGTTCCCCGAACATTTCATAGAAACGACGCATTCCTGAAATAGCGGTGACAAGGCTGGTGGGGGCATAGTGTTTCCCTAGCATGTATTCAATCGCTTTTGTGGTATCTCCAGGCTGGATATCTGATAAATCCTGATAGCCGAGGGATGTCATGTACTCCAATAGATAGCGGATTGGGCGGCGGTTTTTAATTAAGGACGCTTTGCTCAATCCGGATGCTTCTTCGGTCCGGTCATAAAGTGAAAGGGCATTCGACAATCCTTCAGCTATCTCAGCGCCAACGGGTTCATGGTATTTTTTTATGACCGCCTGTCCCGTCTCCAGATAAGATTTCAGAAACCTTATACATCGGTTATGTGCAAGAAACCTCCCGTGTCGGTATTCCCCTGACCAGGAACTTCTGTTATCCAAAAGAAACTGCTCTGCCAAGATATCAGAGAAATACTCTTCCCCCTGCTGCTCTGCAAGATTGAGCAGGCGGTTATAAGTTCTTCTCAGGTCTGTAAGGTACGATTCTGGATGGCCTGCTTCTTTTTTGTATTGAAGAACACCATCAACAGCCTTTTTCAGAGTAATGTTATTGTTCATGAATGAACACCTCCTATTATTTTTTGTATAGAAGATGTCACATGAATTTCTGGCTTTGTCAAGCAAAACTATGCCGAAAGTTTCTGGCAATAAGGCTGATTATTTTTAGATTTATTTGAAATTTTCGGCATAGTTTCAACTTCGGTATAGTCCGCATATACCACCAACCCTGCGTACCCTTTCATGATCGGCTGCATTTTCTCCTTGAACCACCACACCAGTACATAGTGCATATATATGTTTGCGATTACTGGTGAGCAGACCGAACCCTGTCCGGCTCCTTCCTCTGTCTCTTCATATCTGTAATCTTCCATGATTCCGGCTTTTAACATCCGGCGTACCAGCCTGATGATATTTGGGTCTTTTATTCTTGATTCTATGAACTTTATTATCCATTCATGGTCCAAGTGGTCGAAAAATCCTTTTACATCCGCATCCAATACCCAGTTTGTCTTTTCTTTTTCCAGCATTCCGTTCAGCTTTCTTAATGCCTTATGACAGCTTCTCCCTGGTCGGAATCCCATCATTTCATCATAGAAATGCGGTTCGAACACTGCTTCCAGTACTCGTCTCAATGCTTCCTGCACCAGTTTGTCTTCATAGCAATAGATACTGAGCGGCCGTGTCTTTCCGTTTTCTTTCGGTATCTCCACTCTTTTTGCTGGCTTGGGCTTGTATGCTTTCTTCTTAAGCTTTTCCTCTAATTCTTCCAGATTTTCCTCCAGCCTTGCCCCGTATTCCTCTTTGGTTATCCCATCGGTTCCTACTGCTTTCTTTCCGTCCATTTCCTTGTGGCACTCTTTTAATAATTCCTTATTTATCAAATGCCCTATGGACGTAAATACCATGTCTGGATGTTCGCCTGATAGTTGTGATATTCTCGCCAATTTCGTTTCCATAGCTCCTCCTGTCTCTGCGTACAGTCTATGTTTCCTCTTTGATATGACTTTGCATGGCTAGCCTGCGAGGACAGGCATTTCTCGACTTCCACTGTATGTTTTACCGTGTACTATTCGGCCATCCGACTTCTGCTGACCATTTGCGGTTCTCCCTTCGACAGTTGTTCCGCATACCAGATGTACGCAACTCATCTGGAACCAGACAGACCTCCTCCAGTTGACTTGAAATCCTTGATTGCATGACCAACCTCAAAACTCCGGGGAAGCAACTGTATTCTCGCTTTTAGTGACTACAGTTATGTTGCTTTCAGTGTATAGGAGCACCTCTGCCTTCCCACTTTCATTTTCATATCGAAGCTATGTGCAGTTATGCCCTGCAATCTCGCTGTCTACGCTTAGCAGACAGCATCTCTGCTGTCCACCCAAGACTCGCTTGGTGCGGTATAGCTTGTACCTTACACCGTAGGACTTTCACCCACCGAATTCCAAGCCCTTAGCTGGGCGCACCCTATAAGATAAAAAATACCCCCTGCCTGATACCAAGCAAAGAGTATTCACATAGTGTCGGTGTTCATCATACCACATCCGCATTCAGGTTGTCTATAATATTTTGCATTTCTGAATCTCTGCTTGACATTTTCTCAAAAACATAATATTATCTTTATGACTCAATCAGTATTTTAAGTCATATACAGGAGGACAATTATGGCAAGAAGCTTTACGGAACATGAGAAGGACAATATACGGAATCATCTGCAGGAGGCCTGTAAGCAGAGCTGGACGCAGTACGGCTATAAGAAGACGAATGTAGATGATCTCTGCAGACAGGCAGGCATCTCAAAGGGTGCATTTTATCTTTTCTTCGAATCAAAAGAAGCTCTCTTCTGCGAAGTCCTGTGCTCCGTGCAGGCTCAGATCAACGAAGAAGCCCTGGATATTATCGAAGCCAGGCAGGATAAGCAGGGCGCGGCAGCCGCATTGAAACACATTTACCGGGAATACGATAAGAACAATTTTTTGTATAAATCAGACAGCATGGACTATACCGTTCTGATGAATAAACTATCAGAAGAACAGGCAGCAAAAATCGAAGAATCCAATAAGACGAGCCGGCAGCTATTTTTGAACCGTCCGTATTTGAAGTTAAAGGTGGATGCTGATATGGCGCTGTCAATTATATACTCTTTGATCATGAATATCAAGAATAAGGACCTGCTCCCATATGATCACAGGGAGGTCTTTGATTATATGGCTGATCATCTGATTGACAGCTTATACGAATAATAAGGAGGCAGAACATGAAAACAGAAATTATAAGAAAAAATAATATGAAAGCCGCAGTTATACACAGCGACGAACTGCTGATCACGGACGTCCAGTCCGCCCTGGATCTGATCATGACGGTGATGTACGAAGAAGACTGCACGAATATCGCAGTAAATAAAGAAGCTGTTGCCGAGGATTTCTTTGTCCTGAGCACTCGTCTGGCAGGGGAGATTCTGCAAAAATTTATCAACTATGGGGTAAGATTCGCAATATACGGAGATTTCTCCCAATATACAAGCAAGCCTTTGAAGGACTTTATGTATGAGTGCAATAATGGGAAGGATATCTACTTTCAGCCTGATGCTTCTCTTGCAGCCGACAAGCTCCTTAAACTGTAACTGAAAACATATTTTCAGTTATTTTTAAATTCCTGTAACAAAACGTACCCCGGGGAGTCTAATTAATAAAGGAGGTGATACACCATGGATTTCGAGGAAATGTACCGATTGTATTTCAAAGACGTCTATCTCTTCATCCTGGCCATGAGCAAAAGCCCGGATATTGCCGAGGAGATCACTCAGGAAACCTTCTTTAAGGTATTGAAGAATATCAACAAATACCGCGGCGAATGCTCCGTTAAAACCTGGCTCTTTCAGATTGCCAAGAATACTTACCTGTCCCACATAAAAAAGACGAAACACCAGGAGACAGAAGATAAGATCTCTGACAGTGAGAGTTCTTCACAGCACAGCATGGAATCCATGTGTATCAGCAAGGATGAAGCGCTCTCTATCTATAAGGTCCTTCATTATCTGGAGGAACCTTACAAGGAAGTATTCACGCTGAGGACGCTCGGCGAGCTGTCCTTCCGGGAGATCGGCGAGATATTCGGCCGAAAGGAAGGCTGGGCAAGGGTCACCTATCACCGGGCAAAATCAAAAATCCGCGAACAGATCATTTTCAAATGAAAGGGGTACGAATATGAATACTACGAATAATACGAATTCCAAACATGACCAAAGCTATCTGAACGCTTCGAAGAATGCACCCGTACCATGCGGGGTGATCCGGGATCTGCTGATCCTGTACGAAGACGACGTTTGCAGTGAAGAAAGCAGCCGAATCATCAAGGAGCATATCGAAGACTGCGCCGGCTGCCGCAAGGCCTATGAACAGGCCAAAGAGACGTTCCCGCCTGTCTCTGCCATCCCGGAAGAGACTGACAAAGAAGGGGCGCGGTTCGTAAAATCTCTCAGGAAGTACCGCCAGAAGATCACCTTCCTGAACATTATAATACTCGGATTCTTTCTATTGGTTGCCGGAGCCTTAGTTAAGATCGGCTGGACGGGATTCCTGGAATCAAGCGTCTTTGCCGTACCGGCAGAAGATATTAAGATCACGGAACTCTACCAACTGGCGGGAGGAGACGTCTACTGTACGCTGGAATTCCCGAAGCTGGTCAATCCGCCGACACTGGGATCAATGGAGATTATTGACAAAACCTCGGACAAACACGAAGGCTTTTATGAATTACATTGTCAGTATCCGTTGTCTGTAGACGAAGAAAAATATTTTTACTATGACACTATGAGCATCATATTCCCCGCGGAAGTTTCCGGAGATTTCTATTCAAATCTTGACCCTGATTCTACTTATACTTGTACTTCTATCAATTATCGGGGAAAAGGCAAGAAAGACAAGCTTGTGATCTGGGAAGAGGGGCAGACGCTTGAGAAAGCCCCGAAGCATATAGAAGAAAAGGCGATCCAGGCATACCAGATTGACGGAAATGCTCAGAAAGCGCTTGATGAGATGGAATTAATCGGCGAGACAACGTCTCAAGACGAACTCCTTGAACGCTTCATAGATTATTACCGCAATATAAAAAATCCTGCAGATTGCTTCCCTATACATGTTTCTGAGGAATAAAGACAATGCTAAGGGGCAGTCGGCTAATACCGATTTCTTCCGATTTTAAAGAAAAATAGAGATACCCTGCGGAAATGATGCCGTTTAGCACTGGCACATTCTGTGGGGTATCTCTATTTATAGGAGGAAGCATTATTTTTGGCTGCACTAAATAAAGGTTCCCCTTCTGTTGAACCACACCTTTCATGAAGCGATATTTTCTTCTTTTTTTCCTTTAAATTTCTGGAGTTTGCTGTTCAAGAAGCGATGATATTTATTGATATTTCTACTTATCACATATAGCATAAACTCCTTGTATACTTTCTCGGTTGAACGGTGATTGAATCGTCGAAAATTATCATTTTCCTTGATATCTCCAAAATGTCCCTCTGTTTGGATAGAACGTATCTGACGGTTTAAAATACCTTTCTTACTTTGAATGTTCGCATGAGATTTTTCTTTTAATTCTTCCCAGCGCTCATTTATCTTCATGACTTTATTTTTATCGGCATCTTTTTCCGGATCATATTTATACAGACATTCCGCTTTATGCTCACAGCCACTGCAATCAGCGCATCCATACACTTCCAGTGTTTGAGTATATCCTTCCATTTCTTTTTCTTCTGTGCGGATATGTCTCAGTTCCCTGCCATCATGACAAACATAATAACGTTCATCTTCAAATATCCGGGTTGTCATGTTATAGTATTTTCCTATATTTTCTTTATAGGCGCGGGTCTTTCTTTGTTCATGATCCTGTAGTTTGATATAACTTTCTATGTTGTGTTCTTTTAGGAACAGTAAGTTCTTTTCACTGCAATAGCCGCTGTCTGCAGTCGTTTCCTTTAATATTTCACCAAAAGTATCGATGTGTTTTTCAATGACTGGAATCAGGGTGTTGTAATCCGTCCTGTCATTGCTTACATAAGCATGAATGATAAAGTAATTCTCTACAGCAATCTGAACATTATAAGCTGGTTTGAGCTGGCCATTCATCATGTGGTCATCTTTCATTCTCATGAAGGTTGCCTCTAAATCTGTTTTCGAATAGCTGTTACGCTCTTTCCCCATGATTTCAAAACTTTCTGCGTATTCCATGAGTCTTTTGCCACATGCTTCGAGTTCTTCGTAGAGCTGCTGGATTTCAGATTTTTTCCTGCCTTTTCCGTATACAAACCCGATGCCTTCACCATTTGCTATCGTTACTAAGTTTTTCTGAAGTTTTAACAGATCCAATGGAGAGCAGTTGTCGATTTCGATAATGCTGTTATTTGATATTTTTTTATGCTTTGTGAGTTTTCGTTTGCGGTTCTTTTCAATCACTTCCCGCACTTTGTCCATGCCTTCAATCATAAACATCTGCGCATTCCCAAAACCGTATTTTGTGTCATATCCGTTTTCTTCTAAGAATCTGTTGTACTTTGCATAAAGAGAATCAGTCCCTTCCCGTGGAGGAACTCCATGAGTTCATTGGGAAAATCTCCATACAGCAGTCCTGCCAGATGGTAGTTGAGTGTTCCGCGCCATACAAAGGTATAACGGTTTGCGTTGGCTTCTATCTTTGTCCCGTCTATAAAGAGTGATTCTAACGTGATCAAACCTTCTTTTTTTAACCGCCGCAGCAATTGATAATTCAGGTCATCCAAAATCTCAGAAGTAAGTTTTTTGTTTATAAAATCATAAAAGGCATCTCTTTTAGGCTGTTCCCCCTGTGTGAGCCAGATAAATGCAAGGTCTCGTTTACAAAGTTCAACGATGCGGTCAATTTCACGAATGCCGCGCATGTTTGCATATGTCAGAACTCCATATTTCATGATTGGGTTAAACCCGTGTTTCCCCTTACCAGAATACTGTGCCAATAAAGCTGTAAAATCCATTTCCTCCATCACTTTTTTAAGGGTAAAGACCGGATCGTCATCAGGTAAACTCAATTCATAAAATTTAAAGTTGATTTTCTGTTGCCCTAATTCAAAAAATTCGTTATAATAATCTTGTTTTAGCATATGGCATCACGTCAGGCTAAAGCCTGCTCCATAGCGTTTTACTCGTTTTATTTCTTATACTCATTTTGCCTATTTTACTCCGCTGTTATGATGCGCTATCTATCTTATATTTTTATAATATCATATTTTATTTCTATTTGGAACTCCGACCATAAAGAAATCCTAATCTCCTAATTTCTCCCACGCATCACTATCATATAAAAAGTGAATCTGGGCATCGGGCTTCTTCTGAATCGCATGCTTCAAGTCACCTTGTGTGCGTTCCCCGAACATAAACAAGTTTGCCACTTCCAGTAATTTCAGGGCATAAAAATCCTGATAGGCTTCATTGCAATTATAAACACGGAACCACTCCAAAATAACATTGGATAATAAGGGCTGGCAGTATCTGTCATAGAACATCATAAACCGGTCTTTGCGTTGGGCATTATGCTCCATCGTTGGGAGATGGTTTTTCCATAACAGCGGAGCGGCACCTCCTAAAAACTCCTCGATAATCCGGTATCTGCCGCTATGGTAGTTTAGTATAGTGCCAATGTATTCTCGGTTATGACAGACTGTAACGGTTACCGAATAAAAAAATCGCCCGTCAGTCCGCTGACACCAAGCTCTTCCTGTTGGATAGCGCGGCGTTTTTTGAACTCAGCCATGATTTCAGAATCAAATAATTCTAACAGCCTCCATGCAGACATTGAATATCCGCGCACAGTTTTCTCGCTGCTGCCAGACTTAGCCGCAACGGCCTTAATTGTAAAATTATCAGGATGCCCGGATGAAAGGATTTGGCAGACGGCAGAGCGGATGGCCTTTTTGGTGGTTATAGTCCGGGCATCCTCTTTAAGCATAAGCTAATTATATATCATGGGGAGGGGTTTTGCTATAATAAGATGAAGCCATAAAATTGACCCGCTTCTAAAAAGAAACGGGTCCAAAATCAATAAGGTGCTTAAATTGCGTTTTTTTGCTATGGGCGCCAGTATTCGAAACTGATGCCGCTTCCGTCAAAGTCGATCCTGTAAAGGATGCGGTCACGCAGCATTTTGAGCAGCGCCTCCGTGCTGAAATTGGTCTCGACATAAAGGCCATTGTCAACTTCCAGAGGGGATAGCATTCCCGCTGGGGAATCTGCTATGACTTTCCGACCACGCCCCACGATCTCGCTTCGCATGGAGAGGAGCGCTTCGTGATAATGCTCCTGTCGGTTGCAGATATCAAGGACAGCGGCAAAAGCCCGCTTCCATGAGGTCACAGGGATAGATTCATCACCATATCTGACGAGCGTAGGCTTTGTTCCTCTCAAAGTGCTAAGATCTCCATAAAGAGAAATACCCACGGTTCCTCCCGGATCCGCCTGCCCGGCATTTTCCCGTGGCATGGGGATATTCCTATGCGTTATGTTTATGTCCCCAGAGCGCATGATCCCATTAAACTGACGGTTGATTTCTCTGATTAGAGAAGTGCGCAAGGCATTCAGGCGGTTCAGGACATCTGCCGGCAAACCGGATGATGCGGAAGCATTCGCGTTCTCTGGTGGGGTTTTATCAACAACTCCAGCCCGCTCCGTGATTTCTTCTATTGCAGCGGCTTCCTCAGTTTCCCGGCTTCGGTCTGCTGCTTCCTCAGCTTCGGCTTCGCCCATAGATTCCTCCTCAAGGCTTGTATCTGTAACAGGCTCCGGCTCTTTAGGATAATATCCACTGCCCGCCAAAGTCTCATAAAGGGCATGAAGAGCAGCGGAGTCCAAATCATCTGGCGTTTCCAGGTTGCCCTCCCGCGTTACAACGTAACCGCCGATCTGGTAAGCATAGGTCGGTGTCCGCATATAAATAGCATCTTCCTGGGCGAACCGGCTGACCAGCTGCACTAATGGTTTTCTTTCTCTGACATTCAATGTAAGGTTCATAAAATCCACTCCTTTTCGTGTTTGTTTTAGATAATTTTCGCAAGATTAACTCCGATATTTTCTTTTGGGATCACCGCCTCCCGATTTTGTTAAAAATCACGATCTACAAAGACTTTCTGCATCTCTGCTATAAGGCGCGTTTCCTGGTAACGGTCATTGACTGCCTCCTGTTCCGGCCTTGTCAGCCTTGCGCCATGTGCCAGCAGCCAGCGTACCGTATCCCACTGCCGGTTGCGGAAGGTTCCCATAATGAGGGAATGCTCCTCCCCAAACCTGCTATAGCGTACATCCATGGATACGCCCTTTTGGTAAAGTACCGCCAGTGCCTCAATATCCCCGGCGCAGGCCAGTTCAAAGAGAACTTCTGCTGTGGCTGTTTTGTTTTTCATTATTTTTGATTTTCCTTTCTGATGTTTTTTGGTATTTCTATTTTGCGGCCATCCTTGAAGCATACAGCCATATCGCCGTTTGACCTGACCGTGATGTTTTCCACCAGCTCCTTGAACGCATCGCCGTCAAAGCTAGTGATAAAATCCGGCTGCCCATCCAACGCTTTCAGATAACGGCGGATTTGCCCAATCCGGGCTGGCTTAGCATTTTCTATCTCGGCGGCCAGTTCGGCAACATACCCGGCTTTATCTCCCAGAATCTGATTAAAAGCAGTGATAAAAGCTGCCTGCAGCTCATCTTCGCGGACAACAGGCGCCCCGCAGTTCGGGGTGGCATCGTATTTATGCGTACAGCGCCAGACATAAACACGGCCGCTGGCATCGGAATACCACAGCTTCTGCCCGTAAAAGTGGCCGCAGTCGCCGCAGATGACTTTCCGGTCAAATACGGAACCTGACCTGCGCCCACGGCTGCTGCCGCCACGCTTTGCCAGTTCCGCCTGCACCAGGTCAAAGGTTTCTTCGTCAATAATGGCCGGATGGCTGTTTTCCACATAATACTGTGGCAGCACGCCATTGTTTTTCTTCATCTTCTTGTTAAGGAAATCCGCAGTATAAACTTTTTGGAGCAAGGCATCTCCTTTGTATTTTTCATTTCTTAAGATGCTCATGATGGTGGAAACGCTCCAATTGCAGTTTTTGCCCGAAGGCGTGGGAATCCCGTCGCCTGTCAGGATGCGGGTGATTTCACGCACCGTGTGCCCGTCAAGATACAGACGGTAGATGCGGCGAACAACTTCGGCCTCTTCCTCCACGATTTCCGGCTTGCCGTCCGCTCCTCTCCGGTAGCCCAGGAACTTTCCGTATGCCATGGTCACTTTACCGCGCGCCATATTCTTACGCATGCCCCAGGTAATATTCTCACTGATAGAGCGGGATTCTTCCTGTGCGATGGAACTCATAATCGTAATCATGAGTTCGCCCTTGCTATCGAAGGTGTAGATGTTCTCCTTCTCGAAAAACACCTCAACGCCTTTGGCTTTCAGTTCGCGGATGGTTACAAGGGAGTCCACCGTGTTGCGGGCAAAGCGGGAGATGGATTTAGTGAGGATCAGGTCAATCCTGCCGTTCATAGCGTCTTCAACCATCTGCCGGAACCCGCTGCGTTTTTTGGTGTTCAGGCCGGAAATGCCTTCATCCGCATATAACCCGATAAACTCCCAGTCTGGCCGGCTCTTGATATAACGGGTATAATATTCTACCTGATTCTGGTAGCTGGTAAGCTGCTCATCCTCATCGGTGGAGACGCGGGCATAAGCTGCTACCCTGCGCTTAGTAGCCTGTACGGCGTTGCCTGCATCTGCTTTTGAGGTTGTTGGCGCAATCACGCGCACAATTCGTTCTTCAGCCATTGTTCCGCCTCCTTCCACATTCCAGCCGGGCTTCACGCTGTGATCCATCCTGGAATACATAAATCAGGCTGTCGTCCCCCAGAACATAGATTTCTTTTAGGACCTGTGGGACGGTTTCAGTAAGCTCCGCCGTGCCAAGAATCCCGATGGTTGCTGAGATTAAGGCTTCCTCTGCGATGCGCTGGTTGCCGCAGCAGCTTTTGCCCTTACCAATCTTTGTGCTGCATTCCCATACAGCTCTGTTTGTATAGTTCTCTATGCGCCAGTAATGCCTGCCGCATCTTGCGCAGACGAGCATGCCCTGAAAAAGTGTCTGTTTATGTGCGGGATAAGGATGCTTAGGCCCGAGACGGTCATTCCTTCGCCTCATTTCTTCCTGCACCGCATCAAACATTTCTTTGGGGATGATGGCTTCGTGGCTGTTTTCTACCAGATACTGTGTACGTTCACCTTTGTTTTTTACGGATTTTTTACTGATATAGTCTTTGGTATAGGTTTTTTGTAAGAGCAGGCTGCCAGTGTACTTTTCATTGCCAAGCAGCGCACGCACGGAACATGGCTGCCATTCCTTCTGGCGGATTGTGCGGATACGCTGGAAGTTGAGTTTTTTGGCGATTGCCCTTATGCCCATGCCGGAAAGGTAATCCGTGAATATTTGCCGGACAACTTCCGCCTCATCGGGGATAACCGTAAGGGTGTCATTTTCCAGACGGTATCCCAGCATCCGGCCTCCATTGGCCAGCCGCCCTTCCTCAAAAGATTTCCTGATGCGCCATTTCTGGTTTTCGCTGGATGACTGGCTTTCCGCCTGGGCAAATGCCGCCAGCAGCGTAATCAGCAGCTCTCCAGATTCGTTCAGGGAACGGATATTATCTTTCTCGAACACCACTTCAATCCCCAATCCTTTCAGTTCACGTAAGGTTTCCAAAAGCACTACGGTATTCCGGGCAAAACGTGTAAAAGATTTGGTCAGAATCAAGTCAATTTTCCCGTCCCGACAGTCCTTCAGCATCCGCTGGAACTGGGGGCGCATTTCTTTCGTGCCGGAAATCCCCCGGTCTTCGTAGATGCCGGCAAATTCCCACTCCGGGTTAGCCTTGATTTGTTCCGCATAAGTTGCTGCCTGGTTTTCCAGGGATGCGATCGCGGCATCTTTTTCTGCGGATACGCGCACATAGGCGGCAACCCGTAATTTTTTGCGGGAGACATGGCCATCCTGTCTGGCGTTTAGCTTATCAATCCTCATAAAACACTACCTCCTTTTTGTGTTAGAAAAGAGGGAGCCATACTATGCCCCCTCTGCAAAATAAGTTACAATCTCCTGATCTGATCCTTTCCGTAAACAGCGCCGAGATGGGAGCCGTTCTCCCAGTGAACGAACACCGTGCCGGTATCGTCCACGAAATCCACGGCTCCTTTAAGGCTCGGCGGCATTTTTCGGTAAGGGTCGTCCATGGAAACCAGCTCCACCCTCGTGCCGGCGAGGTACTGTTTCCGTAATCCTGCTACGGTTTTTTGGTCTAGGAACTTCATGGCGGCAAGCCTCCTTTCTTTTTTTGCGTCACACCATTAGTCACTCAGAGTAATAAAAACATCAAGCCTTGATATTCCTGAACATTATGGCGTGGCTATGGTCACCCCGGTCATTTTTGGCCAACTGCTTCACCGGTAAAGATAAATCGGCAGTATTCTTTGTGGTTCGCCTGATCGGAGAGCCATGCTGCCAGCTCGTACCAATCATTGTTGTACGCAATCTGTATCACCGCGTTTACGTCAAACATATTGGTTCCACAGGTGTCGCGGACTTTGAGGATCTGTTCTTTTACAATTGGCGTCATTCCTGTTCCTCCTCTTTGGATGCCTCCACTGCCTCAAGCAAGATCTCTCGGTCAAAATCCGCGTCAAGGTAGCCCCGGTGGATGGTCTCCAAATAGCAGCCGCCAGGAAGAGAGTAATGCCGGTTTTTTACATTCATGATGTAAATCATGGCATAGACCCGTTTCCCATTTAAGGTAATCCGCAGGGTCTCTTTACGGTAAAGGTGCGGATAACCTTCATAGCGGTCTAGGGCGCGCTCATCCTGTGGCGTAATCCTCCAGATCAATACAGGGACTTTCCCGCCCCTATGACGTTCAACTGTGGCGACCGAATAAAACGCCAGCCGCCAGTTATGGAGCATTGCCGTTCCCGCAACTTTTGCCGTGGGGCAGCGGTGCGCCATCTGTTCCAGGTTGAGGTTGGAGCCGTAAGCGATGTATAGCTTCTCTTTGTCATTCTTCTTTTCCTGTTTCATGGTCGATTCCTCCGTTTCCGATGTGATAGCTTACATTTTCCTTGCTGCCATAGCGCCAGGCGGCGTTTCCGTCTAAATGCTGGTAAAGATGCTCCCGGCAGTTTTTGAACTCGTCCCCGATGAATCCGATGCGGTTCAAATAGACCCGCATGGCGAATTTTTCATTCTCGGATTGGACTTTGCGGTAACTGGCAGATTTTTGGGTCAGAGCCTGATGGTTTATGGCCAGGGCGAACACGATATATGACCGGATCTTTCCGGCATGCAGCGTTCCGTTGAACCCGCGGAGTTCCACGGTATGGCAGCCATGGAAGAAACTATGCAGGTTCAAAAAATGATAACGGCTCTGATGATAATGCGCATTGCGGCTGCCATGATACCCCTGGTACCAGATCTGTTCGATCTGCTGAAAGGTTTTTGGCTTTTTTGCATTCATCCGCTCCACCAGATAAGCATCCATCTTTTTACAGTATTCCATCCGTTCAGGCGGGATCTGCAACGCCTTATAGAACAAGTCGTTCCTCGATGCCACCAGGTTGATGAAATTGCGGATGCTTCTTGGCGTATGGTCTGTGCCGTCCAGGTGGATATGGATGCCGCAGGATTTATTGGTAAATCCCCCGGCTTTCCGAAGCTGGCGCACCAGAGCCTGCACCGTGCCGATGTCCTCATAATAGGTAAGGATAGGGCTTACCATCTCCACACTGTAGCTCCTGTCGGCAGGGACTATCCGGCGGTTCTCTTTACGCTGGCGTTTCAGGCTACCGTCGTACATAAACTTCCAGACCCTCCCATCTGGGGCAGTCACCTCGAAGGTATCATAATAATCGCCTATGCCGGCAATTTCTCCACCAAGATATGCGGCAGCGGTTTCTGCCGCTTTTTTCCGGCTGATCCCAGTCAACTCAACCTCGATACCAAACTGTTTTGTAAACAACTGTCTCACCTCCTTTTTTCCTTGCGGCAAAATACAGAGATTCTGCGGCATACCGCAGAGTTTTCTGTACGGTATGCCGCTCGCAGTTGTTTTCGGTTCTTAATGTCTCTCTTTAATCCTTACATGCTCCCTCCTTTCCCGGCGGCGAAACGCCGCCAAGATATTTTTGCCTATATTTTTGTAATATGCGGTAATATTCACTCAGGCTGAGCAATTTCTGTTGAAGCAGTTCCGCCGTTTTCCCACGCAGGGCATGGTAACGGAGCTGACGCTCAAAATCTGTCATAGCACCTCCATATGGCTTCCTGCCAAAGCGACTGCCTTTCTCTGGCTGTCAGCAAAACATTTGCGGCTGCAGAAACGTTTTCTAGGGTTGCCAAAAGCGATAAACCTCCGGCCACAGTCGAGCTGTTGACAAACCTCTTGCCAAAAAGATTTGCATATAAGAAAATATATGTGTAGATTAATCCTTGAGGTGATACATTATGATGACGAAAAGAGAAAACCAACAGATAGAAATGCATTTGATAACAATTGAAGATTTAGTCCCTATGGATCATTTGCTTCGGAAAGTTAATGATATCATTGATTTTTCATTCATATATGACGAAGTAGAAAATATGTACTGTCATAACAATGGGCGTCCATCTATTGATCCAGTGGCCTTAATCAAGTTTCTTCTCATCGGTTTTCTTTATGGCATCAATTCCGAAAGAAGAATATCAGAAGAGA
>OFFZ01000310.1_pt1 | contig 31600 bp, 26 predicted proteins | sample 1521631 | NCBI WGS metagenome assembly OFFZ01 (sample SAMEA3504102, study PRJEB24116) | mouse gut metagenome | biome: mouse gut; feature: mouse-associated habitat; material: faeces | place: Denmark | collected 2011 | reverse complement strand
TGCCTATAACTGCTTCTTTTCTCCTGGTATTGCTGTAACCAGCGGTTCAGCGGCCCATTCCTGAATATAGTCAGTCCCATAAATGGCGGTTGACGAATTCACGTTCCTTTTCTTCATGTTTTGCTTTTACAATCTCTATATCCTCACCATTACAGATGGCTTCATATGTTTTCTGCCAGATGGCATGTAACTCATAATTTGAAGTATTGTATGCCCTCCAACGGGCTTCAAGCGCAAACACAGCCATTGGGTATTTAGCTTCAAGTGCATCCATCTGGGCAGGCGTCAAGTGCTCCACATTCTCCATTCGTCCAGTTCCATGTTCTACCATATAGTCAAAACGTCTTTTCCACTCTTCAAATTGCAGACGTGCTTCGCTGATTTCCGCTACACCAGGAATTGAATTAAAAATTTGCTCCTTACGCTCCAATTCCTCTCTCCATGCCTTATGCTCTTCTTCGAGATATTTTAGGATTTCTGCCTTGTATGGAGCAACTTCATCCCTAATCTGCTCTTTGTTGTGCCTGTTGCTTTTACATGCTCTGATTTTATCGTCTATTTTAATAAGGCCATATTTGTCGATAAGTGCTTTGATTTCTGTTTTGCTGATATTTTCTCCCATGATTCGCTCTCCTTTTCTTGGGTATACCGGCATATGCCAATATACGTCCCATTTTTTGTTTTAGTTACTCGCTTTTTCTGCTATGTCCTGCTCTAAGGTTTTCTTTCTTCTTTCTAAAGTCCAGGCAACTGTTTCATCACATAATTAATTTCTCCTTATTGGGTTATAGTATTTTTCTTCCCTACCCAACGAGGAACTTTCTAACGACATGTTATGAAGGGAATGAAGCTCTGCTTTTGCATGTGTGGCTGAACCTGATTGACAACGCAGTGAAATTTAACCCGGCAGGGGGGAGTATTTTTATCTGTTTAAAAGCATCGGAACAAAATGTGCTTATTTCTGTGAAAGACAGTGGATGTGGGATTTCTGAAACGGAAAGGAAACGTATTTTTGATAAATTCTATCAGTCGGACACTTCCCACAAGGATGAAGGGAACGGGCTGGGGCTGGCTCTGGTCAAACGGATTGTAGCTATCCACCAGGGACATATTGAGGTAGAGAATTGCGCAGAGGGAGGGTGTAAGTTTACCGTGGTATTGCCAAGGAGCCCTGTTATGTTTAAAGACAGTATGTATGGACAGGAGGAATAGGATGGAGCAGAAAAATGATTTTTTAGGGAAAGAACCGGTGGGAAAATTGCTTTGGAAATTATCCATTCCCGCGATTGCCGCACAGATCATCAATCTTTTATATAATCTGGTGGACCGGGTATACATCGGCCATATGCCGGGAGACGGCGCACTGGCTTTGACCGGTGTGGGAGTCTGTATGCCTGTGATTATGATTGTGTCGGCGTTTGCGGCGCTGGTAAGCAGCGGCAGTGCCCCCAGGGCCTCTATGGCCATGGGAAAAGGTGACAATGGGGAGGCAGAAAAAATCCTGGGGAACAGTTTTTTCCTGCAGGTATTGATATCGATTGTTCTGACAGTGGTATTGCTTCTTTTTAACCGCCCCCTTCTTATGGCCTTTGGCGCCAGCGAGAATACCATAGGCTATGCGGTTTCTTATATGGACATTTACGCACTGGGGACCATATTCGTACAGCTTACCCTTGGGATGAACGCTTTTATCACAGCACAGGGATTTGCCAAAACAGGTATGCTGAGCGTGGCAATCGGTGCAGTCTGCAATATTATTCTGGATCCCATATTCATTTATGGATTTCATATGGGAGTGCGGGGAGCTGCCCTGGCGACGATTACCTCTCAGGCCGTTTCCACGGTCTGGGTCCTCTCCTTTTTGCTAGGAAAGAAAACGGTTATAAAGTTAAAAAAGCAATGTATGAAATTAGAGAAGGACGTGGTTCTTCCATGTATTGCCCTGGGGATTGCCTCTTTTATCATGCAGGCCAGTGAGAGCGTGATCGTGGTCTGCTTTAATTCCTCGCTGCTGAAATACGGCGGGGATGTGGCGGTTGGAGCCATGACAATCCTGTCCAGTGTCATGCAGTTTTCCATGCTTCCCATGCAGGGGCTTGGTCAGGGAGCGCAGCCGATTACCAGTTATAACTATGGTGCGAAGAATGCGGAAAGGGTGAAAAAGACCTTTTATCTGCTGCTTGCGGCCACTCTGGGATATGCCATGTTCATTTGGGGTCTGGTCATGATCTTCCCTCAGGTGTTTGCGAGGATTTTCTCTCCGGATGCGGAATTGATTGCTTATACGGGATGGGCGCTTCGTATTTACTGTGCTGGAATGGGGATATTCGGCGCGCAGGTGGCATGCCAGATGACGTTTACCTCTCTTGGGAACGCGAAAGCGTCTATCATGGTGGCTGTCATGCGGAAGTTTGTACTTCTCCTGCCGCTGATCTACATAATGCCCCATTTGATGGAAAACCAGACTATGGGTGTATATCTTGCGGAGCCGGTGGCGGATTTTATCGCAGTGACATTTACTGTAATTCTGTTCTATTTCCAATTCAGAAAGGCAATGAAACAGATAGAAACAGATAGAAAAGAAGCAGGGACAGGAGGAAATTTCAAATGAAGATACATTGGGGAAAGGTGCTTTACATTTTGCTTGTTATAGCGGTAATTTGCTCGGCGGTCTTTGCGAAATAAAGCTGTAATGAAAGGGATAATTGCTTAATCCTTGACCTTGACAAGCAGCAGGCAAACTATTATACTATCCGAAATTGGATATAAAATTTAACGAATAACGGGAATGTAATTCAGATATCAGGAATTCCGAAGCGGTGCAAAAGGCATATCGGACAGACAGAGAACGGAAATCCAAAGGAGGAAAAACCTATGAAGCTATATATAAATACCAAGAGAACAATCGGCAGAAGAAGTCCCATGCTGTACGGACACTTTATCGAACATTTTCACAGACAGATTTATGATGGGATTTTTGATCCGGGGAACGCACTGTCGGATGAGGACGGATTTCGCAGGGACATTATAGATGCGATGCGGCGGATCAGAGTTCCCGTCATGCGCTGGCCGGGCGGATGCTTTGTCTCATCCTATCACTGGAAGGATGCGGTGGGAGAGAAGAGACAGCCCTTTTTCGATAAGGCCTGGCGCATGGAGGATCCGAATACTTTCGGAACGGATGAATATATCCGCATGTGCAGGAAGATTGGCTGCGAGCCGTATATCTGTACGAATGCGGGAACCGGAACGCCGGAGGAGATGAGCGACTGGGTCGAATACTGCAACCTGGAAACCGAGGGCAAGTATGCAAAATGGAGGATTGCGAACGGCAGCGAGCGGCCGTACCATGTAAAATACTGGAGCATCGGAAACGAAAATTACGGCAGCTGGGAAATCGGGGCGAAAAGCTCTGAGGAATGGTGGAGGCTTGTAAAAGAATCTGCCAAAATGATGAAGCATGTCTCCCCGGAGGTGGAGCTGTCGGCGGCGGCGCTTCCGGACATCGACTGGACAATGAACCTTCTCAAAAACTGCGGGCAGTATCTTGACTGGATCTCTCTTCACGGATACTGGGACATGGTTCCGGAAAAGAACGAACTGGCATCCTACGAGCAGTGCATGGCATATACGGAGCAGGCGGACCGGGCGGTTGTGGATGTGAAAGGACTGCTCACGGCTCTGCATCTGGAAAAAAAGATCAAAATCGCCTTTGACGAGTGGAATCTGCGCAGCTGGCATCACCCCAATGTACATACGATTCAACAAGGGGTCGGGAAGGACAGTTATCTGACTCCAAGGGACAAAAATGATGATAATTCCTCCTACACAATGGCGGATGCGGTTTTCACGGCATGTTTTTTAAACGCCATGAACCGGAACTGCGATATGGTGGGCATGGCGAACTTCGCACCGATTTTGAACACCAGAGGCTGTATTTACAGCCATAAAGAAGGCATCGTGCTCAGAAGCACCTATCATGTGTTTGATCTTTATGTAAATCATATGGGGGACATGGTTCTGGATTCCTGGAGCGAGGAAGAACCGAGGCGGCTGACTGTGATGGGAAAGGACGGAAAAGAGGTAAGTACGCAGACCCTTGACATTCTTGCCACGAGACATTCAGACAATGGAACGGTTTCCATTGCCGTTGTGAACAAGGATCCGAGCATGGAGCAGAGATTACAGATCCGGTTGGGCGAGATGGAAAGCAGCTCCTCCTATATCGTGCGGGAGCGTCGGATTGCCGGTAAGTCAACGGATTCCTATAACGACATTGACAAAAATGAGGTATGGATCGAGACACTTCCCCCAAAGCGGGCAAAAGGAGATTATGAGGCGATTCTGCAGCCGCACTCGGTGAATGTGATTGATTTTTCTTAGAGGTATTGGCTGTGGATAAAGCGATGAAGGGAAAGATAGACACGACCAACCATAAATTAAAGGAATTAAATTCCCGACAATTATGGCAGTATTTGAAAAGATTCCGCGCAGTAATAATGATGCTGTCATATGACAGCTGTTAATCATGTGAATATGGCAGGAATTGAGCAAAAAAAAACGTTGCCTTGCATAATGGGGCAGCGTTTTTTGTTGCTGGTACTAATGCTTTCTCAACAATTATTGAGATTGGGTTGAGGTTCCGTTGTAAATTATCCACTACAATGCGAAATACAGGAGCTGATACGAAAAGAGGGTGTTTTTAGTGGATGGACTGTTAAGATGTGTTTTTTATCTGGCAGCGATTGGGCTGGCGCTTTTCCTGCTGGGAAGAATGATGCCAAAAAAATGGATGCTTTATGACCGGTTTCCTTACAGTCCTTTTCCCTTTGAACAAAACGGGAAAATCTATCAGGCTCTCCGTATCCATAGGTGGAGGGAGAAGCTGCCGGATATGAGCAAGATTCTCCCGGCCATGATGCCCTCCAAAAAGCTGCCGAAAGGGGTGGATGCCGGACGGCTTGAAAGGATGGTGCAGGAAACCTGCGTTGCGGAACTGGTACATAATCTGCTCTGTGTTTTGGGCTTTGGGTGTGTCTTTCTATGGAAAGGGGCAGGCGGGTGGGTCATTGCCCTGCTCTATATGGCAGGAAATATCCCGTTCAGTATCATCCAGCGCTATAACCGCCCCAAACTGGTTCAGATCATGAGAAGATTGAAAACAAGGGAAGAAAAGGAGTAAAGGAGAATCCATGAAAAAAGTGTTGTTGTTGAGCTGCAGTACCGGGCAGGGGCATAATTCCTGCGCACTGGCGGTAAAGGAATATCTGGAGGGACAAAATATAGACTGTGAAATGACAGATGCACTTATCTTTCTTTCGGGGGAGATTGCTGATTTTATGTCATGGGGACACTGCTTTATGTACCGGCATCTGCCCGGCCTGTTCCGATGGGGCTATGGGTACAGCGAAAGACACCCGGCTGTTTTCAAAGAAAATTCCGGAATCTATAAAATGCTGACTTCCGGTGCGGAGCGTATGTATCAGTTCATTATGCAGAGACAGTTTGATTCGGTCATCTGTACCCATCCTTTTGCGGCAATGATTCTTACACGCATCGTAAACAACCATTCCCTGCAGGTCAGGACGGCTTTTATCGCTACGGATTATACCTGCTATCCGGGCATGGAATTTTGTAATCTGCAATATTATTTTGTCCCCAGCAGGTGCCTGGCGAAAGAGTTTGAAGAAAACGGCATTTCAGAGGGACGCACCATTGCCGCCGGGATACCGGTGCGCCAGAAAATGTATGACAGGACGGATAAGGCAGATGCAAAGAGGCTTTTGGGGATTGGAGCAAGGAGCAGGCATCTCCTTGTCATGTGCGGCAGCATGGGATGCGGCCCTATTGCAAAGATTGTAAAATATATTGCAGGAGAATTGACAGAGGGCATGGAAGTATCCGTAATCTGCGGGACAAACAGAAAGCTTAAGGAAAAGCTGGAGAGGAAGTACAGGGGAAATGACAGGATACATATCATAGGATACACAAACCAGATGTCACTCTATATGGATTCTGCCGATTTATGCCTTACAAAACCCGGAGGAATCAGTATCACGGAGGCCGTGGTGAAAAAGCTCCCAATGGTATTTGTGAATGCGGTTGCCGGATGTGAGCAGTACAACATGGATTTTTTTGTGAAAATGGGTGCGGCCGTCACGTCGGCCTCTACGAAGGAGCTGGCAAAGGAGAGCATTCGGATTCTGGAATCCGAGGCGCGCAGACAAAAGATGGCAGATGCCCTAAACAGTTACCGTTACCCTGGCGGGGCAGAGAAGATTTTCCATTCATTGGAAGATTCATCAGGTGCGGCGGCATGTGGCGAGCCCGGCAAAGAACAGGAAAAGCTGGGACAGAGGTTTCCTGATGACATGGGAGACAGAGGAATATATGAGAAAAGGAAGGATGAGGAACAGCGGCATGGTAGATTACAGAGCATTCAGGTTTCATAAACTAAACACCCCGGAATTTCGTCATCTGAAGTACCTGCTTTTCTGGCCGGTCTATGGACTGCTTTTTCTGACAGTGGAAAGACTGTGGATCCGGGACAGCTATTATCCCATGCACTGTGCCTTAGATGACAGGATTCCTTTTTGCGAATATTTTTTGATTCCCTATTTATTCTGGTTTGTGTTTTTGATAGGGATGCATATCTATACCCTTTTGTTTGATGTGGATTCGTTCCGGAGGTTCATGCAGTTTACAATCATCACTTATTCGGCGGCGATCCTGATTTATATGCTCTTTCCAAACTGTCAGGAGCTTCGGCCCCTTGCCTTTGAACGGGACAATATACTGACGCGGTTCATGGCAGGGTTCTACCAGTTTGATACGAACACCAACGTCTGCCCATCCGTCCATGTAATCGGTTCAGTGGCCGTTATGCTCTGCGCATGGAACAGCAGGCATTTTGGGACCAGTGGCTGGAGGATCGCTTTTGGCCTGACAGCCCTGTTGATTTCCGTATCAACGGTATTTTTAAAACAGCATTCGGTATTGGATGTGATAGCGGCGGTTCCCATCTGCATGGCGGCGTATTATCTGGTCTATAAGAGGAAAAAGCATCGTGTCAGTGAGGTGCGCTCAAAGGGTGTCCCATGTTAAAAGCCCTTTGGGCTTCGGACATGAGTTTATGTGACAGGGGGCAGGTGTATGGATACAGTGTTATTTTTTACATTATGCGGGTACTTATCAGGCAGTATATTATTTGCACAGGTTGCGGCAAAACTGATGAATAAGGGGGAAATGCTGCAAAAGAGCAGGGATCAGAATCCCGGTACTGCAAATGCTTTCCAATATGGCGGATTTTGGTGTGGTCTCATTACGCTCTGCGGAGACTTGCTGAAAGGATTTTTGCCGGTTTATCTCTTTTCCCAATACGGCGGTGGGCTTACCGCATTTCCGCTGGCGGCAGCCCTGGTAATCGCAGCCCCCGTAATAGGACACGGTTTTCCACTGTTTTTTCAGTTTAAGGGCGGTAAGGGAATTGCTGTTACATTTGGGAGCCTGATGGGATTGTACCCGGCATGGGGACCGGTCATTCTATTTGCGGCGCTGTTCCTCTTTTTTTCTCTGGTGCTGCGGGTGACGCCACATTTTTACCGTACCATCATTACTTACCTGTCTGCCCTGGTGTGCCTGTTTTGGCAGCAGGCCGACATGGGAGTGGTTTTAGGCTTTCTGCTTATTACGATGACGGTCTGTCTGCGGATGCACATGAGCAAAGAAGAAAGGGTAGAAATGAAGGTAAGGCTTTTATGGATGCATTGATATTGTCCTGCGGCACGGGAGGCGGCCATGATGCCGTGGCGGATGCCATGCGGGAGGAATTGGCCAGACGGGGTAGTCATGTGGTTGTAATGAATCCATATGACTTGCAGGGCAGCCGGATGGCGGATAGGATCAACAAAGTGTATATTTCCCTTGTTCAAAATGCGCCAAAAGTTTTTGGCATTGTGTACTGCATGGGAGAGGCTTACCGGAGGCTTCCGTTTCGTTCCCCGGTCTATTACCTGAATGGGGGAATGGTATCTGCCATGGAGGATTACCTGGAGCAGAACCACTTTGACATTATCATTCTGACGCATTTGTTCCCTGCGGAAATCTTGACGCAGATGAAAAGGCGGGGGATGAAGATTCCGAAGACAGTGTATATTGCGACAGACTATATCTGCATCCCCTTTACGGAAGAAACAGATTGTGACGCATATATCATACCGGATCAAAGACTGGCAGGGGAATTCCGGAGTAAGGGAATCCCCCCTAAAAAGATAGTCCCGTTGGGGATACCGGTTCGCAGGGCTTTCCTGTCGCAGATGACACGGGAAACAGCAAGGGAGAAACTGAACTTTGAAAGGGACAAAAAGTATTTGCTGGTTTCGGGAGGAAATATTGGGGCCGGAAAAATGGAAAGCGTGATAAAACTGCTCTGTGAACAGGGCGGGGATGGAATCCGGGTGATTGCGGTTTGTGGGAGCAATGAAAAGCTATACCAGAGGCTTGCTAAAAAATATGGCAAAAAAATCATTGTCATACGGCGGACATGCCGGATGGACGTGTATTTACGGGCATGTGACCTGTATCTGACAAAGCCGGGAGGGATTTCCTCTACTGAAGCGGCAGTGATTGGAACACCACTGGTTCATCTGCCGCCTATTCCGGGATGTGAGACCGGAAATGTACGCTTTTTTTCCTCTCTTGGAATGAGCCGCAGAATAAAATTGAGGACGGCTGAAGTCCCAGGAATTATTTCATTCATGGAGGATAAATCAGAATGCGGGAAGATGAAAAGTAAACAATATGAAATCGTCCATAAGGAGGAGGCTTCAAGAATATGCGATTTTGTGGATGAAATGATTAGCCCCCAAAATATCATTTAAAATTGTATTGACAAACATCCGATTTCGGAATATACTACATAAATGCGATTTATATCCGAAGTCGGACTTTGAGAGAAGACAGTTCTATATTAGATGAGGGAGGACAAAATTATGCCTAAAAAATTGCTGTGATTACAGGAAGCCCCCGTAGAGATGGGAACAGCTTTGCCATGACAGATGCCTTTATCAAGGCGGCAGAGGAAAAGGGACACACCATAACCCGCTTTGATACGGCCCTGATGAATGTGAACGGCTGCCATGCCTGCGAAACCTGTTTTAAGACAGGACGGGCCTGTTCTTATGACGATGATTTTAACATCATGGCCCCCGCCATCCAGGAAGCTGATGGCGTTGTGTTTTCAGCCCCGGTTTACTGGTACACAATGCCCGCGCAGATAAAAGCCGTCATAGATAAGATGTTTTCTTTCTATACGGCAGGGATAGACCTTTCAGGCAAAGACTGTGCAGTCATTTCCTGCTTTGGAGATACGGACACATCTGTCATAGACGGGATTCGTATTCCTTTTGAAAGGACGGCGGCATTGTTGAACTGGAAAATGGTAGGAGAAGTATTTATTCCGGGTGTTCTAAATGTAGGAGATATTGATAAGACGAATGGCTGTGAACAGGCTGCTGCTTTAGCGGACAGATTTTAACGAAGCGCTCTGGAGTCAAAGAGGAAAATCCATTATGTATAAAGAGATTAAGAGACAGGTTGATGTGATAAATCAGCGGATAAAAGAATATAATTCGCTTTATCGTACTGCAGCCAGAGAAGCCGGGATTTGCGATGGCGAAATCTGTATATGGTCCATTCTGCTAAGTACAGAAGAGTATTCGCAGCATGACTTGTGTGATCTGCTTTCGAGTCCAAAGCAAACGGTCAACTCGCTCATAGCCGGTCTCATGAAAAGGGGATATGTGTTTTTGGGGCATGTTCCGGGGACGCGAAATCGAAAAGTGATTCGTTTGACCGAGGAGGGGCAGAACTACGGCAGGAGCAGGGTAATGTGGATTTTTGAGGCAGAGCAGAGAGTGATAGAAGAAACGAATCCGGAGGAAATACAAGTGCTCATTTCCATGCTGGAAAAATATATCCGGCATTTGAAAAGGGAATTTAACAGAAAGGGATATAGAAATGAATGCAAAAATATTTGATATTCTGGAGTTTTCCAAAATACAGGAGATGCTGGAAAAATGCGCCACATCCCAGCCGGGCAGATTGCTGTGCAGAAATCTTATGCCGGAGACAGATATTGAAAAGATACAGCACATGCAGGATGAGACCTCAGCGGCAAGGGAGCGCATCCGGCATAATGCGGTAATTTCTTTTTCAAAGGTAACAGACTTAAGCAGGGTATTCGAGAATCTGGAAAACGGCGCTTCCCTTACCCCAGCAGACCTGCTGCGGATCTGTGACCTGCTGGATGCCGCCAGCAGGGCGAAAGCATATGGTTGCCGGGAGATACCGGAAGAAGAGCGCGATCTTCTTGATACGCGTTTCAACCAGCTTTCGCCGCTTCCGAAAATCAATGCGGAAATCCGGCGCTGTATCCGTTCGGACATGGAACTGTTTGACACTGCCAGCCCGGGGCTTGAGAAGACGCGCCGGAAGATTAAGACGACAGAGGACAAAATACAAAACCAGTTAAGGGCGTTTATTGGCGGGAAGTACCGCAATTACCTTTCCGAAACCTTTATCAGCCAGAGGGACGGCGCTTACTGCCTTGCTGTGAAATATGCCTGCCGCGGCAAGGTCTCCGGCACGGTACATGGACAGTCGGGCACCGGAGGGACTGTATTTATTGAACCGAAGAGCGTGGCGGATGCCAGCGGTGAGCTTCAGGACCATAAGTATCAGGAGCAGATTGAAATTGCCATTGTCCTGGGCGAACTCAGCGACATGATAAAGGCACAGCTAAAGTATGTGAAAAAGGATTATGCGATCCTCACAGAACTGGATTTTATTTTTGCAAAGGCATATCTGTCGCAAGAATATAAAGGGACGGCTCCCATCCTGAACAGGAAAAAAATAATCAGTATCAAGGAGGGACGGCATCCGCTGCTCGATCCTGTGAAGGTGGTTCCCACAACCCTGGAGCTGGGACGGGATTATGACCTCCTGGTCATCACCGGACCCAACACAGGGGGAAAGACATTGACCATGAAGACAGTGGGCATTATGACGCTTATGGGGCAGGCTGGGCTGCACATTCCGGCAGCGGAGGGCACTGAATTATCTGTATTCAAGGAGGTATTCGCGGACATCGGGGACGAACAGAGCATTGCCCAAAGCCTCAGCACTTTTTCCGCCCATATGACGAACATTATAAAAATATTGGATATTGCGGATAAGGATTCCCTTGTACTGATTGACGAACTTGGCTCCGGGACAGACCCGGCAGAGGGTGCGGCGCTGGCGGCATCCATTCTGATGAGGCTGCATACAAGACAGATACGGACATTGGCAACGACTCATTATGCGCAGATAAAGGCGCTTGCCCTCACAACGGAAGGGGTACAGAACGCCTGCTGCGAATTTGATGTGGAAACCTTAAGTCCCACATACAGGCTGATGATCGGGGCAGTCGGAGCCAGCAATGCATTTGCGATTTCAAAGAGGCTGGGACTTGGGGACGATTTGATTGAGGATGCAAGAGAATTTCTGAAAAAGGATCAGAGCCAGGGAATGTAGGAAAGGAATTGAAAAATGGAAGCCACAAAGCAATATATGGCATTTGAGGCTGGTGAAACACGTTATGCCGTACCTATGGAGTATGTGGGATATATTGTGGCAGCATCAGAGAAATATCCCCAGTGTATGCCTCCGGGGATGCCAGTGTATGTAAAGTGCATCATGCGTATGGAGCAGAAACCGGTACCGATTGTTGATTTGGCCAGACTTAAGGATGACATAGGTATAAATGAGCAGGAGCATATCTATTCGCTCATATTGGTATTCTCTTATGAGGAAAAACCGGTTGGGGTATTGGCTGATGATATATTCGTAATACCGGAGCAGCAAGAGATAAAAGTGGGGATAGAGCCGGTTACTCAGAGAATGATTATAAAAATTGACAGTGAAGATTTTGTGCTGTTTAATGTCCCGGAGTTTTATGCAGAGATATAGGGAAGAAACCTATTGCTTTATGGATAGATATATAATGTCAGGAAAGAAAGGAACGGAACATGATAAAGCTGCTTAGGAGATTAAAGGGCAGGGAGTGGGGATATGCTTTTGCCGCGCTTTTTTTTATTATCGCACAGGTCTGGATGGATCTGAAAATGCCGGATTATATGAATCTGATTACCCAGATTGCACAGGGTGGAATCAATGCGGAAACAGGTACTGCCTACGAACTGCCGGATATATGGAGAAATGGCGGCTATATGCTGTTCTGCGCATTCGGAAGCATGGCATGTTCCATTGCCACCAGTTTTTTTGTGGTACAGATTGCAGCTAATTTTTCTGCAAGGCTGCGGGAACTGTTATACAGAAAAGTCCAGGGCTTCTCTATGACCGAGATTAACAGGTTCAATACTGCCTCCCTGATTACCCGTACTACAAACGATGTGCAGCAGGTACAGATGCTTATCACAATGGGACTGCAGATGATGGTTAAGGCTCCCATTAGCGCTGTCTGGGCGATTAAAAAATTGCAGGGAAGCAATGGCAGTGGTCGCTTTCTGTTGCGGTAGCAGTCATTTTCATGTTGGCCAGTATTGCAATCATCCTGCTTCTGGTAACGCCCAAATTTGCCAAAATACAGAAAATGACGGATGACATGAATCGGATTACCAGAGAATCCCTGAACGGTATCCGCATTGTCCGGGCTTATAATGCCGAAAGTTTTCAGAAAGAAAAATTTGATAATGTAAACAGGGACTTCACAAAAACAAATCTGTTTACGGGCAGGATTATGGCTTTCATAAATCCTGTTATGAGTATAACGATGAATGGGATATCTCTTGTGATTTACTGGGTCGGCGCTATGATCATCAATGATGCCGCAATAGCGGAGGTCTGGGGACTGTTTGGCGATATGGTGGTGTTCATGTCCTATGGGATGCAGATTATTTCTTCTTTTATGATGCTTGCGGTGATGTTTATGATTGCTCCCCGCTCCGTTGTATCGGCAAAGCGTATCAATGAAGTGCTGGAAGTGGAGGAAATGATAAAGGATGGGAAAGGCGTGGGAGAAACTTCTGAAAAAGGAACTGTTGAATTTCGTGATGTCAGTTTCCGTTATCCGGATTCGGAGGAAAATGCCCTGTCTCACATTTCATTTCAGGCAAAGAAAGGGCAGACTGTGGCATTCATCGGAAGTACCGGCTGTGGGAAGTCCACAGTGGTCAATCTGGTTTCCCGGTTTTATGGCGCTACGGAAGGCAGTGTCATGGTAGACGGGCATTCTGTCCGGGAATACAAAAAAAGTGAGCTGGCAGGAAAGATAGGCTATGTTTCCCAGAAAGCGATATTGTTCAGCGGGGATATCCGGTCGAATGTAAATCTGGGCGATAATGACGCGGATGACGCAATGGTGGAAAGGGCGTTGGACATCTCCCGGAGCACAGAGTTTGTAGGGCTGCAGAAAGGCGGGGTAAAGGGGCATGTGGCGCAGAACGGAAGCAACTTTTCCGGTGGGCAGAAACAGCGCCTTTCCATTGCACGGGCCGTGGCAAGGCAGGCGGAAATCTATATCTTTGACGACACGTTTTCCGCACTGGACTACAAGACAGACCGTGAGCTGCGTGCACGGCTGAAATCGGAGATGAAGAATGCGACCTGCCTGATTGTTGCCCAGCGGATTGGGACGATCATGGATGCGGATTTGATTCTGGTCATGGAAAACGGAAAAATCGCGGGGCGGGGGACACACCGGGAGCTGCTGGAAAGCTGCCCGGCTTATCAGGAGATTGCATACAGCCAGTTAAGCGAGGAGGAACTGAAACATGCCTGATATGGAAAACAGGAAAAAGAAGAATACGCGTCTTGCGGTGGGGGCACTGGTTTCCTATTGCAAAAAATACTGGCTGATGATTATCGTTGCAGTGCTCTGCGCGGCAGCCTCTGCTGTCTTTTCAGTCATCAGTCCTCAATATATTTCACAGATGACTGAAACGATTCAGAACGGCATCGGCATAGCGGGCATCAATATCGATATGGGAGAGATTGCCAGAATCGGCGGGATTCTGCTGATCATGTATGGGGTGGGATGTATCCTTGGCTATCTGCAGGCGTTTTTGCTGAACCATATTTCCTGTAACATGGGAAAGCAGATGCGGGACGACATCAGTGACAAGATCAACCGTACTCCGCTGAATTATTTTGACACCCATAATTTTGGCGATACCCTGTCCAGAATGACGAATGATGTGGACACCGTTTCACAGTCCGTCAATTCCAGCATCGTCACCCTGGCATCTGCTGTGGTGACATTTACCGGCTGTATGATTATGATGTTCATTACGGAGTGGCGCATGGCTTTGACGGCAATCTGTTCGTCTCTGTTAGGGTTTTCTTTCATGGGCGGGATTTTGGGCAGATCCCAGAAATATTTTACTGCAAGACAGAGCAGTCTTGCGGAAGTGAACGCCCATATAGAGGAATATTATGCCGGTCAGAATATCGTCCGCGCCTATAATGCGGAATCCCGGAATCTGGAAGCATTTCAGGAGCGCAACGAAGAGCTCCGCAGGCACACGCTCCGTGCGGAATTCCTGTCCGGTCTGATGATGCCGTTCATGGGATTTATAGGCAATTTCGGATATGCGGCTGTCTGTATCGTGGGCGCAACGCTGGCTTTTAACGGTTCCATACAGTTTTCCGCCGTGATTGCTTTCATGCTGTATGTAAGGCTTTTCACCTCGCCTTTAAGCCAGCTTGCCCAGGGCATATCGGGGATGCAGTCAGCGGTTGCCGCAAGCGGGCGCGTGGCGGAATTCCTTGGGGAGGAGGAACTGTCGGATGAAAGCGGCAAGACGGCTAAAGCGGATAAGATAAAAGGCGATGTGACATTCGACCATGTCGGCTTTGGGTATATGCCCGATAAAACCATAATCCATGACTTTTCCGCTGAAATCAAGGCAGGGCAGAAAGTGGCAATCGTAGGCCCCACAGGCGCGGGAAAGACAACGCTTGTAAATCTGCTGATGCGTTTTTATGAGCTGGATAAAGGGCATATATCAGTGGACGGAATCCCCCTGGATTCCATTACCCGTGAAAATATCCATGATATTTTTGGGATGGTGCTGCAGGATACATGGCTGTTTGAGGGCAGCATACGGGATAACCTTAATTTCGGCAAGACAAATATTTCCGATGAAAAGCTTATGGAAATCTGTGGGCAGTGCGGTCTGAAACACTTTGTGGATACGCTGCCGGAAGGTCTGGACACGGTGCTTGGCGATAACCTTACGGTTTCCGCCGGACAGAAGCAGCTTCTGACGATTGCCCGCGCTATGGCGGAAAATGCTCCGATGCTGATCCTGGACGAAGCCACCTCATCTGTTGATACCAGAACCGAAGCAAAAATCCAGAAAGCGATGGATGCACTGACTGCCGGGAGGACCAGTTTTGTAATCGCCCACCGTCTGTCAACGATCAGGGATGCCGATATGATTCTTTATATGGAAGATGGGGATGTGAAGGAAACAGGAGACCATGAAACGCTGATGAATATGCACGGCCGGTACGAGGCTTTGTATAACAGCCAGTTTGCTTAAAAGGGAGGCGGCAATCATGCAGATTGAGTATGTGACGATTGAAAGGGAATATGGGAGCGGCGGAACGGAGATTGCAGCCAGGCTGGCAGATAAATGCGGGATTGCCTGCTATGGGGCGGAAATTATGGAGATTGCGGCAAAAGAGCTGCATATATCTGCCAGCGAGGCGCAGCAGTATGAAGAAAAGATTTCAAACAGCTTTCTGTATTCTGTCTTTGCAATGAGCCAGGTGCAGACGGGAAAGGCAGATATGCTGTCCATGGAGAGCAGGCTGTATGTGGCAGAGCGCAATGCAATCTGCGGCCTTGCACATTATGGAAGGGCGGTTTTCGTGGGCCATTGCGCATCTGAAGCTTTGAAAGATCAGGGTGACGTGTTGCGTGTATTTATCCGGGCTGCAGATGGGTTTAAGCATAGGAGGGCTGTTTCCGATTATGGAATCGATGAAAAGGACGCGGAAGCGGTGTGCCGCCGGTATAATAAAAAGAGGGAAAAATATTATGCCTTTATCACATCAAGAAAATGGAATGACATGTCAAATTATGATATGGTACTGGATAGTTCCCGTATCGGCATTGACGGATGCGTCGAGACGATAGCATCGCTGCTTGCAGAGTCATAACATTATATATAATTAACAGCTATTCCCAAAGCCAGGGGATGGCTGTTAATTTTTTTGGAATGTAAAAAAGTGCAATTTAAAAGAATATTTTACAATAAGAAAAAATTGCTTCATGGTAAACTGTACAGACAAAATATTTTTTATGTCGGAGCAGCATGACAGGAAGCGAGGAGAAAGGAATGAGGGAAAAGAAAGAGAAAAGGGTTCTGTTGAGCCACGGTCTGTTTGAACAGCATTTCATGGACAGCAAAGCCACCACCAGGTCGGTGACCAGAAAAGAGCTTGTCCTGGGTCATGTGGTAGGCCCCCTGGGACTGATTATGCTGATTAACACCATCGCCTCTCTGCTGGAGATCTACATCATGAAGCAGATGTCTCTGGCGGTGGGAGGCGATGTGACGGGGGAGGTCTACAAGAGCCTGGGAACGCTCTACTACTGGATGGCCATGGGCACGCGTATCCTGGCCATGCCTATGGGACTGGTCACGGGATATCTGATGCAGCACACCAAATCCCGCCAGGGGCGTATGCGGCCCTGGTATCTGATTTTCGGATTTGTGGCCATCTTCACGGGTATGCTGATGTTCCTGAAGCCGGCTCCCAGCTCGGAGGGCATGTTCTGGGTCTATTTTTATATGACTTATGTCATCTATCACCTGTTGGGAACCTGCTTCTATTATCTGTTCAATACCAATATCGTCTCCCTGACTTCCCGTAATATTGCAGACCGGGAAAAGGTGGCCTATGCCAGAAAGCTGAGCTGGACGCTGATATCCGGCACCCTGATTGGCATGGTCATCAACAGTGTGCTGCTTCCCTATGTGATTCAGCCGGACGAGACGCTGAACTCTTTCTGGATACTGATTTGCGGCATAACGGTGCTGGCGGTTCCGCTGCTGCTGATTGAATACTTCTATACCAGAGAGCGTGTGGTGGAGGATATCCAGGAGACCACGGAAAATGCCAACGATATCCCCATAAAAGAGCAGTTCAAGGCCCTGTTCCACGACAAATATTATGTGCTGCTCTTGATTGCCGCCACCGTGGGCTCCATGGCGGATAATTTCCGGGGCACCAATGTGCAGTATTATTTCGTCTCCTATGTGCTGGACGGCATCCATGACCCCTCGCTGTTCATGATTTACACCATTCTCACCGGGGTGCCGCTGGGAATCGGCGCCATTGTGGTCTATCCCCTGACGAAGAGATTCGGCATCCGCAATACAACCCTTGTGGGCTACTGCATCGTGTGCCTGTCCAGTCTGCTGGGGATGCTGTTCCCCACCAGTGTGGGAGTGGCGTATGCTGCAGGGTTCTTAAAGCAGGTGGGCTATATTCCCGGGGCTTATATGCTGGGGGCGTTGACGGTATCCTGCTTTGACAGCGTGGAGCACAGTTCGGGCTACCGCCTGGAGGGGCTGCTGGCGGTGGGTATCGTGAGTACACTGCAGAATGTGCTCTATGCCCCGGTGGCGGGCCTGTACGAAAAGATTCTCACTCTTGTGGGCTTCGATGCCAACAGCACCGGCTTCCAGCCCGCCGCTGCGCTGACGGTTCTGGGCATCGCGTTCTACGGAATCGAATTCGTCTGCGCAGGCGTGAACGTATGCGTGCTGCCCTTTATCGATTTGGAGAAGAAACTGCCCAAAATCAACGCAGACCTTTTGGAGCGCAAGCGTCAGGCTGTCCTGGCCAGGGGAGAGGTCTGGGTGGATCCGGAGGAGCTGGAGCGCCGGGAGCGGGAGGAGGCCGAAAGGGAGGCGGAGGAGAACCGCATCCGGGACCTGCGGGAGAAATGTGAGAAAAAGGGACTGGATTTTGACATAGAGAATGAAAAGTACCTGGCGAAAAAGGCGGAAAAGGAACGGCGGAAAGAGGAGAAAGAGCGGAAGAGAGCGCAAAAGCGGAAAAAGGCATAGAGCTGTGGCAGTAATAGAAAGTGTAACAGAATATGTTGTATGCTATGGAAAGGCGGTGCTTATGTGGAGTATAGGCTAAGGTTTAATGAAATAAGGGATATAATGGAATTTGTTGAGCTTGTCAACGATGTGGAGAAAGCCTGTGAATTAGTAAGCGGCAGGTATAGGGTAAATGCAAAATCGCTTATGGGGGTGCTGGCAATCCCTGAAGCATACAGCATGATACTAGAGACAGAGGCGACAGAGGAAGAACTGCCGGCGGGGATTCAGAAATATTTATGGTAAGTTTGCGTACACATCACTGCCCCTGTCTGCGGTATTGCAGGGGCGTGATGCCGAACTTTTTCTTGAAGACATTCTGGAAATAGGACTGGCTGGAAAAGCAAAGGTAGCTGCTGATTTCCGCCAGGCTTTTGTCGCTGTAGGTGAGCAGGCTTTTGGCCTCTTCCAGCTTGCAGCGCATGATGAAAGCGCCCAAATTGATGTCCAGCTCCTCTTTGAAGCGCTTGATGACATAAGAGTTGCTGCGGCCGATGTGAGCGGCCACATCCGAGATGCTGATGTTCTCGTTGGTGTGGCTGCGGATATAGGAGATGCAGATGCTGATTTCTTCAGTAAGGCCCTCCGGTGCCTGGCTATCGCCCACCCGCCTGCAGAAGTCCATGGCCATGACGTAGTGGAGGGAGCCGATTTCCTGCAGGGTGCCCATCTGCTCGCACTGGCGCACATACAGATCGATGAGCTGATAGGTCTCTTCCACGTCCAGTCCGCCGGGAATGGCGGCCAGCATTCCGATTTTGGTGGCTGTGCCGATAAAGATATTTTTGGCCTGGCGCAGGGGCGTGTCGGCCATATTGCCCTCCTGCAGGCGGCGGCCGCTGGCGGAATCCAGAAAAGCTTTCAGCCTGGCGGGGATGCCCGTCCTGATACAGTCGTATAATGCCTGTTCATAGTAATAGGTATTGTGCAGTATTTGCTTTTCTTTGGCGGTAACGTTCTCCTCCACATGGCTGGCGGCAAGGCTGTGGATTTTATCTTCCGGTTCCCAGGTGAACTGTTTCAGAAGAGAGCTTTTCTCCCCATTCAGGCACAGGTACAGGAAATCCAGATGCTGGAGGAACAGGTGGTAGGAGGTCATGGGGATTCCCTGGAGGAATCTGGTGAGCGGATCCCGGAGGCTTGCGGGAATGGCGTTCTCATGCATATAATCCCGGACGATGGATTCTGTCACCGGGACATTGTGCACTGGCCCCAGAATCAGGCGGCAGCCGTTCTCCCTGACCGTGACGCAGCCGTACATGGTAGTGGAACCGACAACGCAGGAATCCAGAGCCTTTCCGCTTAAGATAAGGCGGTGTACGGCCAGGGGCTCGAAAGGCTGGGAATCCGCATAGGAGGAATAGACTAGCTTTCCCTCGTCATACAGGCTTAAGGGCAGGTTGCATATACAGTGATAGCTTTCACAGAAATGAATATAATTCATCCGGGACTCCTTTCAACGATGGAGGGACTTTCTTTTATTTTAGAGGAGATTTTTCGGTTTGGCAATAGATATTACAGCGGAATAGGTAAAAAATCAAAATTTTGTACCATATTTTACAATAAAAAATATTTAAATTTATAATTCTATATAAAATTCTACAATATTTCCCCTTTCTTTTTTTCTATAATAGTCTTAAAGTACGACAACAAATACATGGTAAGGAGAGAAAAGAGATGCGTACAGACAAAAAAGCGCCGAGGCCGGAAAGCCCGTCGGGGAGCCTGGCAGGGAAACGTACCTGGAAACAGGACTGGCACATGAACAAATGGCTGTATATCCTGGCAGTTCCTGTGTTTCTGTATTTTTTTATCTTCAATTATCTTCCCATGTTCGGACTGGTAATTGCCTTTGAGGATTTCAAGCCCCAGTTGGGCATCTTCCAGAGTCCATGGGTGGGACTGCAGCACTTTATCGATTTCTTTACGGGACCCAATTTCCTGACGATCCTGCGCAATACCCTGGTAATCAGTCTGCTGGGACTGGGGGTAGGATTTCCGTTGAGCATCGTCTATGCACTGATGCTGAACGAGCTGCACTGCAAGTGGTTCAAGAAAGGCGTGCAGACCATCCATTACCTGCCCTATTTCGTGTCTTTGGTGGTCATCTGCGGACTGATTATTGAATTCTGCTCCACCAACGGGCTGATTACCAATGTACTGGTGAATGTCTTCCATATGAAGAGAGAGAATCTGCTGCAGAATCCCAAATATTTCTGGGCCATCAACCTGGTGTCCGACATCTGGCAGGGGCTTGGCTACGGAGCCATCTTCTTCATCTCTGCCATTACATCAGTGAGCCAGGAGCTTCACGAGGCTGCGGCTATCGATGGGGCGGGACGGCTGAAGCGGGCCTGGCATATAACGCTTCCGGGAATCATGCCCGCCATCGTGACCATGCTGGTGCTGAAATGTGGCATGATTCTCCAGGTGGGCAGCGACAAGATCCTGCTGCTCTACAACGCCAGCATCTACGAGACGGCGGATGTCATCGCCACCCATGTACAGAGAATGGGTATTGAGAAGATGCAGTACGGCTACTCTGCGGCAGTGGGCCTGTTCAATTCCGTGGTGGGCACGATTCTGCTGATTTTGTCCAACTGGGCCAGCAAGAAGCTGACGGATAATTCTATTGTCTGAAAAAGAGGAAGAATGGAAATTGCTCCCTTGGAATGGGCATGGGAGTATAAATAGCGCGGAAAACACGCGCATGACGGTACTGGAATAGGAGGATTATCATGATAGAGAAAAATACGCCGGGTCGGATTTTCTTTAATATAGTGAACTACGGCTTTATGGCATTGTTCGCGGTGGCCTGCATTGCGCCCATCTGGCATGTGGCCATGGCATCCATCAGCGACCCCAGGGTGCTCATGGGCACATCCGGAGTTCTGTGGAAGCCGGTGGGCGACATCACGATGAAAGGCTATCAGCTGGTGCTGAAAAATGCCAACATTCTGACGGGCTATGCCAACACGATTCTTTATGTGGCATGGAATGCGGTGGTGGGTACCGTCTGTACCATGGTGGCGGGCTTTCTGGTGAGCCGCAAGGATTTTAAGCTTCAGATTCCCCTGCTGCTGTTCATCATGTTCACCATGATGTTTTCCGGCGGCCTGATCCCCACCTACCAGGTCACCAGGATGCTGGGCCTGATCAATAACCGCCTGGTGATGATGATTCCCGGCCTGATGAACGCTTTCTACATAGTGATGATGAAATCTGCCTTTGAACAGCTTTCCCCCAGCTATGAAGAATCCGCGAAGCTGGACGGCGCGGGGCCTTTGACGATTTTGTTCCGGATTCTGATGCCGCTGGTGAAAGCCAATATCGCCGTAATCGTCATGTTCAGCGTGGTGATGACATGGAATTCCTGGTATCCGGCTTCCATCTATCTGCCCAAAGCCAGGGAATACTGGCCCCTGCAGCTGTTTATGCGTGAGATTCTCATTCAGAACGACACGGCGAAGATTCTCACAGGGGCGGATGCTGCCGCAAAGGCTGACATGACAAAGAACCTGGTGAAATACTGCGTGACCATTGTGGGCACCCTGCCAGTGCTGTGCGCCTATCCCTTTGCCCAGCGGTATTTTGTCCAGGGCGCTACCTTAGGGGGCGTGAAAGGATAAGTTTCGTATGACAAGTGCCAGGCACTTTCAAAAATAAGGAGGATGACTATGAAAAAAAGAGCATTGACAGTATTATTAACCGCCGCAATGACTATGAGCCTGTTTGCAGGCTGCGGCAATGGTGACACGGAGAGCGGCAGCCAGGCAGGCGACAGCAGTCAGTCGGACGGCGGGATACAGTCCCAGGAAAGCGCCGGGGAGGGAGAAGCTGACAGCGGAGACGAAGCGCCGGAGGAAAGCGCAGAGACCCCTGCGGATGACCTGTCCCAGCATCGGGAGATTACAGCATGGCTTTACGCGGACGACTACAAATACTTCGGTAGCAAGGACGAAGCGCCCTTGGTCAAGTATCTGAATGAGAAATTCAATTGCAATGTGACATTCCAGCAGCCGCCAGTGGGAAGCGAGACGGACTCCTTTAATATGATGCTGGGATCCAACGAATATACGGACGTGATGGAACTGACATACAGCATTGACAGCCCGGCTACATTGTATGAGGACGGGGTTATCATTGACCTGGCGCCGTATCTGGAAACCTATATGCCCAATTATTACGCGTGGCTCAATGATCCTGCCCACGAGGAGGAGCGGAAGGCGCTGTATGACGATGAGGGCCATTGCTTTGTCATAACTGCGGAGGCCGGGGACGGAACCCCGTCTCTGGTCTGGGGGGGTATGGTGTACCGCAAGGATATCATTGACACCATGACAGGCGGTTCGCCCGCCTATCCCAGCGGGAATCCGGAGCCTGTGACCATTGCGGACTGGGAGTATATGCTGGAGCTGATGAAGCAGTATTTCCAGGCGGCAAACCTTACGGACTCCGCCGCATTGATTCTGCCCTATCAGGGATATTTTCCCACAGGCGAACTGCTGAATGGCTTTGGCGTAGGCGGCGGCTTTTATGTGGAAGACGGCCAGGTGCACTACGGCCCTACGGAGCAGGGATTCTACAATTATCTGGCGAAGATGCGGGAATGGTACGAGAAAGGCTATATCTATCAGGATTTCGCCAGCCGCACCAATGACCTGTTCTACCAGCCCAACACAGCTCTTACATGGGGCGGCTCCGCAGGTGTGTTCTTCGGCGGTTACTGGCAGCTGGAGGAGAGGATGTCCATACCGGAATACGACCTGAACATGATGGTGAAAGCCCTGCCCAGTCCCCTGGACGCAGAGCATGGGGAGAATGGAGATTTCGGTACCATAGGCATGGACGGCGGTTTTTCCGGAGTCAACGGCGTATGGGGCGTGTCTACCGCATGCAGCATGGAGAACATGATCCGGTTCATGACATGGAGCGATTATATGTTTACCGAAGAGGGAAGCATGATGAAGAAATACGGCTTTACCGGTGAACTTGCCGCGGCGGACAGCCTGTATCAGGAACTGGGCCTGGAAAAGGGGGCGTACTGGTTCGATGAAGACGGTAATTTCGTCCAGGACGAGAGGCTGATAAACGGAGAGATAGAGCCAACCGGCCTGGGAGGCAATCGTCTTCCTGGTATGAATGCCAATAAATGGGGATATGCAAATACAGAGCAGAGCTGGCTGGATGCGGATCAGGTGTGGGCCAGCCTTGGCAAGGAGAATAATTATCCTAACGGCGCTACTCTAACGGCTCAGGAAAGCGCCAGCTTTACGGACTACTACAACAAGTTCCAGGATTATTCCAACAGCATGGTATCCAAATTCATCATGGGCACAGAGGAGCTGACAGAGGAAAGCTTTGCGGCCTATGTGGCGCAGATGAATGAATACGGTGTGGAGGAAGCCGTCAAAATGTACCAGGCAGCCTATGACAGATATATGAGCAGATAACGGAACAGGTGGATGGCGGGAGGATAGCAGTATCCTCCCGTTTTGCTTATGGCGCTTGCCTGCAGGACTGAATGCGCCTGATTTAAAAACATGGACAAGGATGGGAGAAAATGGAAAATTATCAGATATATGGAAAGAGGAGTCCGGAGGAATCGGACAGGGAGAGAGCCAATCGCCTGCTGGCCAGACGCACAGCTGCAGAGGGGATGGTGCTTCTGAAGAACGAGGGCGTTCTTCCCCTGAAGCAGAAGCGCATTGCCCTTTACGGAGCGGGGGCGAGAAAGACGGTATGCGGAGGCACCGGGAGCGGGGATATGCATAGCCGCAGGAATGTGAGCATTGAGCGGGGACTGAAAAATGCCGGGTATGAAATCCCAAACAGCAGATGGCTGGATCGCTTTGACCGGGATTATGACAGGAAAGAATCGGAATGGCGAAATGGCGTGGAAGAGCGGATTAAGGATTATACCATAGAGCGGGTTCTGGAAATGTTCGAGGTGATATTCGCTGCAGAGCCTTTCCGCTTCCCTGTGGGGGACCGGATAGAAGAGGGGGATCTGGCGGAGGGGACGGATACGGCCGTTTATGTGATTGCCAGACAGGCAGGGGAGGGAGCCGACAGAAAATTGGAGCCGGGAGACTTCCTGCTGGACGAGACAGAGCGGTACAATCTGGAATTCCTCACGAGGCATTACGAAAAGGTTCTGGCCGTCATCAACTGCGGCGGAATGATGGATCTCACCTTTCTGGACGAGCTTCCGGGCATCAAAGCCGTGCTGTTCTACGGTCAGGGAGGAACGGAGGGCGGAAATGCCTTTGGGGATCTGGTCAGCGGAAAGGTGACACCCTCGGGGAAGCTTGCCGATACCTGGGCCATGAAATATGACGACTATCCCTCTGCGGAGGAATTCCTGGCAGTGACGTCTGAGACCCGGGAGGAGGATTACCCGGAGGGAATCTATGTGGGATACAGGTATTTTAAAACTTATGGGGTAAAGCCCAGATACAGTTTTGGGTATGGGCTGTCCTATACATCATTCTCGTTTCGGATGACGGGGTTTGGACAGGAGGGCAGGAAAGCCTGCCTTTTAGCGGAAGTGACAAATACAGGGACAGATTATACAGGGAAAGAGGTTCTGCAGGCATATGTGGCCAGACCCTGGGGACGGCTGGATCATGAGGCGGTCAGCCTTGTGGGCTTTGCAAAAACGGATGATATCGCGCCTTTGGGAAGCGCAAAGGTGGAAATCGCCTTTGAACTGTGCGACCTGGCCTCCTATGATGAGGAAGCGGCAGAGTGGTTTCTGGAGAAAGGGGAGTATGGGATATACCTGGGTACCTCTGCAGAAGAGGCAAAGCCTGTGCTGGTTCTTTCCGTGGAAGAGGAAACGGTCATAGAGAAAAATCAGAATATCTGTAAGATAAAGCATCCTGTCATGACAGGGAAGCCGCAGCGCCCTGCTTTGGAATATGACCGTAATCTGCCCAGGCATTGTGTGGATGTCAAAGCTTTGGGATGCAGGGTACATGAGTATGAAAAGCCCATGGCAAGGGTCAGCAAGGAGATTCGACAATTGACAGACAGCCTTTATACGGAAGAATTGGCAAGCCTGTGCACGGGGGGAGGGCAGTTTGGCAAGACACAGCACATTACACCCGGAGCAGTGGGCTGGACCACCATGGATTTGGCGGAAAAGGGGATTCCCAATGTGAATTTCGCAGACGGTCCAGCCGGGCTCAGGTTAGTGCCGGAGTCTGTCATAGAAGCGGATGGGACGATGAAATATCTGAATGCCCTGCCCAGGGAGCAGCGATGGGGATGCGTCAGGGAAATGGAGGCTCTGTCACTGGGAGATCCAAAGCAGGGCACCCCTGTCTATCAGTACATGACAGCCTGGCCGGCAGAGCATGTGCAGGCACAGACATGGAACAGGGCGCTATTAAGGGAAATCGGTGAGGCCACAGGGCGCGAGATGCTGGAAACAGGCGTTGCGCTATGGCTGGCCCCGGCCATGAACATTCACAGAAATCCTTTGTGCGGGCGAAATTTCGAATACTATTCCGAGGATCCATGCCTTTCGGCGAGAATGGCTGCGGCAGTGACGGAGGGCGTGCAGAGCCATCCCGGAATCGGGGTGACGGTGAAGCATTTCTGCTGCAACAACCGGGAGACGAACAGACAGCATATTTCCGAGAATATGTCGGAACGGACATTGCGGGAAATCTATCTGAGGGGATTTCGGTATGTGGTGGAGAACGCCAGGCCTAAAGCGATTATGAGCAGCTATAACCGGGTCAATGGGGAGTATGTGGTAAACAGCTATGATCTGCTTGTGAAAGTGCTTCGCTGTGAGTGGGGATACGAAGGCCTGGTCATGTCGGACTGGGGCGCCACCGGAGACGGAAAGGGAAAACATGCACTGGCTCCAGGGGCGGGCAATGACCTGATTATGCCTGGCGGGGCGGATGTAGTAAAAGGACTGATCGGGGCGTTCAATGAGGGCAGGATTACCAGGGAAGAGCTGGAATGGAGCGCGTCACATGTGCTGAACCTGGTGTACGGCAGTGCTGCATTCAAGAGCGCTGAAAGAATGCAGTTCTAATACGTTCAACGAGACGTATGAGGTGATGGGCACATTGCGAGTCTGTGGCGGACGGTGGAAGAGAATGCCAATGTGATTGGACCTATGACGGGTATGTGGCGGCGGTGATTCAGGCGGGGCTTACAGAGGGCATCACGGGGGTGGCTATAGCTTCAGGGAGAATGGAGTCGGTGGTGCCGGAAATTGAGGAAAAGTAAGGAGGATTGGACAATGGGATTTGCGGAAGGCTTTTTGTGGGGCGCGGCCAGCGCTGCCTATCAGGTGGAGGGAGCCTATGATGAGGACGGCAAAGGAATGGGAATCTGGGATGCCCTGTCCGAGGGGCATGTGAAGCACGGAGAGAACGGGAACGTGGCCTGTGACCACTATCACCGCTATAAAGAGGATGTGGCAATCATGAAAAGGCTGGGTTTGAAAGCCTACCGCTTTTCCGTGAGCTGGCCCAGGATTCAGCCCAGGGAAGGGGAGGTCAACGAGAAGGGTATCCGATTCTATCAGAATCTGGTGCAGGAGCTTCTGGACGCAGGGATCAAGCCCATGTGCACCCTCTTTCACTGGAACCTGCCTATGTGGCTCCACGAGAAAGGCGGATGGCGCAATCCTCAAATCAGCCAGTATTTTGCGGAATATGCAAGGGTAGTGGTAGAGGCGCTGTCCCCAAAGGTTTCCTGGTGGATGACAGTGAACGAGCCAATGAGTTTTCTGATGGCGGGATATATCGGGGGTATCCATGCACCCTTTGAGAGGCTTGTGAATCCGGAGGACTTCAGGACGGTTCCTGCGGAATTGACAAAAAATGTGCTTCTGGCCCATGGAAGGGCTGTGGAGGCAATCCGCGCCCACGCCGTGCTGCCGCCCCATGTGGGCATGGCGCTGAATGGGGACTGCTACTTCCCCTGGGAGGAGACGGAGGAGGGTATTCGGGAAGCCAGGGAGAAGACTTTCAGCGAGGAGCAGAGCTTTACCGGAATCCGGTGGTGGGCAGATCCCATGATTCTGGGTACTGCGCCGGAAGCGCTGGCGGGGGCCATCAGTCCGGAGGAGATGGCGGTAATCTGCCAGCCTCTGGATTTCCTGGGATACAACTGCTATAATGGAGCCAACTACAATGAACCCTGGGAACCCGGGAAAGGGAACCCCCATGTGTATCCGGGACAGCCCCGGACGGCCATGGACTGGCCCATGACGCCGGACATCCTGTACTGGGCGGCCAGATTTTTCCATGAAAGGTATGGGCTGCCGCTGGTGATTACGGAGAACGGCATGGCGAACCTGGATTTCGTGATGAGCGACGGCAGGGTGCATGACCCCCAGAGAATCGAGTTCCTGAAAGGGTACCTGAAAGGAGTGAAGCGGGCCGTGGAGGAGGGGATTCCTGTGGCAGGCTATCTGTACTGGTCCATTCTGGACAATTTCGAGTGGGCGGAAGGATATGATAAGCGGTTCGGCCTGGTCTATGTAGACTATAGGACTCAGGAGCGCACCTTGAAAGACTCGGCCTTGTGGTATGCCGGTGTGATTGCGGAGAATGGCAGCGTACTATAAAAGAGAGTGGGAGGAGAGGAAAAATGAAGCAGATACCAGAAGTCAGGATGGACAGGGGAATTCCCACATTGTATGTAAAGGGGGAACCATTCCTTGCATTTGCCGGGGAGGTGCACAATTCTAGCGCCGGTAGCCTGGCGTACATGGAGGAGCGGGTCTGGAACAGCATTGAGGGTATGAACCTGAATACCCTGATTGTCCCGGTTTACTGGGAATTGCTTGAGAATACGGAGGGAAGCTATGATTACGCCTTACTAGACGGAATCATCGGACAGGCCAGGGAGCATGGGAAGCATTTGATTCTGCTCTGGTTCGGACTGTGGAAGAACAGCGAGTCCATGTATGTGCCGGGATGGATGAAACAGGATTCCGCAAACTATTTCCGGGTGCAGAAAGTGACAGGGGAGAAAATAGATACGATATCGCCACTCTGCGAGTGCGCTATTGAAAAAGATGCCATGGCATTTGCCGCATTGATGGCCCATATCAGGGAATTCGATGGGGAGGAAAACACTGTTCTTGCGGTGCAGGTGGAAAATGAAGTGGGCCTGCTGGGAACGGAGCGCGATTATTGTCCGGAAGCCGAAAAGGCATTTCAGGAGGAGATTCCAGGTGCCCTGGCCGGGGAATACCATGTGATGGGAAACTGGAAAGAGGCATTTGGAGAGAATGCGGAAGAGTACTTCATGGCGTATTATCTGTCGAAAGCTTTGGAGAAGATTGCATGCGCCGGCAGAGAGGAATACCCCATTCCTTATTATGCCAATGTCTGGCTGAAGCAGCATCCATGGTATCCGGGCTCCTATCCGTCGGGAGGCCCAGTTAGGGAGGTGCACAGAATCTGGAAGAAGATGGCACCGTCTCTATTTACCATTGCGCCGGATATCTATGTTCCCTACGCGGTGGATGTGATGGACGAGTATCATTATGACGGAAATCCGCTGTTGATTCCGGAAGCGAGAAAGGATGCGGTGACAGCTTCCTACGCATTCTATGCGTTTATGAAACATAACGCAATCTGCTATTCCCCTTTTGGAATTGAGGACTTGGGCCTGCCGCCGGAACTGGTCATGAAACCCACGAAAGAGACTATGGAGGCGCTGAATATCAATCCGATAATGTTCAATACGGAGGGCGGAAAAGAGTATCTGAGCAAGGTCTATGGTTTGTTGGAGAACCTGAAACCGCTGTATCTGCGGTATCGCGGCACGGAGCAGATGGGGAGCTATATCCGCGGCTCGGAGACGGATTTGGGGACTTACCTTACATTTGGGGACTACGATATCGTTGTGGATTATTTTCCTGCAGCGGAGGGCATACCTATTTCTGCGGGGGCTGTGTTCGAACTGGCCAGGAATCGGTTCCTGCTTGTGGGGATGATGAGCCGTTTGACCTTTCGGGCGAAAGCCGGGGAGAATAGAAAAGTTCGGGCGTTGAAGCTGGAAGACGGCACTATTGTGGATGGGCAGTGGGTGCCTGGCCGCCGGCAGAATGGGGATGAACAGATGCAGTTCAATTTTGGGCCTGCGCCTGGCTGTCTTTCTGTGGAATTATATAAATACTGAAAATCAGGCGGGTTATCGGTATATGAGAAAGAGAAGCGAAGTTATCAAAGGGCAAATATTGAGATTAGTGCCCGCCTGAGGCGGGCATAGTGGTGTAAGTTTGGGAGTAAACTTCCATACAATAGAATCCTAATATGGTCTACAATAGAATTCAAGTACAGAATTCTATTGTCATGGATTGTCGAGAATGCTGATTGGTATGTGCGCTGGAGCGCGCAGGGGGTATAAAATGAGAAAACAATTGACGGACAGATCTTCCATCCCCGGGGTGGTGGCGGAGCTTACCCTGGAGGAGAAGCTGAATCTGGCGGGGGCTTACGAGGCCTGCCACACATTGGCCATACCTGATATGGATATCCTGTCCCTGTGCCTGGCGGACGGGGTGACGGGGGTCAACGGCGCCCAGGTGGTGCTGGATTACACCACTTCGCCGAAGCGTAACACAGACCCGGAGCTGCTTCAGAGGATTCCCTATGCGGGGCCGGAGGTGGTGGCCCTGTGCGGCGGGGATTTGGAGGAGACAAAAGAAAAATACCGGGAGGATAGGGTATACAGCGGGCTGATAGAGCATATTCGTGGCTTTCGGCCAGACGGCAAAGAGTTCATAAGCTTTCCGTCCGGCGTGAACATCGGCGCGGCCTTTGACCCTATCCTGGCGGAGGAGACCGGCAGGGCTGTGGGATGGGAGATGCGCAGGGCCGGGGTGGACGTGACCCTGGGGCCAAATGTGGATATCATGCGGGACCCCTTGGGCGGGCGCAATTATGAGATGTACGGGGAAGACCCTGTGCTGGTGGAGGAGACGGCGGCCGCCTTTATCCGGGGAATCCAGAGCACCGGCGTGGGGGCCTGCGCAAAGCATTTTCTCGCCAACAACCAGGAGACGGATCGGAATACCAAAGACACCCATGTGTCGGAGCGGGCATTGAGGGAAATCTACGGCAGGGGCTTCGGCAGCGCCATACAGCGGGGAAAAGTGAAAGCCATCATGAGCGCCTACAACGCAGTGAACGGGAAGTTCACCTCTTACAACCCGGAGCTGCTCACGGACTGGCTGCGGGGAGAGTGGGGCTTTCAGGGGCTGACGGTAAGCGACTGGGGCGCGGCGGCCCAGGACAAGGCGGGCTCCCTGAAAGCGGGCATGGATTTGATTCTGTGCGGCCCCAATGATATGACGGAGTGTGCCAGGGCGGTGGAGGAGGGGAGACTCTCCATTGAGGTGCTGGACGAGAGGGTTTCCAGGCTCCTGGGAACCATCGTTGACATCCGGGAGGAGCAGAGGCAGATTCCGCCGCAGTATGACCAGGAGGCTCTGTTGGAGACAGCCCGTAAGGCCGTTGCAGCAGGCAGCGTGCTGCTGAAGAACCAGAACGGGACATTGCCTTTGGCGGAGGATGCCCATGTCGCTTTCTGGGGGAAAAGGAGCAGAGAGCTTCTGGAATGCGGCAGCGGCTCCACGGCGGTGGTCACAGGACTCCATGGCAATCCTCCGGAGGAGAGCGGAAAGCGGTTCCCCCGGGCCGTTCTGAATTTTGAAGAGTGGGAGGGAGCGGAGACTATTGTGTACACGGTGACGGCTCCAGCCGGGGAAAATGTGGACAGGGACTGCATGGACATTGAGCCCGAGGACAGGGAGCGGCTGCCGGGAATTCTGCGGGAGGCAAAGGAGCGGGGGCTTCGCACAGTGGTGCTGCTGAATGTGGCGGGGCCGGTGGACGTGCGGGCCTGGGAGCCCTATGCGGATGCCGTCCTTGCGATTTTTATCCCGGGCTGTATGGGCGGCGCGGTAGCGGCGGATTTGTTGTTCGGCAGGGAGGAGCCGTCGGGCAGGCTTCCCATGACCTTTCCGGAGCGGTATGAGGACACGCCCTCTTATCCCAATTTCCCCGGCGAGGCCCAGGACGTGTACTATGGGGAGGGGATTTTCGTGGGCTACCGCAGCTATGAGAAGCGGGGGCTGGGCGTGCGGTATCCCTTTGGCTTCGGACTGGGGTACACGGAATTTGTCCTTTCCCCGGTGCTTGAGAGCTTTTATCTGGAGGAGGGGGAGGAGACGCTGGCCATACCCGTCCGGGTGAAGAATACCGGCGCCAGAAAGGGGAGCCAGGTGGTGCAGGTCTACGGCAGCGAAGCGGCGCCCCATATCCTGAGGCCCGTGAAAGAACTGCTGGGCTTCGGCAAGGTCACTCTGGAGCCGGGGGAGGAGCGGGTGCTGGAGGTGCTCCTGCGGCGGGAGGCGCTGCGCTGTT
>OFFZ01000303.1_pt1 | contig 32088 bp, 19 predicted proteins | sample 1521631 | NCBI WGS metagenome assembly OFFZ01 (sample SAMEA3504102, study PRJEB24116) | mouse gut metagenome | biome: mouse gut; feature: mouse-associated habitat; material: faeces | place: Denmark | collected 2011 | reverse complement strand
TGCAAATTTCTATATTTGCTCATTTATAGTTTTTTATATATTTTTCTATTTTAATTTTTTATGAAAATATAAGTAATAGAAAAGTAACTGCTACACCGATACCAACCGATACAGCCAGAAAGGAAGGTGAATTTTATGTTCGGAAAGAAAAAAGAGAAGAAAAGTTTTGAAGGTATAACTGTCTATACTGCATTTCACCATGTAAATGGTTTACCCATTGCAGAAAATATGTTATGTGAAGTTTTTTCATATCCTGATCGGCTTGAATTTAAGGCAGGAACCACCGAATTTAAATTGTCAAAAGATAAAATAACTGATATATGCATAAAGACCGATACTGAAATTCAAAAGCAATTAGTATCAAGTGTAGGCGGTGCGGTTGCTGGTGCTATGCTCTTCGGTACTCTAGGGGCAATCATTGGGGGAAGGGCAAAAACTAAAAAAGTCAAAACCAGTACCGATTATTTAATCATTACATATCGCAGTGATGAAGAATTAAAGTATATTGGTTTTGATACCAAAAACAATCCACCATCTGCTGTAAAATTAGTAAATGAGTTCAAACAAAACAATTCATCATCTGGTGTTCAAATAGAACTGTAGAAAAAAAAAGAACCCCTGCCCGTTGCAGCGGACAGAGGTTCTGCACTTAATCAAGTCAGACTGAAATGATGTAATCAGTGAAAACTTGAAAAAGGCTATGCAATATTGATTATACCATTTCAGTCCGCAAAACTCAATATGAAAGGACTGATTTTGATGGGAAAAAGGAACCCTAATGGTTACGGATGCGTGACCAGACTGTCAGGAAACAGACTAAGGCCGTGGGTGGTCAAGGTCACTATCTATGATGAAGAAGGGCGGGGCAGACAGGTCCCAGTGGACTATGCTGAAACAGAGGAACAGGGAAACATTCTGCTTGCCCAGTATAACAACAACCCCTGGAACATTGACCGAAACAAGGTCACACTGGTGGAACTTTTCAACAGATGGGCAAAGATCAAGCTGCCCAAACTGGGGGAATCAAACCAAAGTTCACTTCGTTCAGCGTTCAAACACCTGTCAAAATACTATGGTGTGAAGTACCGCAACATTAAAGCCTACCAGATGCAGGACTGCATTGATAACTGTGGCAAGGGCTACAGCACCCAGGGGGCGATCAAGAACCTATGGGGACACCTTGACCGCTTTGCCTTTGAATGTGACATAATCGAAAAAATGTACTCTTCACTGACCACAGCGCCACCCATACCAGAAACCAGCCGGACACCGTTCACGGATGACCAGATTGCAGCCTTGTGGGAGATAAAGGGTGATGACTGGGTGGACACCGTCCTGATCTATCTGTACACTGGGTTCCGGCTGACGGAACTGCTGGGGATGAAGACTGAACAAGTGAACACCAAAGACTGGTACTTCCAGGGCGGTATCAAGTCTGCATCCGGCAAAGGAAGAATTGTTCCGATACATGACAAGATCAAGCCACTGGTGCAGGCAATGGTTCAGCAGGGCAACACCTATCTGTTCAGCTACCAGGGGAAGAAGATATCCCAGACCAAATACTATGAATTTTGGGGTGAAGTCATGGGAAAGATAGATGCAGACAAGACCCCGCATGAAGCAAGGCACACCTTTGAAACTAATCTGGACAATGCTGGGGGAAATAGGAAATGTATTGATCTGCTGATGGGTCACAAGTCAAAGGACGTGGGGAACCGGGTGTATAATCACAAGACTATTGAACAGCTGCGGGACACTGTGGAACTGCTAAAATAATGATTTTCTGAATGAACCAGTAACAAACTAGAAACAAGAAAAGCCGGAAATGCTTAAAAATCAAGCATTTCCGGCTTTTTAATAATCATTTTATCATAAACCCTCTTATACACTCCATTATGATGTGTTTCGTCAAAGATAATTTGCTCACCTAATTGAATAGGCCTGTCTGTGATAACATGATATGCAAACATTTTTGTTTTCTCCTACAAATAAAATTAACAACCTGTTTCTGTTCTTAGAACATAATCAATCATATTATTTAATCCAAAATTATTTCAATCTCGTTTTTATCTATAATAAAAAATGAGCCTGCACATCACAATAATTTAAATCATGTGTCCAAACTCATTTTCTCGTTCTTTCCTTAATCGAAGATTTTGATCAAGCCAATGAGGTAACTTTCCGTAACGCCATTTTGGTCAGCAAAGGAGAGTATTACCAGTAAATTACTGTTGTCTATTCAGCATAAACCATCCCTGTTCAATATGAAGTATTATATTATCTTTATTAACCAACACACAGACAACATCCTCTCCATTATCACACTTTATTTTACATACGTTAATTTCATCATCATAAATGCTAAGTCCATCATGAATTCCATTTTCTTTTTCAAAGTTTTCCCTTGATACTCTGTTTTCTTCCACTTCCTTTATTTTAAAGGACAAATCAGATACATAAAGTGTCTCATCAGAAATATAAACTGTTTTTCCAAGCCACTCATCTGCAGTAAAATCAGTGCCTTTCAATGAATTCCATTCTTCGTTTAAGTTTGGATATATATGCTCTTTAAGCTCTCCAATTTCTGCAAAACTGCCTACATAAGAGTCCTCGTAGCTGTCCAAGTATATAATTTCCCAATTCCCTTTTAAATCGTTTGAACTTGTTTTTGGGGCGCAATACCGAAATGGTTGTAGCAAATAATAACCTCCAGGCGATGAATACACTAAATGCGTATTGTCTAAGACAATAAAATAGTTTGCACAATAAAGACTTTCATCCTTCCCTTTTTCAAGATACCGAATAAGCTGTACCCTATCACTTTCCACAAGTTCATCAATCTCCCAGGAACAGTATGCCCAAACCCAAGGATCATTCTTGGGAAGCCATACCACTTCAGAAGAATCATATTCCTCTTTTGACCACTCCAAAAAATGAGGCCACTCTAATATGCTTTGTTCTACGGATTTTTCCTCCAGAATAATTGTTCTACCAAAATAATGATGAGGAAAAAAAGTTGTTCTATTTCTAAAATACTCTGTAAGCAGCTTTGTAACTTTCCATTTCCCTTCATACATCACAATGGCATTTAAATCTTTGAGGGGAGTCATATTACTGATTGTAAGAACTATCAATGTTACAAATACTACACAACTCTGAATCACTTTCTTTTTCATTTTCCTATACCTGCCGCTAATAGTAGCGTTACATCTATAGCTTGCCCACTTAATACAAACTATAGATGAACACTGTTCCAACATTTTCACTCTCTCAACACTACTACTTCCAACTCATCTCTTTGATACCCAACTTTTTCGTTTCTAAATACAGTCTTAGCAAATGTATACGGAATAATTGTTATTGATAGGAGAATTACCGTTTTATGGGGTATCTTAGCTATATTTTCATTTCAAGTATTCTATCATATCCTCACGATCATATTTAATCAAAAAATTTATATATTTATCCAAAACATCTGGATCACTGTATAAATCATCATAGTCTATAAAGTAATCATTTTCCAAAAACAAGATTGCCTCCGCAGTACCCCTCTTCACTAATCCCGGCAATACCTTGTCACCTTGTAGCTTATAAGTCAAAAACTCATTAACAATCATCTGCTTGACATCTTCTTCTGAATAGTCCTCATTTATTAATATTCTTGTAAAATTTGGAGACTTTTTAATTGTAAACGTGGGATTATTATACCTCAGCGCTACCAACGCATCTAATTGATTTTGCGTTATTGGACCATGTACCTCTAGTACCTTTTCCATTATATCGGTAGGAAAATGTCCCTTAATATCTTCTTTTAAAACACTGCTTGCTTCCTCTTCCGACATAATGTATTGGATAGTATATATTGTTTTTTCATCTTCTCTTATTACATGTCCATAACCAATCGTCAAGATGCCTCTTTCCTTTTCATCAGCTGTCGCGTAGTATAGCGTAGCACTAAAATTCTCAAATTTCTTTATAAAATCTACCACATATGACATATCATAAGATTCTACCTGGCATCCAGCTATATCCAGCAAAATACACTCTTCCGTATTTAATTTACTCTCTGCTGTAATTGTTCCTGATTCTAAATAATTATCTCCCGGTATACTACTTTCTCTTTCTGCGTCAGTCGGAGCAGGAACTTCTGTTGGTGCAGGAGATGGTGTAGGTATAGGATATGACCTAATTTCTGGAAGTTCAGACTGGTCAAAAGTGAAAAGCCATACAATCGCATCCCAAATATCGCTAAAAAAATCTTTAATTCCATTAAAGAACGGGATATTCCCACTCGGGTCCGCATAATTCATCGGATTACCCAAACAGTAATTATACCGATTCAGTGTCAGAGGCTCTGTGGTCCTGCCCAAGTAGCTGTCCTCCGTCAAGAAATCCGCCGTCACCACACAGTAATACCTGGCCCGCAGATACAGGCTCTTGATGTTCGGGTTGTAGCTTTCTCCGTTGTAGGTATACTCGTTCTCATACTGGGGTGCGCCAAAGGTGATCTCTCCAAATACGCTGTAGCGGTAGGACTGATAAATCTGGCCCTCCTCGTTGGTAAGACCTGTCATACTGCCTCTGGGGGCATAGAGGTAGTAGCCTGTACTGCCGTCAAAGCGATCCAGGGATAAGCGGTCTGATCCTGTGCCTATGGCTGCCCCATAAACATAGGCTGTATCCAGTGCTCCATTGATGTTCTGTTTCACCAGGACTTCCGCATATGCACGGTTTACATCGTTGATGTACTCGATCAGTTCATAGTTCTTTTTTGCCGAAGGTTTTAATCAGGCCAATAAGGTAACTTTCCGTGTCGCTGGTCTCGCTGGCGATGGGGAACAGGGTACCGCTCTGGTTCTGGCTGTTGTTTGTCTCTGCGTTGGTAGCATTGCCGTTCCCGGTGCTGTTGCCGCTGGAATTACCATTACCGCTATTGCTGTTTCCGTTGCCATTATTGCCATTTCCGTTATTATTGCTGGTCAAGTCAGCTTAATCTTAATATCTACTGTATTCCATATGCCAGTAATACTTTTCCCCATGCTCCAATCATCATTGTGTTTGAATTGAGAAGTACAGCCTGTGTTCCCACGGGTATAAAAGGATAATCCTGGTAATCAGTTTCATAATCAAATTTTACTTCTATCCGCATCAGTTCGACTTGTGATAAATTGTGAGTATTCTCAGCCCCTCCCACTTCTATTTCTTCTTCACGCTAGGGAGCGCCACTGCGGGCAATCCAGATCATGGCGTTCATCATTAAACGATTATCCCTGGATGGCCGTCCGGGTTTACTGTTTTTTTCCGTTGGAAGCAGATGAGCAATTTGTTCCCATTCCTGGTCGGTTAACTCATAACGTCTTATCATAATGACCCCCCCTTTCTTTATTCTATCATAAAATTAGGGGTAAAAACATTTGTTTTGTGCAATTTTTAATTTTCAGACACGCTCTAGTAAAAATCAATTTTCAAGCTTGACATCTGTCAATCAGTGTAATATCTTGCTACACCATTGATAAAGTCAATGGTGCAGCTATCCTTAAATAGCATTCATAAACTAATCTTACATAAAAAATAACTTTACTTCTATTCCTTCTCTTTGACTCAATGAATCACACACGGCACCCATTATAACCTTAATTTCTTCCTCTGAATGAACATCGCAGAATTCAATCCATATAACATCATTTTTGTAACAGCATTCCTTATATCCATCTATGTCCTCCTCTACAATTTCTTCATAGGGAATGTCCTTTGCCATAGCACTTTTCCATATGCCTTCATCTGTCTGCACACAAATTTTCATAAATGAAAATAACTCACAGATTATCCGAATTCTCATGATCTTTTCCGGTAAAGATCTACAAAACAGTGCCAGATTCATAATTATAAATTCGCTAAGTTCATTTTCCCAAGATATTTCATTTTCTATCTTTACAGCATTCTCTTCTACATCTGGCAATTTTATGCTTAAGGGTTTGCTGTTAGATTCTATCTCCTGTTCAACAACAGATATTTTCCCTCTACTTTCCACGATCATTCGCAAATGATCCCCCCATACATTTGCGTAAATAATATTTTTCTTTACATTGCTTTTCAGAATATTCCTCCCTTTCGCATTATATATTGAGAGGTCTTTTCCATTCACCAAAAGAATATCTTTTGCGGACGAAATATACAATTCATTCCAGTCTTCGCATGTATTCCAACATATTTCTCCGTTCTCATCGAGCACATAAAGTACAGAAACATTATTCTCATTACTTATGGTTTTTAGGCATATTCGGTTGTGTTCACACGCTATTATTCTTAATAGTTTTTCTCCTCTACCTGCACTGAACTGCCATATCAATTCCCCTTTTAAATTATGGCAAAACAAATTGCCTGATCTCAAATCAATGAAAAGAATACATTCCCCACAGACTTGACATTGGATAGGTTTATAGGGAAATTCATATATCAAATAACTTTCTTCCACATTTCCGCTCAGCGATATCACATATAATAGCCCACATGCAATTACAAATAGCTTTTCTTGGAACGCCCAATATTTTTCTATCTCGCATACACCTGCGACGGGGAAAATCGCTTTCCATTTCCAGAGCAAGGTTCCCTTCGGGCTTAGGCAGAAAATCCATTGACCATCAACAGACAAGATTATATTTCCTAACGCATCAAATACTGGACCTCTTACGTCCACCATTTTACCTGGTTCAACTCTAAAAACTATTTCTCCTTGAAAACCTAAACCGATAACGCAGGCAGTTCCTGGATATTGAATTCCTATATATTGCAGATCTATATCCCCATTTTCCACCGGATATTTCCATAATAGCATACTGCCTGTAATCTCGAAACAACGATGTAGTTTCAGGGTATCCGCCTGATATTTCCACAAAGCTGTGTTGATAATCCCAGGTGGATTTGTTGGTGTAAAAAATAAGAGTTGCTCTTCATTCGCATATACCAAATAGTTTGGATTAATGCAGTATCTTTTCATTTTTAACTCCTTTATTATGGTGGCTTTAAATCTTGCGCATTTTTCTCTTACATTTAAAGAATAGTATTTTTGGCGCACAAATTAAAGAAAAACTTTGTGCGCCAAATAACCAAAAGCATTATTTTGGTGGCTTATAGCGATGCAATTATATAGCCAATATATATCTCGCCAATGCTGCACCGCCCAAAATACTTGGTATATCATCCACTGCGCCTGCTCCACCTGTTAAGATATCTTCTATTAAAGTTGCCACCGCTGCTGCTCCAATTATCACAGTTGCTTTTACTAATTTAGCTTTTATTTCACTTTTCACCTCCGCATTAGTAAGCACTAGTTCTGGCTGAAATAACCTTGTCTTATAAAATTGGTAATACACTAAGCCTGGCCTTTTTTCATCACTAAATAGTCTCATCTTAATATCACCAAAAAACTCTATGCCATCAATTTTGATTGCACTTCCTTCGATTAGACCGATTGCCGCATATTCATCCATTTGATCTAATGCATCATTTCTGTTTGAAACACTATCTTTATATGTAACTGGTTTTATTTCCCAGAAGTAATTTACTAATCCCGCTGAAGCTACTACATCTACCTCTCCACAAGATCCATTTTTCCCATTTTTTGCCGCCTTCCTTATTTTATATTCCAATTCAGTTACATAGCCTTGTCCGGTTAGATACTTGGCCAAATTTAACTGTGCAAACTCATGAAAAGCTGTAAATATTCCCGAACCATTTAATGTCAATGTAGTTAATGCCAGATCTTTCGAGGCATATAATCCAGAATTATACATATAACTTAAGGCATTCAAAATTAATGCTGGCATGTTCCCACTCGGGTCCGCATAATTCATCGGATTACTCAAACAGTAATTATACCGATTCAGCGTCAGCGGCTCTGTGATCCTGCCCAGATAGCTGTCCTCCGTCAAGAAATCCGCCGTCACCACACAGTAGTACCTGGCCCGCAGATACTGGCTCTTGATGTTCGGGTTATAGCTTTCGCCGTTGTAAGTATACTCGTTCTCATACTGGGGTGAGCCAAAAGTGATCTCGCCAAATACGCTGTAGCGGTAGGACTGATAAATCTGGCCCTCCTCGTTGGTAAGTCCTGTCACACTGCCTCTGGGGTCATAGAGGTAGTAGCCTGTGCTGCCGTCAAAGCGATTCAGGGATAAGCGGTCTGATCCTGTGCCTATGGCTGCCCCATAAACATAGGCTGTATCCAGTGCTCCATTGATGTTCTGTTCCACCAGGGTTTCCGCATATTCACGGTTTACATCGTTGATGTACTCGATCAGTTCATAGTTCTTTTCTTTGCCGGAGGTTTTGATCAGGCCAATAAGGTAGCTTTCCGTGTCGCTGGTTTCACTGGCGATAGGGAACAGGATACCGCTCTGGTTCTGGCTGTTGTTTGTCTCAGCGTTGGTAGCGTTGCCGTTCCCGATGCTGCTGCCGCTGGAATTACCATTACCGCTATTGCTGTTTCCGTTGCCATTATTGCCATTTCCGCCGGCACTGTTTCCATTACCGTTACTGCCCTTATTTCCTACCTTTCCGTTGTTCTTCCCGTTTCCTCCTTTTCCGTTGTTGGAAGAACTATTTCCGCTGTTCCCATTTCCATTGTTCCCAGAAAGATTCCCATTACTGCCGGAATTGTTGCCATTCCCATTATTTCCGCTCCCGGCATTGTCCTTATTGCTGCCGTTCCCGTTTCCGCTGTTGCCTTTCCAGTCCTCATCGGTATGCAGGTTGTAATTCAGCATAAACACACGATTGCCGTCTCCGTCATAGGCCGCCGCCATCAGCAGTTCCTCTTTGTCATATACTGCCTCTAGGCGGTTTTCCACGGTGTAGAGGTAGGTCAGCTCTACTTTGTCAGTGCCGTCCTTCCCGATCTCACTGATCAGATTGCCGTCCGCATCATAGGTATAGGAAACAGAGGTGGTCTTTTTTCCGTCGAAAAGCTCCACCGACACTAACTGATTACTCTCATTATAAAGGTATTTGCGGCTTTCTACAACCTCTCCGGCCTCATTTGTCTTGATCACAGCCGTGCGGTTTCCCATCCCGTCATAGGCATAGCTGTAGACACAGGTGCCGTAGTTGTCCTCTGTCTCCGTGGCGGAGAGCAGTTTTCCAGCATCGTCATAGGTGAAGGTTCTGCCCGTCTCCACGATCTGATAGGCAAATGAGGCATCCTTGTCGTGCTTTCTGTGCTTGCTGCCGTGAGGATACAGGTCGTCGTGTCTGCCGTCCTCATGTCTGCCGCTATGCTTATCATCATAGGCATAACCTGCCAGAGACTCCACGGCTTTCTCCTCCACGATAAAGCCGCGGGCATCATAGGTATAGGCATACCGACTTACCACCCAGCCGCAGTCGTCACAGATATTGGATAACTCCGTGATCTGGTCCGCCTCGTTGTAGGTATTGTAGGTACTGATGCCGTTAGGACGGTGGATTTCGGTGACACGGTTGATGGCGTCGTACACATAGGCGGTAACCAGGCCCTCCCGGTCTGTCACTTTGATCAGGTTGTCGTTCAGGTCATACTCGTAGCTTACTTTTGTCCCGTCCGGATAGGTGATGGCGGTAAGGTTGTCCGCGCCGTCATAGGTGTAAGTCACCCTATCGCCCTGGGCTTTTTCATAGGAAAAACTGCCCTCTTCTTCTCCCGGCGCACGGTAGGTGGTCACGGAGGTAATCCGTCCCAGGCTGTCGTAGGTGTACCGGGTGTCTCCCGTGCTGTCATACAGGGCCACCCTCTCCCCCAGGGCGTCATAAGCGTAGGCTACCGGGGCGCCGCTTTCCTCTCCCTGGGCGTCCGTATAAGCCTTTTCCACCAGGGAGTCCAGCTTGTCATAATCGTAGGTGATGGTATTGCCGCCATCGGAAGTATAGGAAGTCAGCCTTCCCGCTATGTCGTAGGTCATGCGCTCTGTCCTGCCCTGGGTGTCCGTCACGCTGGTCAGGTTGCCCATGAGGTCGTAGGTATACCGGGTTCCCCGTCCCAGGAAATCGGTGACGGCGGTCAGGTTGCCCATCACATCATAGGTATAAAAGGCCGTGCTGCCTTGGGCATCCGTCACGCTGGTGAGCCTGTCCATCAGATCGTAGACGTAGGTGGTGGTAAGGCCGCCGGTGTCCGTGCGGGAAAGCACATTTCCGTGGGCGTCATAGGTATAATTCTCCGCCAATCCCCGTTTATCCGTGTAAGAGACCAGCCGGTTGGCCTTATCGTAAACATAGCCGGTGGTCTGTCCCAGCGGGTCTACGGTGCCGGTCAGCCTGTCATCCTTATCATAGGTGTAAACATAGGTGTATCCCATGGGGTCGGTGACGGAACTTCTGTTGTAGTTCCTGTCGTAGCCGTATTGGGTGGTGCGCTGTCCGGGGGTGGTGATCCGCTCAATGTTGCCCACCATATCGTATACTACGGCGGTAGCTTTCTGCTCCGGATCGGAGACCGTGATCATTCGGTCCACTTTATCGTAGGCATAGGTGAAAGTATTTCCCAGGGCGTTGGTCATGGCGGTGCGGTTACTCCTCACATCATAGCTGTAGGAGGTGACGCCGCCCTGGGGATCGGTGACAGTGAGCAGGTTGTGCAGCACGTCATAGGAATACTGCGTGATTCTGCCCAGGTTGTCCTCCTCCCGGATGATATCGTCCCCGGCATTGTAGGTAAAGGTGGTCTCGTATCCCAGCGGGGTGGTGATCCCTGTCAGCCTGTGGGCCGCGTCATAGGCATAGCTGTAGACACCGCCGCCGGGCAGGGTTTTCCTTTCCACCTGGCCGTTTGCGTTCACCTGGTACTGCGTCACGCTGCCCAGGGCATCCGTGACCTCTGTTACCACATCGTGGCGGTCATAGGTATAGTTCTCCCGGGCTCCCAGAGGAGAGATCTGTTTCACCAGCCGGTACAGGGAGTCATATTCATACTGCCAGGTCTCCCCCATGCCGTTTGTCACGGTGAGGATATTTCCCACGGCGTCGTAGCCGTACCGCTCCGTGATCCCCTCCGGGGTAGTGATGGCGGTCAGGTTGTTCCTGCTGTCATAGGTGTACCGTGTCTGTCCGCCGTTTCCGTCGGTATATGCTGTCAGGCGGCTCAGAGCATCGTAGCTGTACGCCGTCCGTACTCCGTTTCCGTCTGTCCGCGCCGTCAGGTTGCCATCGCCGTCATAGGCAAATGTGGTGGCGGCTCCCTCCGGATCTATTTTTCGGGTAAGGCGGTTTAAGGCATCATAAGCATAGGCATAAAGCGCCTCTCCGGGCAAAGTCTGTCCGGTCAGGTTGCCCGCCGCGTCATAGGTGTAGGCAGTCACATTGCCCGCGGGATCGGTGACGGAGACCAGCCTGTCCAGAGTGTCATAGGCGTAAAGGGTTTCGGCTCCGTCCACATCGGTGATGGAGATCACACGTCCGAACCCGTCATATTTGTAGAAGGCGCTGCGCCCCAGCACATCCGTCTGCTTTATCAGATTTCCCGCCGCGTCATAGGCGTAAGTCATCCGATTTCCGGCGGTGTCGGCGGCCTCCACTACCCTGCCCATGGAGTCATAGTTCAGCGTGGTCTGTATGCCGTATCGGTCTGTATAGGTAGCCACTTCCCCTGTGGCCAGGTAGGTATAGCTGTCTTTTTCCCCGTTGGGGTAGGTGTCCGTCAGCAGGTTGCCCTCCGCATCCACCTGGTAACTGTGGACATTTCCCAGAGCGTCCACAGCCTCTAAAAGATTGCTGTTCCCATCGTAGGCATAGGCCATAAAGCTGCCCGCCGTATCCGCTATACAGGTGATCCGGCTGATCTTATCGTAAGTGTAGGTACTGCTGTTCCCGGAGGCGTCCCGGGCCTCCGTCATCTGTCCGATGGCATCATAGGTGAAAGCGGTCTCTCTGCCCTCCGGTGTAACCATGGAAAGTACCCGATCCTCCCGGTCATAGGTATAGGCGCTGTTTCCGCCCAGGGCGTCTGTCACGGACACCAGACGGCTCAGAGCGTCATAGCCATAATCCGTGGTATTTCCCAGTTCATCCGTCACGGACAGCAGGTTGCCCAGAGCGTCATAGGTATACAGCACTGTGCCGCCCATGGGGTCTGTGGATTTTACCAGACGGTTTAACTTGTCGTATGCGTAGGTATATACCCGGCTCTCGTCATCCCAGAGCCGGAGCAGGTTGCCGTTTTGGTCATAGGCAAGTCTGGTGGCGGTGCCAAGCGGGTCTGTCACCCCGGTCACTCGTCCCAGAAGGTCATAGGTATAGGACACTGCACTGCCATCCGGGTAGGTGATCTTTGTGGTTCTGCCGCACACATCGTTTTCGTAAGCGGTCACATGGCCCCGCTCGTCCGTCTCTGTCAGGAGACCTCCTGTCACGGCATCATAGGCGGAAAGGCTGGTATGACCAAGCCGGTCGGTCTCGCTGGCCACCCGGTCTCCACGGTCATAGGTATAGGCAGTCTCACCGCCCTCCGGTCCGGTCACTTTCTGCCGGCGGTTCATGGCGTCGTAGGTGTAGGAGGTCACATAGCCCTCCGCATTGGTCTCCGTCAGTCGATTGCCGTTGGCGTCATAGGTATAGCTGAGGGTATTTCCCAATGGATCTGTACCCTGCAGCATCCGGTTCATCTTGTCATAGGTAAAGACGCTCTTCTGTCCCTCTCTGTCCGTGATGGCCGTCACAGCTCCCGCCGGGTCAAAGGTATAGGCGGTGGTGTTTCCGGCCGCGTCCGTCTCGCCCACGCACCAGCCTTTTGCGTTGTAGGTCCGGATGGTTACCCCGCCCAGAGGATTGGCGGTGCGGGTCAGGCGGTTCATGGCGTCATAGGCAAAGTTCCATACGCCGCCCTCGGGGTCTGTCATGGATGTGACGCAGGCGCCGTCGTAGGTATAGGAGGTCACGGCTCCTCTGGGATCTGTTTCCTCGGTCAGACGGTTCTGTCCGTCATAGGCATAGCGGGTCACGCCGCCCTCCGGGTCCGTAACGGAGGACAGGCGGTGTTTTTCATCGTATGTATAGGAAGTCACGCCGCCGTCATACTCCGTCACAGAGGCGATCTGCCCGTCTCCAGTGTAGGCGTAGCGTCTCTCAGCGCCGTCCTGCTTGGTCTGGGTCAGCAGGTTTCCGTTGCCGTCATAGGTATAGGCGGTGGTTATCCCCTGCCTGTCCGTCACGGAGGACAGATACCCCTCCCCATTGTAAGCGCGGCCTTCCGATGTGCCGTCGGGATAGGCGATCTGGGTGGTACGGAATTGATGGTCGTAGGTATAGACGGTGGTATTTCCGTTGGCGTCCACGGCGGTGGTGCAGCCCTCGCCGTAGGAGAGGGTTATAACTGCGCCCTCTGCGTCGGTCTGCTCTGTGACACGTCCTTCTGCGTCATAGACATTAGTCACCACGCAGTGGCCGTTCTCGTCCTGCCACGCCGTCATCCGGTGCTCTGCGTCATAGGTATAGCTGCGCCGGTCTCCCGCCGCGTCTGTCACAGCGGTCAGGTTTCCCGCCCCATCATAGGTATAGCCGATATGGTTGCCGTCCGGCAGACTGATCTGTGTGATCCTGTTTTTTTCATCCAGCGTCACGAGATAGTTCTTTCCGGAGGGAGATGTGACAGCGCTCAGGCGGTAGTCCATGTCGTAGGACAGAGCGGTTCTGTTGCCATAGATATCTTCCAGCCCTGTCAGCATCCCGTAGGCGTTGAACAGATGCTTTTGAAGGCTGCCCAAATCTGTCAGGACAAAGCCGTCTCCCTCCTCTGCCAGCGCATAGTCGTAGCCGTCGGGAGCCGCATAGCCCTCCGCCGTTTTTTGAAAGGCCACAATGCTGCCGGTGCCGGAAAGCCATAGAACCGTGCCGTCGGAAAGTTCTCCCAGCCGCTCATCAAAGGGCGTACTCCACCCATACCCCAGGCTGCCCGCATAACCGGCACCCTTGGAATTGTACTGTCTGGCAAAGGCAAAGCTGCCCCCGATATCTGCGATCTCCGCATCTGTCTGCTCCATGTAAAAGTTACCGATGTTCAGGTTCACCGGCTCAAAGCCAAAGACGCAGTTTTCCGCCCGGCCCAGGAGCAGTCCGTCCAGCACGGCCCTCCAGTAGTCGGTCAGTTCTCCCGCCTCATAAGGAGTCGTATTCTGGGGGTTACGGATAAAGAGCCGGTTCCCCTCCACGGTGAGGGCATCCTGCATCTGCATATCCGCCATGATGGTATTCACATCCACCCCGTAGTGCAGGGCAATGCGGGGAATCAGATCAAATGCGCCCTCCTCATAGATCAGGAACGTATCGCTGGTCACCGTGGCTCCCACGCCCATCACGCCCTCTGAGCCGGGGAGCAGCGGATCAGTCACCAGGCCCTCGGCATAGGCGGTAATGTAGTAGATCTGGCCCGGCGTCAGGTTCGAGAATACTTCGCTCTGCCAGTTGGATAAGCGTCTGTTATAGGCAACAGCCGTGGGGAAAGCCCCTGCATAGAGTCCGGAGTCGGGATAGATCAGGCTGGTCTGGGCCTCCACTTCTCCTGTGCTGCCGTTGATAAGCTGATAGTGTACGATACTTCCGGCTTTGGCCTGGCCGTGGGCCACAACCCCCAGTGTGTTGGTGGATTTATCCCCTTTTCTCTCCACCACAGGGTAAATCTCGATGGTGGTATCATCCAGACTCAGGGAATCCAGATCTGTCAGTTCCCCAGTCCAGGACAGGATCAGTTTGGGTGCGTACTTGGCGGACGCGCCGTTATACAGCACCTCGCACTGCATCTTGACCCCTGCTGCCGCCTGCTCCTTATTAGGTGCCTCCACCTGGGCTTTCATAACAAAGCCGTGGTTTTCTTCCGTGCCGTTGATCCAGGCACTTACTTCCTCTGTCACGTCATAGGAGACCGCCTCCCCTCTGACGGCGCTGGCATACTGGGCATCCAGAAAACGGTGGGTATAGTTCACCTGGTTGTTCCAGGTAAGGCTCCTCACCTCCCAGGGTTCTTCCACGCCGTAAATACCGAATTCGCTCTTGCCCTTGCTCCATCTTGTCTTTTGTGTTACCTGGAATGTAGCCGACACGATCTCCGCCTCGGGCAGCAGGGCGCTGAAATCGTAGTCTATAGCAAAATAAGTTCTACAGTTTAGGTGGCGGCTGCCAAATCCTGCGTAGGTGCCGGAGGTAACACCGTCGTCATAGCCCACAAAGGGGTACTGATTGTCACCGATTATGGTATTGGGGCTGCCCTCCTCCGCACAGGTCATGCGGATGGCGCTGCCAGTCACCTGGATGGCCGTGGGGTCTATGCGCACGGGATATACTCTCTCCGGCGCGGAGAGCCACTCTTCATCCGCCGTCACCGTCACCAGCAGCAGATCTCCCTGTTCCTCCATGGACATGCTGACGCCAAAACTGATCTCCTCAGCGCTGTCCGTCATCTCCGGAGCCTCTACCACAAAGACGGCCTCCGCCTCCGGATCTGTCCCCGGCTCATACAGGTATAGGGTATTGCCTCGGATTTCTCCCGCCAGGCCGCAGGGATCGATCAGATAGGAAAAGCTGTTTCTCTCTCCCCTCTCCAGCAGGATGATATCTTCTTTTACGCTGTTTCCCAGCACGGTGTACTGATAGTCCACGCCGGGGAACACTTCGCTGTAGCGGACGGCGTTGTCTTTTGCCAGTCCGCCTGTAAAATCGCCTTCCGCCGGGTATAGGGTGATCACGGCCTCGTCGTTGGCAATGGTGATGCCTTTTCCCTGCTCCCTGTCAAGATTTTCCGGCAGGACTACCGTGTAATCATTGGCCCTGTTTCTGTAGCTGGTTTCTTCCCCGCCGAACAGACCAAAGACTGCGGTGGTATCTTTTTCCAATGTGTTGTCCACAGGCCGCAGACTGCCGTCATCGTCTATGTAGGTGGCTCCGTCGTTGCCCACCACGGTCACATAGCGATTCCCGTCCACGTGGTAGGTGCGGCTGTATTGGTCGTAAGAGACCAGCGTACCATAGGATTCCGGTATCTCCTCCTCATAGAAGGCCTCCGGCAGACGACCGGGTTTCAGTGCGTCTCCGCCGGAGACCGTTCCGGCATCTCCCCCGGAGACGGTTTCGGAAGTGTCTTCCGAACTATCCGGTTTGTCGTCAGAATCTGTAGTATTTCCTGTATTTTCTGCAGGCTTTTCTCCCTTTCCGGATGCTGTGTCATCCCCCACATCACCATCAGAGACAGTCCCCGCCTTCTCTTTCGGTTCCGTCTGCAGTTCGATGCTCCCAGAGGCGCTCGGGGAAACGACCGCCTCTGCGGCATACAATACCCTGTGATCCGACAGGAGCAGTACTGCCATCAGCAAGATGGCCAAGGTTCTTCTCAATCCGATGCTTAAGTGCCTGGTTTTCATTTGAATATCCCCTCTCAATATGTAATATAAATTATTATAATTTATATTATCAATCGGGTCAATCCATTTATTATGTTGTTTGTGCAAAAAAATGCCGTCTGATTTTTGTTTTGCTATAATGCGCCTGTATGACACCCTTTATTACCCACACAGCAGAACTTGTCTGCAAGCGCTTTCATTCCTTTCACTTCGATACCTTTATTTGATTGCTGCCGTTTTAATATGTAAAATCTGTGGACAACCATGCTGCTTCTATATACCGAATACATTCACCCACACTGTAATCAGAAAGTTATACAATCCATGGCCGATAATCAGGGACAAGGTGGTACAGTTTTTTACCTTGCTCCTGACCAGACAAAAAAATATTCCCATCAAGGTGGTAATGCCGATCTGTACCATCGAACCGCTGAAGATATGAAACAGCCCGAAAGCCAGGGAAGATACCAGAACCGCCACACCGGAAGAACCGCTGAGAACATGAACTTTCCGGTACAGGAAGCCGCGGAAGATAAACTCTTCCGTAAGTGCCACCGCCCCCACACAATAGACGATTTCATAAAGATACTGCCATAAAAATTGGTAATGTTTTCCGTTGTCGCTCCACTCCCCATGCCCTGTTAGGAAAAGCGGCAGTGTAAGCACCAGGGACATGGCTGCGCCGATTGCGATTCCCACCAGAATCTGGCCTCCTATCTTCTCCCGGGAAAACAGGTAATCGGTCCAAGTGTCTCCGGCGATCAGCATAACCACCAGGGGACCTATGGCCATGCACAGATACATGTTAATGGAAAGCACCAGCCTTGCCTGCAAAGGCAGACTCATCAGGACATATCTGTTAAAGCAGACCAGCCCCCACAGTGCCAGCATACACCACCCGATTCCCATGACTATTTGAACAGGTAAATTTTTCTTATCTTTATACATAAACCCTCCCTCTTTACTCATACTTTCTGGCCGCCGCATACATGGGGCCAAACAGAACGATAAAAAACAGCGGCAGACAGACAAACACGAAAATACTGTTCACAATCGTCGGAGCCAGTAAACCGCAGAGAAAATACAGTGCTGGAAAAGCCATGGCAGAGATTGACATCCCCCGTATGGCCGCACGCTTGATGGGAAGCCAGTTCCGATTGTTAAAATGGATTCCCGGCATATTCATGCGAAAAATACCGTCACTGTACGCATCAATTTTGTATTCGTCATAGTATTCCGGCAGTTTATCTTTCATAAAGAAACAGAAATATCCCCCAAAGAAAATAAACAGCGATTCATAGGTAAGCAGATGCAGGCCGATATCCCCCCAGCTGTATCCAAACACCCGCAGTCCCAGCAATTCCAGCACTGACACGATCAGGCTTATAATGAACAGCAATGCCTCCTGCCTGCGTCTCTTCTGCCGTTCCGCAGGAGACTCCTCAGAGTAGGTGATTACCTTATGCATCAATTCCTCTACCCGTCCCGATTCTATGACGGCCTGTTCCAGACGCTGGCATTCCAGCAGTTCCGTAACCGTAACTCCCAGAGCCTGGGACAGGGGGATCAGCACCGTGATATCCGGCATACTCAGCCCCCGCTCCCATTTGCTCACCGCCTTGTCGGATACAAATACTTTCAGCGACAGCTCCTTCTGGGTCATGCCCTGCTCCTTGCGAAGCTGCGACACAAAAGTGCCGAATCTTTCCTTGTCTATCTCATACATATGATACTATCTCCTTTCCCGCATGACTGCGGTATGGGCAAAGTCCCTGTAGCCTATGGGTCTGCCCGAGACAGCGCCGGCCGAACGCTTTGGTCTCTGTCAGAACTTATTATACATTTTATACCTGTTTACTGCAACCGACCGATGGTAGAATGCCGGGGAAACGACGCTGCAATCCCCGTAAAACCGCCACTTTGGCAAAGCCTATTGACTTTAAACCCTTGCATGATATAATCGTACCAATAACATGGAAAAATTTTGCATAGATAAAAGTGTTTACCAGGGAAAGGAGCAAATATGCGTATCGAATGGAAAACATGTCTCAAAGTGGGTATTACCGTAATACTGCTGTTCATATTTATACGGTATTGGGATGTCTGTATGGGAGTGACGGGCACAGCCTGGGCAGCGGCATTTCCACTGTTTCTGGGCTGTGCTCTGGCATATGTCCTCAACATATTGATGTGCTTTTATGAGCGGCATCTGTTCCCCCGCAAAAAAGGACGCGTATGGAGCCGTCTGCGCCGCCCTGTCTGTATTCTTCTGGCCATGACCTCCATCGTATTGATCCTGTTTCTAATCGTGCGCATGGTCATACCGGAACTCTCCTCCTGTCTGCAGCTTTTGTTCAGCCAACTGCCGGGAGCGCTGGAAAGCGGGTTCCTGTGGCTGGAGGAAAATTTCGGAGTCACATCCTTCCTTCAGGAGCTTATGGCCATGCTGCCGGAAACCGAAGCCGAATGGCAGGAGGTTATCAACCGCTTTTTAGAAACCTTTCTTTCCGGTGTGGGAAACATTATGGAGATAGCCACCAATATTATTTTCTCCACTGTTTCCATAACAATTACATTTGTGGTTGCATTGGTTTTTTCCATTTACCTTTTGATGGGCAAGGAAAAAATCGGGCAGCAGATCCGCACGCTCATGAAAGTCTATCTGCCCCAGAAAATGACAGACGGCATACTGTATGTGGCAAAAACTTTTGATAACTCTTTTCACCATTTTATTGTGGGACAGTTCGTGGAGGCTTTCATTCTGGGCCTGCTTTGCACCATCGGCATGTTGATTCTGCAGCTTCCATATGCCGCCATGATCGGCTCCCTGATCGGCGCCACCGCCCTGATTCCCGTGGCGGGCGCCTATATCGGCGGTGTGGTGGGAACCTTTATGATCTTCACCGTCTCGCCGGTGAAGGCAATGATCTTCCTGCTCTTTCTGGTGATTCTGCAGCAGTTGGAGGGCAATCTGATCTATCCCAAAGTGGTTGGCTCCTCTATCGGACTGCCCGGAATCTGGGTGCTGGCCACCGTGACCATCGGCGGCGGTATCGCGGGAGTCGGAGGTATGCTGTTGGGGGTACCTATCATTGCCGCATTATACCAGCTTTTAAAAGGAGACGTGCAAAAGCGGACCCGTCCTGTAAAACAAGTCAAAAAGCAATGCCCTCCCAAGCCTGAATAGTTTCCTCTGTATCAGCGCGTGATGGGGAGCAGCAAACTTATTTAAAAAAGCAGCCGGATCATTTCTCCGGCTGCTTTTCATATTGGGCGCGTTTATCTTTATACATAAGGCAGTCCGCCTCTTTCATCAGTTGGTCCATGTCCGCTTCTCCATCTGTGCGCCATACGCAGCCTAGAGCCATAAGCGCGTTCCTTGCTTTCATCTCCTGCCGCAGCATTGCCATTCCCTCCTCCAGTTCCCGCAGAGTAATCCCTTCGCACAGGGCCAGGAACTCGTCTCCTCCCACTCGGAACAGAGCCTGGTTCCCGAATGCTTTTCTCAGACACTCACTGGCACGGATCAGAAGATTATCTCCCTCCAGATGCCCTTTCTCGTCATTGGTGCGTTTCAGCCCCATCACATCGCAGTATATCACGCCCACACTCCGGCCGGGCTGCATGCCGCTTATGTATTCGTTCATGGCATGGCGATTGCCAAGCCCGGTGAGCTGGTCGTGAAAACACAGTTCCTCCAGACGGCGCACATGATCTCTTCTGTGCAGCAGCGCCGCAATAAAATGGCCCAGGATCTGGAGCAATGTAGTGATATGTTCCAGATACCGCTCCGGCGGATTATCCACGCCGAAAAACCCTATGATCTTTTCTTCCTCCACCAGTGGGGCAACCACCAGCGACTGAATCTTCTGGGGTTTCAGATACTCATAAACGGTGGGATCTTCCTCCCTGATCTGCTCCGCGTTTTTAATAATCACGCTTTCGCCCTTCAGGAATTTCTGATACCAGAGGCTCACCACCTCATAAGATACTCCCTGCAGATTATCTTTCTGGGGTTCCACACCGCTGGCGCACCACTCATAGGTGTTGTCAAATACCTTCCGGCCCGTCTCTTCAAAGATATAAACTCTCTCGCTTTTTAAGGAAAGGCCCAGGTACTCCAGCAGCACGGCCACGGATTTTTCCGGCGAAGAAGCCGCCAGTGAAAGACGCAGCCCTTCGTTCACCATGGCCTCGTTATCCTCATAGCCATTATTCTGCTGTTCCCATGCGCTCAGATCCACTGCCATAGAAAAACGGTATCTTTTTCCGTTGTCCTCTATGATGGTATCTTTCAATGCCAGTTTTTTCCCAAGAACGGGATTGTAGCGCACTTCCTCCAGAAAGCTGCCCACACGCAGTCTGTTGTCTTCGCAGACGGCGCAGGGCATGGAACTGCCCCGAAGTATCTCGTAACACTTTCTCCCCCTTATGTCCTCCAAAGATGATATCCCATACACTTCACGGGCATGACGATTCATATATACCAGTTCATGGGCTTCCAGTTCCAGTACATATACGATCTCCTGCATTTCCTCATAGATTTCCCATATTCTTGCCACCGTCCGGCATGAAGACTGTTCTCTTTCCACACTTACTCCTATCCGCCCGTCCCATAGAGCCTGCAATAAATTAAATAATAACCGGAATGCGGTTATTAAAAATCGCCTTCTGTCTCCGACGTATTACATATTATATCATATCCCTTTACAAAGTCGCACGCTAAATTTGCCTTTAAAATTGTCAATTTTGTTTCCTTCCCGGGCGGACAGACATAAAAAGGCCGCGCCCGATGCGCGGCCTTTTACAATCTTTAAATATAATATCCTTCTTCTACTCCTTCACGCCACCGATGGTAAGGCCCGTGACAAAGTATCTCTGCAGAAAGGGGTACAGGCAGATGATGGGCAGCATGGTGACCACAGTGGCCGCCGCCCGGATGGTGATGGGGGTGACAGCCGCAGAACTGTACTTGGCCGAGTCCGCGCTGCCGCTCTGCTGCATCACTGAGGACAACAGCTTCATTAACTCATACTGCAATGTGGTATACTCGGTTTTCATGCGGTTATACAGCATGGCGTCAAACCAGGAATTCCACTGCCCCACCGCCACGAACAGGGCGATAGTGGCATATACCGGCTTGCACAGGGGGGAGATGATTCTGACAAAGATAGTCCAGTATCCGGCCCCGTCAAGCTGCGCCGATTCCTCCAGGCTGTCGGGCAGCCCGGTCATATAAGTGCGGATCACCAGCATATTCCAGGCGCTGATCATTCCGGGCACCACATACACCCAAAAGCTGTTGGTCAGCCCCAGGTTACGATAGAGCATGAAAGTGGGGATCATACCGCCGTTGACATACATGGTGATCACCCAGAACAGGGACAATTCCCTCTTGAACAGAAAGCGCTTCCTGCTGACCACATAGGCAAGCAGAGCGTTTACCACCAGGGCAGAGAGAGTGCCGATCACTGTCCTGGCCACCGTAATCTTAGCCCCGGTAAGCAGATTCTGCATACCCAGAACCGTGGTATAGTTCTTGGTGGCAAATTTTCTCGGCCACAGATATATGCCGCCCCGCACGGCGTCTATACCGTCATTGAAGGAGATGGCGACCGTATTCAGCACCGGATACAGCGTTATAACCACAAACGCGATCATAAACAGCGCTATAAAAAGGGAAAACAGCCTATCCCCGAATGTATGCTTGATTTTATTCTTTCTCATGGTCTGGACCTCCTAGAACAGGCGCTCTTCGCCGGCTCGTTTCGCCCATGCGTTGCTGAGCAGGATCAGCGCAATACTCACTGCGCTCTTAAATATGCCGGCTGCAGTACCCAGGGAATAATCATTCTGGCTGATACCCCATTTCAACACATATATGTCGATGGTCTGAGACACACTCTGCACCAGTCCGTTGCCCAGCAGATATTGGACTTCAAACCCGGCGTTCAGCACATTACCCACATTCATAAGCAGCAATATAATGATGGTGGGCTTGATCCCCGGCAGGGTAATATAGCGGATTTTTGCCAGCCGCCCCGCGCCGTCTATGGACGCCGCCTCATACAGGCAGGGGTCAATGGAGGTAATTGCGGCCAGGTAAATAATCGCGTTCCAGCCCGTCTCCTTCCAGCAGTTGGCAAATGCCACTATTGGCCAGAAATATTTGGTATGGGCAAAGAAATTGATGGCCTGATTGATGAAACCTGCCCGCATTAGCAGATCATTGATGATACCCGTGCTGGACAAAGCATCATGCAAAATGCCTGTAACTATGATCCAGGAAAGGAAATGGGGCAGATAGGATACCGTCTGTATGGTCTTTTTCACCACGGAATTGCGGATTTCATTGAGCAGAATGGCGAACAGAATGGCCATCACCGTGGTGGTCAGCAAATTCAGCGCACCCATGCAGAAGGTATTTCGTATAACCTTTATAAAAGTAGCATCGGAAAAAAGAAATTTGAATTTGTCCAGCCCTATGAACTCGGAACCCAGCAGGCCGTTTTTGGGCTTGTAATTCTGGAATGCCATCACCCACCCGGTCAAAGGCAGGTAGTAAAAGATAAATCCATATACCACCACAAAGAAGGAAATAATCAGGAGAGTCTTCTGCCTCTTGATCTCCTTCCATGTGATCCTCTTGTCTTTCTTGACATTGGAAACTTGCGCTCGAGCCATAGCATCACTCCTATTTTAAATATGAAGAAGGGGCGACAACAGTCCTTTCTATATGAAATAACCATTGCCGCCTCTCTCATGCAATTACTTAAGGTCTACGGCCATCCTATTTGAAGGTGTCCAGGATTGCCTGCATCTCCGCAATGAAGTCCTCCGGCTTGCATGCGCTGTATGCTTTCATGTAATCCGCCCATCCCTGCTCAAAATCAGGCGCCATTACCACCTTGGGAAGCCATTCATGCTTGCACTCGCCCATCAGCGCCCAGGCAAGGCCGCCGGGAGTCTCGGTGGTAAAGTTGTTGGAGTAGCTGTACATGGGGAACCAGGGCGCATTCTCTTCTACCACGGAACCGATCATTTCAGGGTATGTAGTTACGCCGTAAGCGTTAAAGCAATCTACCAAAGGCTGAGCCATACCGTTCATGAACTCGGAAGGCTGCTCGGTGGGAAGCATGGCATTCTTGCCGTCCTGGCTGGTGCCGCCCCACTGAGGGAAGTAAGAGTATCCGCACATATGGGATGCCTTGTAGGCGGTGTCGGCGCATCTCTGCCTCATCTCGTCAGTGCGGTAGTACAGGCCGTTTTCGTCCACCATGTAGTCCACGCCTTCCACGCCCCAGAAGCGCAGATCATGCAGCTCCTGATCCATGCAGATGTCCACCATGAACTTGAATGCCTTCTCGGGATCCTTACAGTCCACGGAGATTGCTATGCCGCTGGCCTGGTTTACGGTATCGCCGTAAGTATGCCATCTGTTCTCCATGCCCGCCTCAGTGGTCAGACCAAGAGGCACATAGTTGCAGCCCTTCTGATCCAGGCCCTGGGATTTGAATACATCGTTTACCGTGTTGGCGAAATTCCACCACTGGTCAACCATGCCCAGCACGCGGCCGGTGGAAAGTTTCGCTATGTACTCGTCATAGGTCTGGGTGAAACTCTCCGGATCCACAAAGCCCTTCTGATATTCCTCGTTCAGCTTTTTGAAATAAGCGATGGTATCCTCGGAGGTGTTGTAGTCCTCCACCGTCATGGTAGCCTTATTTACCAGTACGGAACCGTCATTGGGATAGCCGCCCAGGAACTGGCCCGCATTCTCAAGGCAGAAGTATCTCCAGTCCTCACACAGAATGGTATAAGCAATGTTGGCAGTGCCGTCCTCCATGGTGGGATTGGCCTCCATGTATCTCTCCAACAGGTCAAAATACTCATCCATGGTCTGGATCTTGGGGTAACCCGCCCACTCGAGAACTCTCACCTGAATCCAGAAAGCCTCATCGTTGTGCGTGGTGACCTTGCTCTCACCATAGGTATTGCCGAAGGGATTGATCCAATAGATATGGCCGTCCGGCTGACGGAACTTTTCCCACTCCTCCTCGGTAAACCAGGTATTCTTAAACTCGGGATATTTATCGATATAGTCGTCCAGAGGAAGCAGTGCGCCTGCATCAACCAGCATGGACATGTCATCACTGTCGATAAAGTCAGGATATTCGCCGCCGGCGATCAGAGTACCTGTCGCTTCGGCCGCCGACTGGCCTGTGAGCCAGGTCTCCTTTACTTTGACGCCTGTCTTTTCCGCGATAATCTGGGCGATCTCATTGTCATCATTGATCTCGGAACCGGGCATGGTGATGAAATAGGAAAACTCGGTGATCTCTGTATTACCTCCGGCGTTGGATGCGTCTTCGGAGCCTCCGTTGTTCTCGGTGGCAGTGCTGCCGGCATTACTGCCGCCTGCGTTGCCGCCTCCATTGTTTCCCTCTCCTCCCTGGTCTCCGCATCCCGTCAAAGCGGATATTGCCATAACGGAAACCAGAAGCATGGAAAGTAATTTCTTTTTCATAAATTTCTCCCTCCTACTGTTTGATTTTGTTTCGTCAGTCAGTATACTTCCTACACCAATATTGTAGATTTTCGCCGTCACTTTCACAACCAGACAAACTATAGAAAAAACCCTGTAAATTATAGTTGCACAATGCTATTCATAATTTACAGGTGTCTTTTCGTCAACATGCACTACTGCCGATTCTGTTTTCTGAACTTGGTAGGGGTACATCCTACCATGGCCAGAAAACGGTTGATAAAGTAATCACTGTCTCTATATCCCACTTTTTCCGCAATCTCATAGATCTTCAGGTCCGTATGCAGCAGCAGTTCCTCCGCATACTCCATGCGAATACGGTTCAGGCGGTCTTTAAAAGATTCTCCGTATTGCTTTTTAAAAATCTGCCCCAGGTAAGCCGCATTGATAAAATACTTGGCCCCCATGTCCTTTAATGTAAGATTTTCCCTGAAGTTCGCCCTCATATCGCTCTCGATCTGTCCTAAGACCGCCTGAGACTGGTTCCTGCGCAGCTGCATCAGATATTCCCCGTAATCCAGCAGCATCCTGGACATGGCCTTTCCGCCGTCCTCCATGTCTGTCTGCTCAAAGGCGCAGCGGCTTATAAAGCGCAATACCTCATGCTGGTCAATATTCTCATCAACCCCCGTTGCCAGCCTAAGCAGCTTGATAAACAGGTAGCGGAAAACCATATTCACCTGGTGACTCTCCAGGCTGTACAGTTCACCATACAGCTTTTCTGTCGCGACAGCAATCTCCTCTTTCTGGTTATGCTTCACCATCTGAACCAGTTCGTCCACTCCCTCCCTGTCCACCTGCTTTTCCAGCAGCCCCCAGTCGGTCTCCTCTATGCCTTCCAGGTCCTCCCCGGATTCCAGCCCCCGCAGCAGTCTGGCCATCCGCACTGTCCTGACGGAATCCGAGATCTGCTCCAGTCCCTCCACTTTGCTGCCCGCCACCAGACGGACAGGAAATCCCATTCCCCGGGTGATCCGCTGCTTCAGCCGTCCCAGATATTCCTGTTCCGTGAGCCCGCCTGACGCCTGAAGAAGTTCCTCGCTGTAAAGGATAGCCACATCATGGTTTTCCCCCTGTACGGAAATATCAAAAATACACCGGTATTCCTCCCCCGGCAGTTCCTTCAGACATTTCTGGTAAAGCTGCTTTTGCATCCTTCTTCTCTCCTCCCTGGAAGGAGCAGGATTCACGGCGCCGTCATTTACTTCCACACAGATATAGCGGCAGCCATGACATTCCCCCAGATACTGCCTGACGCATTCCATATTCTCCTCGTCATATTTCCCCCGGATCAGGGCGATCATGTTGCGCGAGAAGAATTCCTTGGCAATCAGGGAATCGTCCCTCTCCCTGCGCTTTTCTTCCTCTTTCAGCGCTTTGACTTTCCCCAGCACATGCACCAGTTCCTCACAGCTGATAGGCTTTAAAAGATAATCTATACAGCCGCATTTCAGGGCCGTTCTGGCATATTCGAAGTCACTGTAGCCGCTCATCATGACAAAAAAAGCATGGGAAATTCCCTCTTTGCGCACTTCCTCCACAAAGTCCAGCCCGCTCGTCTGGGGCATTCGGATATCCGCCAGCACCAGATCCGGCTGCTCCCGCCCTATGGCCTCCAGTGCTTCCCGGGCGCTGCCCGCCTTCCCCACAATCTCAAATCCCTCTTTTCCCCAGTCAATCAATACGGACAATCCCTGCAGGATGTAAGGCTCGTCATCCACCAACAAAACTTTCAGCATACTCCTTCTCCTCCTCCGCCTGCCTGCAGGCAACGTTTCCGCCGGGCCGCTTTAAGCGGAATCCGAATGGTCACCAGCGTACCCACGCCTGTCTCGCTGTCCATCTCAAAGCCCACCTGACCGTCCAGAAACAGCTTCAGACGCAGGGCGGCGTTCAGCATACCCACACGCCTGCTGTCCTTTAATATCTCAATGCTGGCCTCGTTCATCTCTCCGGCCAGACGGCGGCATTTTTCCTCCGTCATCCCATGTCCGGTATCCTCCACCTCCAATATCAGATTTTCCCCATCCTGAGATACCCGCACAAACACCCAGCAGGCGGCTTCTTTCTTTTCCATCCCATGAACGCAGGCATTCTCCACAAAAGTAACCAGCGTCAGCCTGGGAATCCGGAATTGTCCGCATTCGCCGGGCGCGCTGATTTCGTAGCACAGCCTGTCGCCAAAGCGGTATTTTTGCAGTTCCAGATAAGCCTTTACAAAGTTCATCTCGTCCTCGATGGTCACATAATCGTTGCCCCATGTAACATTCTGCCGCTGCATCACCGCCAGCTTCTCCACCATATCGGCCGTCTCATATTCCTTCTTGATCACGCTGTGCATGCGGATACTCTCCAGGGCATTGAACAGGAAATGAGGGTTTATCTGGCTGTGCAGTGCCAGCAGTTCGGCCTTCTGCCTGGCAATATCCTGCTCCTGACGTTTTAAGCGGTTCTTGTATTCATTCTGAATCAGATTGTTCATGCGCCCCGCCATCTCATTATAGGTCCGCATCAGCAGGCTGATCTCATCAGAACCGCTGATTTCGGGAAGCTGGTATAGTTCGTCCTTTTTTACCTTCCGAAGCACTGCTTCCAGGTCCTGCAGACGCTCTGTGAAAGAACGGTTAATCAGATTCATCAAGGCGAAAGGCAGAAAGATATTAAAAAAGATCAACAGACAGAACAAGGGCATATTTTTGCGCATTGCTTCGTAAGCCACATTTCTTTGAGACATAATATAAATATCCCAACTGTTGTCCAACATACGGATGGTCTTATGCACTCCCGCTTTGGCTGCCGTGGAAGCGGGCAGGGTCTCAAAAGGCACATAGATGCCGCCCCGCCCCTCATTGGAAAAAAGGATCCTGTCTCCCTCACAGACATATACCGTGGATGCGTACTTGGAATTGACGATGGCCCTGAGAATATTACTGTAATCCCACTCCAGGCGCAGCACCGCCCCCCGGTCGCCGCTGGCCAGATAATCCATATGGCGGATGAAAGAAATAGTCCTTCTATTTTCCCAGTTGACCTTGGCAAAATCCGCAAACAACAGAATTTTCTTGTCCTGTCCCCGAAATGTCTGATACCAGTTTTCCCCTTCTGCCTTTTCCAGCCTTTGGAAATTCCCGCCGTTGACGATGCCCTCCGCGTCCGTGTAGATCACCACATTGCAGTCGTTGTTGTTCATAAGCAATGTGAACAGGGATACCTGGGCAAAGCTGAAATGCCTGTTGTAGTAATCCAGCGGAGAGGTGTAAGTACTGCTGATAAACTCATTAACCTCCCGATTCTTATAGATGTCCTGCATCAATGTCACCAACTGGGCGCTGTAACTCATGATGGTATACTCCACAGAATCCGCAATGTTGCTCATTTCCTGCAAATTCTCCTGCCGTTCCGCGTGCATGATGACAGCCGCCACCACACTGTCTGTCAAAAGCAGCGGCAGGATCACGCAGCATATCTGCATGATCCCCAGCTTCTGCTTCAGTTTCAGCCGGTTCAGCCAGGCCACCAGGCGGCTTTCCTTTTTCCTTTTTCTCATGGCGTCCTTTCCAGGATCCTTTCTACTCCTCCACCTTAAAGGCCGATATCTCCGTTTTCAATCCGTCCATGTTATCGTTCAGAGCATGGGAAATGCGATCCAGTTTTTCTGCGCTGTGCAGCAGATTCTCTGCCATGCCGTGAACCATCAAAGCGCTGCTGGCCGTCTCTTCTATGATGGCTGAGATGTTCTCCACGGCATCAATGGTGTCGTTCCGCTCTCTGTCCGCCGCTTCCGTGCCCACGGCAATCTGCTTCAATTCCGACAGCAGCTCCGTGATCTGTTCGCTCATGCCTCCGAATACATCTATGACCTGCCGCACGGCTTTCTCCTGAATATGCACGATCTCCTGGGCATAGTCCGCATCCTTTACGGTCTGCTCCGTATATTTGGTAATCATATTCACCTGGTTGCGAATCTCTCCCGCCGCTCTGTTTGAGTCCTCCGCCAGCTTGCGGATCTCCGAGGCCACCACGGCAAAGCCCATACCTGCGGTACCTGCCCGGGCTGCCTCTATGGAGGCATTCAGGGACAGCAGATTGGTCTGTTTGGAAATGCTGCTGATGGTTTCCACAAACTCGTTGATGGCCTGGGATTCCGACTGCAGCTGTGTGATGCTGTCTCCCACTTTCTGAGTCACCTCCCAGGTCTCCTGGGCCTTATCTCCCAGCACTCCAACGATCTCCGCGCCCTGTCCGATCATTCGCTCTGTCTTGTCCGCCAGTGCCTGGGTATGTTCCACTCTTCCCCGCACTTCCTTAATCCTCTCGGACAATGTGTTGGTCTTTACAGCGCACTCCTGAGCATGTTCCGCCTGCTTATCCATACCCACGTTGATCTCGTTGATGGCCCGGGTAATATCCTGAGAACAGGTATTTATGTCCCCTGACGCATCGTCCACCTGCCCGGTGGATTGCTCCAGCACCTGAATGGTCTTGTACAGCCCCATCACCAGATTCCGGTTATTTCGGATCATATTATTGGCCACCTGAGCCAAATCCTGAAACTCGTCTTTGCCGTATGCTTTTACTTCCGTGCGAAGATCCCCGTCGGCCACCTGATTGAACCTGGAAGATATGGCTTTCATGTTTTTCTGGATGCCAAGAGTGATGCTAAGGCCCACAAATCCTGCCACCACACAGGCCAAGATTACCGCGGCGGCCGTAATACCCTTGATTTTCTGCGCCTGCCCGGTGATCACTTCATAGGGAACCAGAGCGCAGAAGTTGATCCCGGCTCCTTCCTCACTCTTTGCATGGATGTACAGATAGCTGGCTCCCCGGAAGCGCACTTTCCGGGCGATGCACATCTCTTCCCCCTCCAGGCTGTCCGCAAAGAATTCCGTATCTGCGAAAACGCTCTCCCCCTGTACAAGGCTGCCGGTTCCACCTTCCTTCACATTTTCGTACAGCAGTTCCTTTCCGTTGTCCGTTACAAACCCGCAGATACTTCCCTCTCCGAAATCAATGGCCCGGAGGCGGTCATACAAGGCGCTGCTGCTGATGTCCACCACAATGTATGCAGCTTTTTTGTTGGTGGGAATCTGATACACGATAAAGGTGTCCGCCCCATTCAGAGAAAGCGCACTGTCCAGGGCCTCATGGCCCTCCGCCCACTGGGACATGGTCCTGCCGTCTTCAGACTTGGCCTGCATCTCCGCGCAGTATTCCTCATAGATACCGTTCTGCCGCTCCGGCGCATTGGTGCTGAACATTTCAATGCCCTTCTTGGTTACGATATGTATATTGTGGATCATATTGTTCATGTGCTGGATTGCCACCAGGCCGCTGCGGGTATCGTTCAGAAAATTGGTTTTCGCGATCTGGTCTCCCTCCATGGAGCCCAGGCCATAGCTGACCAGGCCTCCGTCTACCATATACTGCAGGGCTTCTCCCTTGATAAAAGCCAGGCTTACGTCCACATAGTCCATAGCCATCTGAGATACCTGCTGGCTGGAATCCCTGAACTTTTCGGACAATCCGTCGGCAGCGGCATTATAGGACACGATTCCTATAACCACTACAAACAGGATTGGCAGAAGGAAGCTGACAAATATCTTGTTTCTCAGGCTGAGCAGCCTGCGCGGCCCGGAAGCCGCGCTCCCGTCAGGCCCGGAAAGTTTTCCCGGAGCCGGCATTTTCCTATGTGCAGGTTTTCGGCTAGCCGGTCTGTTTTTTGCTTCTTTCTCTTTTTTTTGAGTTTTCATTTTTACACCCCCGTGCCCGCCTCTGGTGGGCACTGATTTCAATATTTGGAAGTTTACTTCCAAACTTCTCCGCGCTTTCTTTTTTCTCACCAAAAATTCTTTCTTATCAGTGATTGGAAAATTAAAGGGTAACTTTAAGACAGCCCATCCCTAAACTAGGCTTCCTGGTTTTTGATATAAGAAGTAACGACTCGTAAACATGTATTATTTTATCATACGCTCACAAAAATGTCCATTATATTCTTTTACTTGAATTATGGACCTTGAATTATGGATAACCCATCAATCAATTCAGAAAAGAATCCGAAGGAATTGGTGACTGCCTCAATTCCCCCGGATTCTTAAATATTTTATAACTGTTTTTCCCGATATTTTTGCAGTTCAGTCCGCAGCCTGTTATTCTCGGCTGCCAACTGCGTATTATGAACCTCCAGTACGCTGTTCTGGTTCTCCAATTCGCTGTTTTGATTCTCCAACTCGTTTTTTCGGTTCTCCAGCCGACTGTTCTGGTTCTCCAACTCACTGTTCTGAGATTCCAGCTTTTCCGCTTCTATCTGTAGACAGGCAAGCCTGCTCTCCATCTCGTCCATCATATAGCGCACAGTATTCTGATCCATGATTCTGAGTTCTTCTGAAAAAAATCCCATCGCTTTCACCATATCCTTATTCATATTATACAGCGTTTCATACATAGCGATAAACTGCGGGAATGCCTCGAACAATTCCACCAGGCGTTCGGGATTGTCCTCGCATAGAAATGTGAGCCAGGCTTCTTCCAAAGTGTTGATCGCTTTATTCTGCATATTCTTTCTGAATATGTCAAGAGAAATCAAAACGCACCTTTGCAATAAGTCCATCTCCAATCCCGTATCAAATATATGGCGGGACCGATGCAGGCATGTCTCCGGCATGTGACGCAATTCCGGCGGACTGTTCTCATATAGGACAATTAAATACACTTTTTTGATCTTTCCATATGAAAAATCCCTTTTCTCCCTGGCTCTGATCCGCTTGTACTGCCGCAGCATCATATCGGACAAATAGCAGGAGCAGCGGGGTCCTGTGAACATATACCCAATCTTCTGTACCTCCACATTGGCTATGGAACCGTCCCCCAATTCTACCACAATATCTGTCACAAGCAGTGAGTTTTCGTCTTCCAGGCGCACACCGTCATTGGGTAGTTGCTTTAATATCTTCACAGGTTCTCCCAAGACCACCTCCAGAAATGATTCCAATCTGGAGGGATCGTACTCCGGATTCAACACTTCTTTAAAATAGGAATCATACAGCAGATTATGCCCTTTTATACCGGTACATCGATCCAGATATTCCTTCTGTTGTTCATCGCTCCAGGACCCAAACAGTTCTTTTAATTCACCCCTCCCTATTTAGTCAAGTCTTTTTTCCTTATTTTTCAAGGAATTTTTAGTTT
>OFFZ01000292.1_pt1 | contig 32909 bp, 26 predicted proteins | sample 1521631 | NCBI WGS metagenome assembly OFFZ01 (sample SAMEA3504102, study PRJEB24116) | mouse gut metagenome | biome: mouse gut; feature: mouse-associated habitat; material: faeces | place: Denmark | collected 2011 | reverse complement strand
CCCGCCGTCACCCAGCCCAGACCTCCGCCAAACTGGGGAGCATAGTCCTTATATTCCCAGGAGCCAATGGACACTTCTCCCAGGTAGTCCATCCCGGCCCAGACAAAGTCCCCGATGATCCGGGGCTCTTTTTTTGCCAGCTCATAGAAGCGGTACGCGTCGGAACAAAAGGTCTCGCTGCCCAGAATCAGACGGTCCGGGTACTTTTTCAGGTCGCGGGTATAGCGGTCAATTCCGTAGTTGTAGCCCGCGATGTCCATGCTGGCGAAGGCGTCCCGGGTTTTCCAGTCGCAGGGGGGCAGGGTGGCCCCAAACTTCATGAAGCCGTCCCCCATCAGGCCCGCCAGATTATTGAAGAATTCACTGCCCACAGCCTTCTTCCTGGTCTTTCCCCCTGACGCTTTGGCCTTCTCCGCTTTCTCCGCCTCTTTTTTTGCCTTCGCGTCGCTGTAGACCCCAAACCCGATGGAGCTGAGAAAGTTGAAGAAGATATTTACCCCGCAGGTGACGGGCCGGGTGGGGTCCAAGCGGTGAAGATAATCGGTAAGCTCCCCTGTCAGCTTGATCCCCCGTTCTTGGGCGGTCTCGGATACCTCGTTGCCAGTGGAGTACATGATGACAGACGGGTGGTTGTAGTCCTTATCCACCATGTCCGCCAGATCCTGCCGCCACCAATCGGGGAAATACTCCACGTAGTCGTGCTCATTTTTATGGATGTACCAGTGGTCGATGTATTCGTCCAGCACCAGTACACCTAAATGATCGCAGGCGTCCAGCAGGAATTTGGAGCAGGGATTGTGCGCGGAACGAATGGCGTTATAGCCATTCTCTTTCAGGAGGCGGATCTTGCGCCACTCCGCGTCCTCATAACAGCAGGCCCCCAGCACGCCGTTGTCGTGGTGGATGCAGGCGCCTTTGATGATGGTGCGTTTGCCGTTGAGCAGCAGGCCGTGACGGTTCCACGCCAAGGTGCGGATACCAAAGGCGGCTTCCGCGCTGTCGTCCCCGAAAATAGCGCGGCAGGTGTAGAGGCTGGGCTCCTCCAGACTCCAGGGCCTGCCGTCCGAAATGGCAATCTGAAGGGTGGCCTGCCCATCGGACTGGGTCCGGCCGGAGGCGACAGCCCCATGCTCGCCGCTGACCTGTACAAACACCTCTCCGCTGCCCTGGGTAAGCACGGTGACCTCCACTACCGCAGGGTCAATGCTGACGGTGCGTACCCGCAGGCCGTTCATTTGAATATGCTGTTCCGGGGCCGTCCACAAGGATACGGGCCGGTAGATGCCCGCGCCCGAGTACCACCGGGAATTGGGCTGGTCGGCGTTTCGGGCGATGACCTCCAGCGTGTTCTCCGCGCCGGCCCGCAATCTGCCCGTCAGATCTACATAAAAATTGGTGTAGCCATAAGGACGGAAGGCCAGCTTTTCCCCGTTCAGCCAGACTTCGGCATTATGGTAGACCCCTTCAAATTCCAAAACAGCGCGTTGGCCTGCCAGCACCCTGTCCGGGGTAAACGTTTTGGTATAAAGATAGTCGTGTCCCTCGTACCACCCGGCGTTGATGCCGCTGGCGGCCAGCTCGGTGCGGGGCTCGGACAGCATGGCGTCGTGAGGCAGGGTGACAGGCGTACCCGGACCGTTATCCTCCAGACGCCGGTAAGTCCAGCCATGGTTGAAACCGGCTTTGTTCATGTAAATGCCTCGCTTTCCATCAAAAAATAGGCGGACCGTCCAGGGCGATGCCCCGGACGGCCCGTAAGCGCGGAGCCTGTTGATGTCTACTTGCTCTTTTTGGTGAAGCAGGTGATGATCGCGGTCAGAATCCCCGCCAGATTGACGCCGATGAGGGCGTAATTCATTCCGGCCAGCTCGGGCAGACCGACCATTTTTATGCCGTTGATGGCCTCGGCAATGTTCCAGATTCCGCCGGAGAGAATGGTCATCAGCGCGTAGGCCAGCAAGACAGCGGCGATGATGCCGGTGAAATCAGTCCAAATTTTCTCGCCAAAGAAGAGGGACGCTTCGCACAGGACGGCGGCCGCCAGGGCCGCGATGACCAGCGTGCCGACCTGGCCGCCCCGGCCCGCGTAAACAAGAGCCATTACCAGGGTCACAATGGCCAGTACTGCCGTGAGGCAGGCGGAGTAGAAACCCAACGCTTTATTCTTCACAGTGCTCTCTCCTTTCTCAGTGACCTGCGTGTTCCGTTTTTTTCGTCTTGCTCATTATCAGCAGGACGAAGCAGGCGGCGGTGAGGATGCTGGACACGGCAATGGTGGCGGTGAGCGCGGTCTGCCACATGGGGGTGATGTGCTCGATCACCGCGTTGGCGGACACGCCGTTGGTGATGCCGGAACGGCTGATGGCGTACTCCCAGCTGATGGCCGCCTCAATGAGCAGCTCCAGCAGGTGGCCGTCGTCGGTGTCCTTGGCTTTCTGGAGCACCCATTGACCGTGGCCGCCCACGCCGTCCAGGCACCACTCCTGAGTTCCGGCGGCCAGCACCTCGGCGGCGTGAAACTGATATCCACCGTCTTTATACTCGTCAAAGCATGGGGCGGCGTCGGTGTCAATGGCGCCGGTCCAGCCCCACTCATTGCGCACAATCTTGGTATTCAGAGTATAGCTGGCGGAAACCCATTTGAGACCAACGCGGGCGAGGGACTGCATGATGCCGCCCGCTTTGCCTTGACGCAAAGCGCCCTCAAAAGCCCGCAAATTACCCTCGCGCAAGGCCTGTTCATTAAAGAAAATTGCGATGCCTTTGCGGTAAAACTCCTGATCGTTATTGCAGAAGTGCTTGGCGCCCATGTGGGAGCCAGCTGCTTCCATAGCGGTGGTCTCGGGGATGGAGGCCAGATAAGACATGATGGGACATTCGCTCATGTACTCGTAGTTGCGGCCGCCGAAGGGAGTGCGGTGGAGGTTCGCCCCCAGGCTGTAGTTAATCATGAAGCCGCTCCACAGGCCGTCCTCACCCATAAGCCTGCCGCGCTCGGCGTAGAGGCCGGTATTCCAGGTGGCGGTGAGGATGATTTTGGAGCAGTAGCGCGTGGTGGGAGGATTGACCTGCTCGCCGTTGAACTCCACAGTGTGGGGCAGGGAGCCGCCCACGCTGTCACAGCCGTCACCCACGCCAAAGGCCGGAGAGATATCGCCAACAGCGGGGCATTGGAAGCTCTCAGCGGTGGCGTTGGGCAGATCCTCGGGCTGAAGCTGGTAGATGAACTTCTCCCAGGTCTCCCGGTCGGACAGGGGGACATCCTTCATCAGGGCCAGATTCAGCCCGGAGTCCACGCCGAATTTGGCGGCCACAGAGGCATAGGAGGGGGCGTTTTCCGGCTTCTCGTACCACTCGCCGTCCAGGATGTCCATCATCTCCTGGGTGGCCTCCACGGTGGTCTGGCTGACAGGGTAGGTGCCCGCCCAGTCGTTCCGGGTCAGGTACACCCCCGCGCCGGGAACCCAATAGTTCAGGTCGCAGTCCTCAAACTGGTTGGAGACGGTCACGCCGTTGGCCCCGGTGCGGTACTTTTCGTCATCGAAGCCCTGGTTCCACTTGTGGGCCTTGGCGGCGTCTCCGTCGGCGGTCATGCCGTTAGAGGCGGCGTAGCCCTGGGCGGCCAGGACGTTGTTCAGCGCGTCGTGGGCGTCGTCGCCGATGGCCAGGTAATAGTCGCCGTCGGACAGGATGTAGCCGCCCTCGCCGTTATGGGCAGTTACATCATAGCTGGCGAGTAAATACTTGTCAACGGTGATGGTGACCGTCTCGGAGGCGCCGGGCTCCAGCAGGCCGGTCTTGGCGAAGCCGGCCAGCTGGATGGCGGACTTCTCCACCTTATGCTCGATCTCGTAGCTGCCGTAGGGGGTCTGGGCGTACACCTGCACCACCGACTTGCCAGCCGCGGACCCGGTGTTGGTGACGGTGGCCTTCACGGTGATCTCATCCTCGCCCACGTCCACGCTGTCCAGCTTCTGCTCAAAGCTGGTGTAGGATAGGCCGAAGCCGAAGGAGAACTGCACCTCGTCGGCATAATTCCAGGCGGAGGCTCCGGGCAGCGCGCCGGCGGGATCGGAGGCATTGCCCTTGCCCATGACGGCGTCGGCGTAGCGGGTCTCATAATAACGGTAGCCAACGTAGATACCCTCGGCCTGGAAGGAGATGTATTCCGCGAACTCGTCGGAGTCAATAGTGTTGTTGATATAATCTGAATTGGCGAATTTGGGAGTGTTAGTGCCGGAATTCACCGTGGCGGGTGCGGACAGGGAATTGGTGGCATAGGTGTCCACTAGATGACCGGAGGGGTTCACGGCCCCCCGGAGTATGTCGGCCACGCCCACAAAGCCCTGGTGGCCGGGGGTGCCAATGAAAAGCATGGCGTCACAGTAAGGCAGGATCTCATGGACCTCCATTTGATAAGGGCTGTTGAGTAGGATAACGACTTTGTCAAACTCTGCCCGCGCCAGCTCCAACAGGTCCTTCTCGTTTTGGTGGAGAGCCAGGGAGCTCATGACGGTGACGCCGTCGTCATCTGTGTCCTTCATGAGCATATCCACACCCTCGGCACCCTCCCGGGTCAGTACCACGATGGCGGCGTCATTGTAACCGCTGGCCCAGGTGCCCTTTTGGCCCTCGTAGAAAGCTTTGTCCTCCTCGGTGTTGGCGGCGGTGCCAGTGGGTAGCGCGCCGCCCCAGCCGCCCTGGCCGGTGGCCCGGGTGGTGGGCTGGGCCTTCAGCGCGTCCCACAAAGCGCCGTTCACCTTAAAGCCCTGGCCCTCCAGGGCGGTCTTGAGGTTGATCACGTTCGGGCCGCCGTCCGCCGCCTTGGTGCCGGCGGAGGAACCCTGGTATACGGGGTCCACGGCGGCGTGGCCAAACAGGGAAACCTGCTTTTCAGAGGCCAGGGGAAGCGCGCCGTTATTGTAGAGCAACACCGCGCCCTCCCGCATCTCGTTGATGTTCTGCTGGAAGGTGGCGTCCAGCAGCGCCTGCTGGGCGGCGGGATCGTCAAAATCTCCGAAAGAGCTCTTGAAATAGGTGGTGTCGCCGGATTCGCCGGTTTGAACCACCTTCGTGGTGCTGACGCCCAGCGCGCTGTTGATGTAGCTGGCGTTGGCCAGTGCCAGGCTCTGCCCGATGAGCGCAATGACAAGGATCACTGCGAACAATGAGGTGAGACCAGACCAAAGCTTTGAGTTTCTCAACTTGAATTCCTCCTCTTTCATTCTTTCTTGCGCCCCATTCTGAACAACAGGAACAGGTCTTGCTGCTTTTATGATACCATGCCGCCCAGATGTCCCGGCTTTTATTTCGTAGGCGAAGTAAAATTTTTCGCAGGTGATGGCAGAACGCCGGAAAATACCGTCCTTTCACAAATAACTTTATGCAGTTTGCAAAAAAACGCGACCTGCAAATTTTGTGCAAAATAACGGCGCACATGGGGAGGAATAGGGGCTAAGTTGGAAAACACGGCAGAGGCAGATTTGAATTCCTGCTGTTGGATGTGTTACAATACGGGCAAATAACGGAACGGAGGGGATAGGCATGGTCAGAATTGTGATAGTTGAGGACGATTCGGAGGATTTGGCCCAACTGACGGACTGCCTGCGGCGCTATGAGCAGGAGTATGGGGATAGCTTCTCAATAAAGTCTTATGCCAACCCGGCGGATTTTCTGGATGCCTACCGTTCGGACTGCGACCTGATTTTCATGGATATCGAACTGCCCCTGTTCAACGGCGTGGAGGTAGCGCGGCAGCTGCGGGAAATCGACTCCGTTGTCACGCTGGTGTTTATCACCAATATGGAGCAGTATGCTGTAAACGGCTATGAGGTGGACGCCCTGGATTTCGTGGTAAAACCCATCAATTACTACCGTTTTTCCTCCATGATGCGAAAGGCCCTGCGGGTCATCGCCCGCAGGGCTGAAAAGGAGGTGGTGGTCCGCGCTTCCGGGGCCATCACCTGGCTGAGGGTCTCCCAAATCTTTTATGTGGAGGTTCGGGATCATCTGCTGATCTACCACACAGATCAAGGCCGGTTCGAGGCCTGGGGCAGGCTGTCGGATGTGGAGTCCGATTTGGCGGCCGACCATTTTGTGCGGTGCAGCACATCTCACCTGGTCAATCTTCGGCACGTCATGTCTGTGGAGGGAGGCAGCGTGAATGTGGCCGGAGAGAAGCTCCCCGTCAGCCAGCGCAGGCGCAAGGCGTTTTTTGCCTGTGTCACCAACTACTTCAGTGGGAAATAGGGAGGAGACGTATGATATCGCCTGGGCCGGTGCAGGTATTTTTGACGCATTTTAAGTTTATGGATATTTTTATTTCGTTCCTACTGGCAACACTGCCTTTCATCTACTGCTGTAAACGGCGGCCCCGATTCTTTCCGCGGGTGGCTGGCTATCTCCTGTTTATGCGTGTGCTTTGCCTGGTACTTGCCTATACCTACGACGGTACCCTCGCGATGGAAGTGCCCTATTCCATGATCGTGATCACCCTTTTGATTCTGGGCCTTATGTTTTGCTATGATGAGAAGTTATGGAATGTGGTGTTTTATTTTGGCTCCGGCTTTATGACGTGGTATGTGACGGATCGGCTGTTTCTGATCATCGCTTCCCTGTGCCGGCTGAATCATACTCTGCGTCCCTACTTTGTGGAGGACACTGTCCCCCATATGCTGCTCTATGTGGGCTGTTTTGCCGTGGTATACCTGTTTATCTTTTTTACTGTGGGCAAAAAAATGCGGCAGCTGGGCGGCAGCGAGATCCCCATGCAGAACGCCCTGCTGCTGTTTACCCTGGTGTGTATCCTGACCCCGATTTTTTATTTTGAAAGTCAGGTCATTGCCAATTACGATTTGTTTTTCTACAATCTGCTCAACGTGGGCGAGATCATCTTTTATGTGTTCATGCTCATGATCCAGGTGCTCATGCTGGCATCCGCCAAAGAACGCGCCGAGTTCCACACCATGCAGAAGCTTTGGCTGGAGGAGCAGAAACAGTACCGCCTGGTCAAAGAGAACATTGACGCCATCAACATCAAATGCCACGACCTCAAGCATCAGATCCGCAGCCTGCGGGAGACGGGCCAGGTGGATCCCGCTTATCTGGACGATCTGGAACGCTCCGTTTCCATTTACAACAGCGCTGTGCGAACCGGCAATGAGACCTTGGATATTGTACTGACCGACAAGCGCCTGCACTGCGCCACCCACGGCATCCAGTTCACCTGTATTGCGGAGGGAAACCGAATGGCGTTTATGGAGATTATGGATATTTTCTCCCTGTTCGGCAATATTCTGGACAACGCCATTGAGTGCGAAGCAAAGCTGCCGCTGGAGACCCGCTTTATCCACCTGTCCGCGCGGGCGGTGAATCAGCTGCTCCTCATCCATGTGGAAAATCATTTTGAAGGTACGCTGGAGCTGTGGAACGGTATCCCGCTTACAACAAAAGATGACAAGGATTATCACGGCTATGGGATGCTCAGCATCCGGCATATCGTTGAAAAATATGGTGGGAATTTTGAGATATCTACAGAGGACCGGCTGTTCCAGATCGACATCATGCTCCCCATTCCGGCCAGCGCATCAGAGGGGGGTGGCGGAGGATGACGCGTCGGTTGCTTCCAGCGCTGTTATGCATACTGCTCCTGTGCGCCTGCGGGAGAGGAGAGGATGGCAATGCCTTCTATTGCCAGGTGGTATTGGAGGAGGGGGTAGGTTATACTTGCGCCGGCCATGTGCGAACGGTGCCTCCGGGACGGGACGCGGTGTTTTCACTGCGCTGTGCCGATGGCTACACCATCGTCGGCGCGGACTGCGAGGATTACAACCTCGAGCCAAACGCCAACGGAGGGATTACATTCACGGTTCATGACGTGAGGTGCTCCACTGTAATTTCCCTGACAGCGGAACGCAGCGTCAAGACCATCTGCTATGACAGCAACGACGGTTCCGGGGCGCTTCCTGTAGAAGCCCCTGTGATCCCCTCCCATCTGCGGTGGAATACGGCCACGGGGCTGTTTGTCCGGCCCGGCTATACGCTGACGGGGTGGAATACCTGCCCGGACGGCTCGGGCCGCCGCGTGGGGCTGGGCAGCCGGATCGAGCCGGAGGAAGGGTTGACCCTCTACGCCCAGTGGGCCAAATGGTCCCCGGCGGAGCTGTTCCGCTGGAGGGAGGAGCAGGGAGGCGCAACCATCACGGCTTACTTTGGTATGGAGGAAACCGCTGTGGTGCCGGGGAAGCTGGACGGTCTGCCCGTCCGAGCTATTCAGGCGGGGGCGTTTGAAAATGTGCCGTGCGGAACGGTAATTTTGCCTGATACGCTGTATACCGTGGAGGACGGGGCATTTCGGGGCTGCGCACTGCGGGAGCTCTGCCTTTTTGACAATATCCGATCAATCAGCGACCCGGCTTTTGAAGGCTGTGAACACCTGGCTACTTTGCGTCTCAACGCTGCGGAGCCGCCGGTGTACAGCGGTACATATTACGACACCTTCCAAGATAAATTTGACCGGCTTTCCAGCTTGAGAGATCGGGAAAAGATTGTTCTCTTTTCCGGCTCGTCCACCCGCTTTGGCGTTGACTGCGCCGCACTGGACGAGGCGTTCCCGGAATATGAGATTGTGAACATGGGGGTGTTTGCCTATACCAACGCCATGCCGCAGATGGAGTTGATCCTGTCCTGCATGGAGGATGGGGATATTCTGCTCCACTGCCCCGAGTTTGACGCGTCACGGGAGCAGTTCTGCACCATCAACGATCTGGACGAGCCGTTTTTTAACATGATGGAATCCAATTATGGCGCGTTGGAGCTGCTGGATCTGCGTCGGTACAGGGCGGTGTTTACCCCGCTGGGGAACTACCTTGCAGCAAAGGATCCGATGTCCAAAAGAAGCTATGCGCTGTCCCCGGCGGACTTTGACGAGGACGGGAACCCGGTGGACAGCCCCAGCTATAATCAATATGGAGATTATGTAGTTTATCGCCCCAACGCCGCCACTTCCCTGCCGGTGTACGGTGCGCCGATCCACTATACCACCACGGTTTTTCCCAAAGAGGTTTTCCTCGACCCGTTGAACGCGGCGTACCGGCGTTTCCAGGAGAAAGGTGTCAGCGTGTATTTCGATTATGCCCCGCGCAATGCGTTGGCGCTCTCCGAAAGCAGCACGCCAGAAGCCCGGCTGGAGCTGGATCGGTATCTGAGGGAAAATCTCTGCGTCCCAGTGATCACGGAGCTGGAGGATTCTCTTTGGGATGGGATCTACCTGTATGGGACAGATAACCACCTGTCTACCGAAGGCGCGGCAATTCGGACGCAACGGCTTATTGCTGTCCTGCAGATGCAGATGGAGAGAGACAAGATCGTATGATAAACATTCTCTCTATGATTACAGTGTGGCAGTTTTTTCCAGTAAAAACTTTTGGGAATACAGTCAAAACGGCCTGTCAGCCAGCGGCTATACCGTTAGCTGATAGGCCCGCTGCCCCATTTTGACCAGATAACCAGCCACAGACAGGTGTGGAAACAGCGAACACCCTGCTTTTAGAAAGTGCTGGGGAAAATATTGAGAAGCAGGAGGCCGAAACCCGGCCCCCTGTTTTTTTTCATGGCCTTTTTCAGTGGCTCATAGCTAATCATAGGCCATTCCTTCTTGTCCATTTTCTTTTAGCTGTTGATTGGCCTGGCTATGCTGTGCTGGATCACCAGCGGCGTCCGCACCGCCCAGATCGTATCTCCAAACAATAATACGGGCCTCGCCGTCAACCGGCGAAGCCCGTTTTGATGTTGCGAGGAATGTTTTCTTGCCGAAAAAACGAAGTCGTGTAAAATGAAGTAACACGATTTGGGGAGGCGCTTTTATGGGAAAGCATATTATCGGGAAGCAGCTCACGGCGTTTGAAGGGTATCTGCGTGCAGAGGAGCGGGAACCCGGGACCATTGAAAAGTACCTGCGGGACGTGCGGGCCTTCGCCGCGTGGCTGGATGGGAGAGCGCTGGACAAGGAAACTGCCATCGCATGGAAGGGGCATTTGATTGGGATGGGGTATGCCCCATCCACGATCAACTCCATGCTCATTGCCGTCAACCGGTTTTTCCGTTTCCAGCGCTGGGAGGATCTGCGGGTCAAAACCATGCGCATACAGCGCCGGATCTTCCGCAGCCGGGACAGAGAGCTGACCAAAGAGGAGTACGTTCGCCTGATCGAAACCGCCCGTGCCCAGGGAAAGGAACGTCTGGCCTTGCTGATGGAAACCATCTGCGCCACCGGCATCCGGGTGTCGGAGGTTCGGTATATCACGGTGGAGGCCGCCAGGGCGGGGCGGGCGGAGATTGCGCTGAAGGGGAAAATACGTACCATCCTGATCCCTGGCAAGCTGTGCCGGAAGCTGCTGAAGTACGCCAAGAAGCAGAAAACCGGTTCTGGTGAGATATTCCTCACCAGAACCGGGAAAGGGTTGACCAGACGTCAGATTTGGGCGGAGATGAAAGCCATCTGCAAAAGGGCGGGGGTAGCGCCCTCCAAGGTGTTCCCCCACAACCTGCGCCATCTGTTTGCCAGGACGTTCTACAAATCCTGCCGGGACGTGGTGCAGCTTGCGGATGTGCTGGGCCATTCCAGCATTGAAACCACCCGAATTTACCTCGTTTCCACAGGCATTGAGTATGTCAGCCGCATGAACCGGCTGGGGCTCATCTTGTAGCTGGAGTATCACAAAATAGGCCTTTTGCACGTAGATCCATAAAAAGCAACCTCGGAATGGGCAAAAAAATAAGCTAAATCTTGAGGATGAAAGCATTATATCACGGGTCTTCGGAATTTGCAACACCCCAAATTTTAAAAAGAGCACAAAAAGCACGCTGATTTGGGAAAACCAGCTTTTTTATTACGCTCATTTTGCCGCAGTGCCACTGCACGGCGGCTTTTTTTGTGGGGGGAATTCCGTGCTTTTTGCTGTTTTACAGGCGATTGGCCTATTTCGTGATGAACATGCGGAATGCGTGGCCGGACAGCGAGCAAATGGAACTGGGAAGTGGACTATGAGCGGCAAAATGAACAGTATGAAACATGATTTGAACACGAAAGAGGTTCCGATCACCCCGGAAGGGATCGACGGTTTTTTGGAGCATCTGCGGGCGAAGGGCCGGGTGCAGGGTACGCTGAACACCTATCGAAAAAAGCTGGATCGATTGTATCAGGCGCTGCCGGAGGACGGCAAGGCAATCCGCCGGGATACGTTGCTGAACTGGCGTAAGCAGCTCGCCGAGGAGGGGCTTGCCTCCGAAACGATTAACCAGTCCGTGGTTGCGGCCAACGGCTACTTGGAGTACATGGGCGCACGGGAATTCCAGGTGACGGAGAAGCTGGGGAGCCCCGACCAATCCACGCCGGAATTGACCCGGAGCGAGTACCTGCGGCTGCTGGGCGCCGCCCGGATCTTGGGCCGTGAGCAGGCCTATCTGCTGGTAAAAGTGTTCGGCAATTCGGATCTTCCGGTTCAGGAGCTGCCCTGTCTCACGGTAGAAGCGGCCCAGGCCGGGATGGTGAGCATTCGCCACCGATGCTCCAAGGAGATCATCCGTTTTCCAAGCTCTGTCTGCCGGGAGCTGCTGGATTACGCGAGACGGCGGGGGATCCGAACCGGGTCCATTTTTATCACCCGGACGGGGAATCTCATCTCCCGCAATAATGTCACGGCAACCATCCGCCAGCTGTGTCATACGGCCCAGGTGCCGGAGGAAAAAGGGAACCCCCGCTGTCTGCGCAAGCTGTACCTGGCCACCCGGGAGGGGATTGAGCGCAACGTGGCGCTGCTGGTGGAGCAGGCCCAGGAAAGACTGCTGGAGGAAGAACAGCTGACGGTTGGGTGGGTGGAGCGGTGAGATGCCGGCCTTTCCAGCTATTCTGCCCAAGAGCGCGTGGTGGACGGCCATCTGGCAGAGCGGATGCTTGGGATTTATTACACGCATCGCAAAAGCGTGCTTAGAACGTTGAAGCTGCCCAAGGTACATTTCTACAGGTACATTTCTACGATGGGCAGGGGTTCATTTGGCATCGTGTTCAGAATATGCTTCTGCCGCCCGGCGGCAGGCAGAGAAGCGCAGTGAAACGGTGGAAGCGTCAAATCATGGGTAATCGCTGGGAGCAAATGAACCAGTGAACGGATGGAAGTGTGCAAAAGGCGAGAGAAACTGGGGAGGAATACTGAATGAAACTGGGGATTATGCAGCCGTATTTTTTCCCATACATCGGGTATTGGCAGTTGCTGAATGCGGTGGATCAATATGTGGTTTATGACGATGTAAATTATATCAATCGTGGCTGGATTAACCGAAACCGCATTTTAATAAATGGTAAAGCCCACTATTATAATCTGCCGCTTCAAGGCGCCAGTCAAAACAAATTAATCAATGCATTAGAGTGGAAAAATGACGAACCCTCCAGGCGGAAAATGCTGAGCGCACTTCAAATGAGCTACGCACGAGCGCCGTATTATCGGGAGATATACCCTTTGCTGGAGACTGTGATTCGATACGATGAAGCAAATGTCGCGCTTTACCTAAAAAATCAGATAGAACTCATTTCGAAGTATTTAGAGATCAATACAACGCTGCTGCTGTCTTCTGAAATAAAGAAGGATCATCAACTGCGGGGAGAGTCAAAAATTTTAGAGATTTGTAAAATTCTAGGTGCAGACACGTATGTTAACGCCATTGGGGGCCAAGCGCTCTATTCACAAGAGCTTTTCCAAACAGCTGGAATCCAGCTGCATTTTTTACAGGCCAGAGAAATCGTTTATCCACAGTTCAAGCATGATTTTATTCCCAATTTATCAATTATTGATGTATTGATGTTTAACTCAAAAGAAAAGGTACAGAAAATGCTGTCCGAATATGATTTGAGATAAGGGCCGGACAGCGTAGGGATGTGAGAAAATGCAAACGATTATGGCCAGCGTCATTGTCCTGACTTATAACCAGCAAGCCTATATCGGTCAAGCCTTGGACAGCATATTGATGCAAAAGACACGTTTCCCTTATGAAATACTGGTTGGTGATGATGCTTCCATAGATAAGACCGGCAGCATTGTACGGAGCTACGCCCAAGCATATCCACAAATTATCCGCCCTTTCATTCGGGAACGGAATTTAGGGGTGACAAGAAATTTATATGAGCTGCTCAAGCATACGCGGGGAAAATACATTGCAAGCTGCGAAGGGGATGACTTCTGGACCGATCCAGAAAAATTGGAGTTACAAATTGATTTCTTGGAAAACCATTCGGAATATTCCGGCTGTACACATAACGCGAGGGTCATAGATGAGAATGGCGGCCTGCTTGGGCCGGAGCCGGAATGGGTCTGTCAGACGGAGCGTTTCACACGGAAGGACTTTGACGGGGTCCATCTTCCCGGGCAGCCGGCAACGCTGGTACATAGGAACTTTTTTTTAGATAAAGCCCATGACTACTCCATCATTTATGAGGCAAATCCCATGGTCGCCGACCGAACAATGGTGTTGATTTTGGCTTTGCAGGGAGCAATTTACCGGCTCAGGCGGGAAATGAGCTGCTATCGGAGATTGACAGGCACGTCCCAAAGCGTTACGTCAAAGATGTTTCAAAATAATCAGAATGTAAACCAAATGCAGTTTGAACTGACGAAATGTCTGGAACGGTACGCAAAAGATGAATATGGGATCAAAATTAACGTTACGCGATTTAAGCTGGAGCAATTTGTAAAGTGGAAGATAAAAGCAGCTCTGCGCACACTTTCTCTTTGGGGGAAAACGCCCGAATGAAAATCAACAGCAGAACGGCTTTGTGCTGCTTTTGTCTGAAATATGATATGGAATTAGCGCGATTTACCAAAAAAGAATGGGGAAAACTATTCGGTTTACCCCATTCAAAGCAGAACAAATAATCAAGAATATAGATTAAGGTGTTGTGTAAAGGTGGCCAAAATGGAACGGATAAGGGTACTGATTTTCCCATCTGGATCGGAAGGCGCGTTAGATATTTATCATTCCCTGCGCTACAATTTGCATTTTGATGTATATGGCCTGTCAGGGAAAGAGAATTATACAGATTATGCTTATCCCGAAGGGAAGTTCATTTATGGGGATGAACGGTTATTTGTTGACCACCCTGAATTTGAAAATGCTTTGACGGCAGTCATTGAGCGACTCAAAATCCAGTACATTATTCCGACATTTGACAATGTAGCTTTGAAATTGAGTGAACTGCAGTCCCGCTTGCGGGCCAAAGTGATTACATCCCCATACGAAACTTTGCTTGCCGCAAGTGACAAGCGGCGTATGTACAAGGACATCGTGGGTATGTCATTTGCTCCCAAGGTATTTCACGGTGTTGATGAAGTGTCCAAATACCCTGTGTTTATCAAGCCTGCCAAGGGAACAGGATCTCGTGGTGCCAGAAAAGTATGCAGCCGTAACGAGTTGGAGCTGGCAATAGAGGCCACATCCGAGCCTGTTATAACTGAATATTTGACGGGCGAGGAAATTTCAGTGGATTGTTTTACAGACCGTTTTGGGATGTTGCGTTTTATCGGTCCCCGGGTCAGAGCACGGGTGTGGAATGGGATATCCTTCAGGGCAAGAACAATTCCGGTGACTGGAGAGATCGAAGAGATAGCATCCGCGCTAAATGAACGCTTTGTATTTCGGGGGGCATGGTTTTTTCAGGCAAAGCGTGATGTCTGCGGGAAATACAAGCTATTGGAGTTCTCTGCGCGGCAAGCTACAAATAGCTCGCTGTACACAAAATTGGGTATTAACTTCTCGCTGCTGTCCTTGTTTGATGCGATGGAGTATGACGTTAAAATTATTCCAAATGACTGTCAGATTGAGCAGGAGCGGTGCCTCCGCGCAGCATACCGCATCGACTTTAGGTACAGTGTTGTATATATTGATTTTGATGATACCTTAATAATAGAAAATCGTGTCAATACAAATCTGATGAGATTTATTTATCAATGCGTCAATATGGGCAAAAAGGTGGTTCTTTTGACACGGCATATGCATGACCTCGAAGAATCTCTGGTGAAGCATCGGATTGCAAAGCTGCTGTTTAACCAAATTATTTGGATCAAGGATGATACTCCTAAGTGGGAATATATCCAAGAAAACGATGCAATCTTAATTGATAATTATTTTAAGGAGAGAGAAGAGGTGCAGCGTTTGTGCGGGATTCCGGTGTTTGACGTTGATGCGGTTGACTGCCTTATCAGCGAGTGCCAACTTTAAAAAGCGGGAGTAATAACAATATATGCTAAGACGTTTGATTTACAAAGTATTTGAAAAATTAGACAAGGTTACGCCTAAGTACCTGGTGGATTCAATTCGGGGAATCCATTATGTAACGGACAATAAGATGCAGCGACAGTCATCTTGGCGGCGTTTTAGAACAAGAGCCAAGGGGAAAGAGCTTCTTTTAATCGGAAGTGACGGCGGATATAATGACTTTCTCGATAAATATGGGAAAGATTACTATATTGCGGGTGCTTTTGACCATTTTAAGGGGCGAGTAGGCCAGTTCCGCTCTGGATATCGTATCAGGGATATTCGGGACTTGGACCAGCAGTATGCGTCAAAACGTTGTATTTTGATAACAAGCACTCTGTATGCAGACCAGCTTGCAGATATATTGGAACGTAAGGGGATTCATGAGTATGATTCCTATATAAACATGGAGATTAGAAAAGCAAAATACTGGCTGACCAAAAGAATGTACCACTTCCGTTTCAGAGTGCGCCCGCAAATAAAGTCCTTTTGGAAGAATTATATTCAGTTTGAAATCGCCTCTCTGGCCCGGATGCTACATTTAGGTCCGCAGAGACAAAGGGCAAAAGACTTGGCAAGTATTAAGAACATGTATGAGGGGAAGCGGTGCTTCATAATTGCGACAGGCCCGAGTCTGACACAGGATGATGTGGAACTGCTGAAGGATGAGATTACGTTCGGCGTGAACGGGATCATTCGCATGTACAAAAAAACGAGCTTTAGGCCAACATTTTACGCGATTTGTGATCCAAATGTCTTTGCAGAATATGTAAGTGACGGTACGGATATGGCTGTCGGAACATTCTGTCAGGAACGTGCATTTGTAACAGACACCATTGCCGCGCAAGATAAACGCTTGCAGGCTGATCCGATGGTCGGTGTCATTCCGTATAGCTACTTAAACCACATGGTTAGTGCCCGGGGCTTAACGTTCCGCTATCGCAAAAACATATGCAGAGGTGCCTATAATGCGTGCAGTGTAGTCAACTTCTGTATTAACATCGCGCATTACATGGGCTTCCATGAAATTTACCTGATAGGTACAGACTGTACGTCCAGTACAGCCAAGCAGTATTTTGATGATTATCTTCAAGACCAAAAGACAAATCCCTACATGAAGGCAATGTGCGAGAGAAACTCTATAAAAGCATATGCTTTTATTAAAAAGAAAGTTGAAAAAGATGGCGTTGTTGTGTATAACGCCACACGCGGCGGGGCGCTTGAGGTGTTTAAGAGAGTCTCGCTTGAAAGAGTGCTGAGATTGCCCGAAGAAATAGACGATTCCATGCAGTCCATATGAGATAAATGTGGAGCAGGCTTATCGGCAGCTCAACGCAGAATAAAAACAGAATGGGGAGATATGCATGAAAATTATTGGAGTCATTCCTGCGCGCTATCACTCTACCCGCTTGCCTGGAAAGCCGTTAGCGGACATTTGCGGAAAGCCGATGATCTGGTGGGTTTACCAGAATGCAAGAAAAGTAAAAGAGATTGATGAAGTTTATGTTGCAACGGATGATGTGCGCATTGAGGAGGCGTGCAAACAGTTTGGTGCGAAGGTGGTTATGACTGCTTCAGATCTGGAGACGGGTACAGATCGTGTTTATGAAGTCGCAAAGCTGTTTGAGGCGGATTTCTATGTAGTTATTAACGGAGATGAGCCGCTCATTCCCGCAGACTGCATTGCCAAGTGCATCCCCAGCTTGGAATTGAATCCGCCGGATATCTATGTCTCTAACCTAATGACAGATTTCCATGATCCGGTTGAGGTTCTTGACCCTACTAATTTGAAGATTGTAACTAATAGGGATGGAATTGGGCTCTTTATTTCCCGCAGCCCAATTCCTTTTCCCAGAGGGAATATGGACTATACGTTCCACAAGTTTGTGGGTGTCAGCGTGTTTTCCAAGGCCGCTTTAGACTATTACATGAATACTCCCCGTGGTCCCATTGAGAAGATTGAAGAAAATGACTCCTTCCGCTTCATCGAGAACAGGCTTGACGTACACTATATCAGCGTAGAGTGTCACGCTCTGTCTGTTGATACACCGAAAGATCTGGAACAGGTTTGCGCCATTTTAAAGGGAGCAAGCGGAGGGGTATAAATGTTTGTACTAAACACGATTGCTCACGAGACTATTTGGGGCGGTCAAAGGCTGCTTGCATATAGTGAGGAGCCTTGTGCGCGAGTGGGACACCTGTATTCCGTATATGGAACGGAAGAATCCAGCTGCAAGATACTATCTGGAGAGAACAAGGGTGCCACGCTTTATCAATATTTCTTGCGCATAAAGGATCGGTATGGTTGGAATGAATATTCGGCATTCCCCATCTCAGTCGCACTCGTTGATGCTGCTGCTGATCTGAGCATACAGGTGCACCCCAGTGATTCTTGCGCGGCGAAGTTAGAGGGAGCAGCAAAGGGAAAGAATGAATCCTTCTATTTTCTAGCTGCGCCACCTGACCACAAAATGGTTTGTGCTTGTGCTTGCGGCTCAATCAATGAGTTCCAGGAAATGATCAGAGAAAAACGATATTTGGAAACAATAAAGAGTGTGAGAGTCAGCGAAGAAGACTATGTATTTGTGCCAGCGGGTACGCTCCATTCTCTGCAGGCAGGTTCCTTGGTGTATGAGATTGAGGAAATTTGTGACTTTACATATCGCTTTTATGATTATGACCGAATTGATGCCGCTGGGAATAAGCGTCCGCTCCATACGGGAAAGGCGCTCAGCGCAATTGAAGTTGGAAATGCTGGAGAAGTTAAGCGATATCAGCCCGGATGTGAAATTGTCGAGAGATACTATGCGACAAAGCTGTTGGAAAATCAGGCTTATTATCATAATGAGAGCAACTGCATAGAATGCCTGACCGTTCTGTCGGGCGCCCTGGAGATTGACGGTGTGCAGGCGGGGATCGGCCGGACGGTGATTCTTGAACCCGGGGATTGTGTGCAGCAGCAGATTAAAAAAGCAATTGTGGCGCGAATCAGATGACAGGAGACTATGGCATGGGCTTGTGGTTATGTCCGTCGATGATGTGTGCGGATTTCGGAAATATGGAGCGCGAAATCACCTGTCTTGATGCATGTGGAGTTGACTATTACCACCTTGATGTGATGGATGGGAATTTTGTGCGAAATTTTGGTATGGGCATGCAGGACATTGAGTTTATCAGCCGAAAAACTACAGCAAAAACGGAAGTACATCTTATGATATGCGAGCCCCTCAATTTTGTGGATCGTTTTATCGAGATCGGAGTAGACCGCATTTTTATCCACCCGGAATCTACCTATCACCCGGCGCGAATTCTTCAGGAGATTTCCGCAAAGGGAGCTGAGTCTGGACTTGTGATTGGACCGGACACCTCGGTTGAGAGTACATATGAATTGCTGAAAGTAGCAGATACTGTTTTGGTTATGATGGTACATCCTGGATTTGCTGGTCAGGGATATCTTTCCTTTGTGGAAGATAAGATCGACAAATTATTGGAATTAAAGGCCCACTGTGGATTTGAAATTGTTCTGGATGGCGCTTGCTCCTACGAGGTCATCAAGAGATATTACGCCAAAGGTGTAAAAGGTTTCGTTTTAGGCACAGCGGGTCTTTTTTTCAAGCAAAACCGTCAGCCATATAAAAATACAATTGCACGCTTACGAGAATTGGAGAATACGGCAAATGAAAGGCCTGAATAAACAATTAAAAAAACTTAAATTGGTTGCATCAGATTGCGATGGCGTATTAACTGACGGCGGGTTGTATTATTTTGAAGATGGGAGCGAGGCAAAACGTTTCCATGTTATGGATGGCATGGGTTTCCTCCTTCTAGAGGAGCAAGGAATTATTACGGCTATTATAACTGCGGAAAGCACCAAATTGGTGGAACACCGTGCAAGAAAATTGAAGATTGATGAACTGATCATGTCAACAAAGGACAAGCTCGGTGCGCTTGAAATGCTGTGCAGAAAGCACGGCATTACAATGTCAGAAGTATGTTACATTGGGGATGATGTATTTGATGTACCGGCCATCAAAGCTAGCGGCTGGGGCTGCGTTCCATCCAGTGCGAATGAGTATATTCAGACCTCTGCGGATTATGTAACCAAAAAGGGTGGCGGGCAAGGCTGCTTTCGTGAAATTGCGGATATGATTTTGGCCGCAAGAGAGTCGGAGTAATATCCTGAACGGCAGCACTGTATTAGCCGCATGTGACGATGAGCGAGAGATTCGTGTGAATCTTTTTAAGGTCTGGAAGCAGCTCATGCCTGATGTTTCCTGTGTGCTATGGGGTGCTTCTGTCTCAATTAAATTCTACAAGAAAGGCGGCTGTTTGTTTGCTCTCTTTTATGTCCAGCTGTACTCAGAGCAAACCGGTCGGCAGGGCGATCCTTATGAAAGATGTATTTAAAAATAATGGGAAATTTACATTACTTGCTGGTCCCTGCGCGATTGAGTCGCAGGAAAATCTACTGAAGATTGCGGCGGAAATGACAGATATCACCAAAAGGCTCGGCGTAGATTATTATTTTAAGGCATCATTTGATAAGGCAAACCGCACAGCAGCAACCAAATACAGAGGACCTGGTATGGAGAAGGGGCTCGAGATGCTGCAAAAGGTGAGAGACACCTATGGCTGCGGGCTGGTGACAGATATCCATGAGCCCTGGCAGGCAAAGCCGGTGAGCGAGATCGTAGATATTATCCAAATCCCTGCGTTCTTGTGCCGGCAGACTGACCTGCTCCAAGCGGCGGCAGAGACTGGAAAGATTATAAATGTTAAAAAAGCACAGTTCCTTGCACCCGAGGACATGAAAAATGTAATTGGGAAACTGGAGTATTTTGGGTGCGATAGAATTCTGCTCTGCGAACGGGGAACTTGTTTTGGTTATCAGCGGCTGGTAGTGGATATGCCCGGCCTTATGCAGATGCGCACATTTGGATACCCTGTGGTGTTTGACGCGACCCATAGTGTCCAGCTCACAGGGGCCGGCGAGAATAATTCCAATTCTGGGCAGCGTCAATATGTGGAATGTCTCGCCCGCTGTGCAGCAGCAGCCGGTGTTGACGCAATGTTTATGGAGGTCCATCCGAACCCGCAGGAAGCACTTTGCGATGGAAGCTGTATGCTGCCATTGGAAAAAATGAAAGATTTGCTGCGTGATGTGCTGGCTATTCATGAGATTGCAACAGCCGCAGGAGAAAAGCGGGATGAGATAAAAAGGGCAGGTGCGGAGAGATGATAGACACGGAGCCATTGCTCAGTGTGGTCGTGCTGGCTTATAACCATGAGAAATATATTCGTCAGGCATTGGACAGCATTCTGATGCAGCGAGTGACCTTTTCGCTTGAAATTCTTGTGGGTGATGACGCGTCATCGGATGGAACGCCGGATATTTTGCGGGAATATAACGAAAAATATCCAGGACTGTTCACAATGGTATTGAGGAGAAGCAATTTAGGTCCGTCAAAGAATGATTATGACCTGAATCTTCGGGCCAAAGGAAAATATATTGCACATCTGGAAGGCGACGATTACTGGACAGATCCATATAAATTACAGAAGCAAATTGATTTTTTGGAGGAACACCCAGAGTATAGCGCATGTACACATTTGTACAGTCTGGTTGATGAAAACGGAAGGCTTAAACCGAATCAACGCTTATGGAGTCAGAGTGATAAGGATTTATATGAGATTCAAGATTATAAAAGCGGGAAATTGCCTGGACAAACAGCAACTCTCGTAAATATCAACTTTTTTTTGTTGGGAAATCATGATTATTCAGCTTATGGAGATAGTTTAATTCCAGATAGATTTTACCTTCTTTGTCTCCTTGCAAACGGGCCCATAGTAAAACTCCAAGACAACATGTCGTGTTATCGCTACTTGCCTATGAGCGGACAGAGCTTTGGCGCACAGGTGATGTCCAATTTTGCACTGCGCTACGACTATTATCAATGGCGGTTTTCTTTAGAAACGTATGCTTCAAAGGAACTCGGATTGGTATTAGATCTGCATAAAGAAAAGGAAATGCTTTTCAACAATGCCATACGTGCATTTTATTCTAAACCAAATCTGCACAGTGCAAAAATTCTACTAAAAATATGTAAAAAAAGGCCGCATCCAACACAGGCTGTGATAAAGGTGGCGTGGGAGGGGGTTAAGCAAGGCCTGAAGTGTGCAGCTAAAGGAATAGGGAAAATCTTTGGGGTTCCAAAAGCTGTATATAAGAAAATACGGAATCGGCACCATGCATATCTGATTGAATTACTTAAAAACGCTAATGCATTATCAAGAAGTGAATTGGATGTTGCAAGAAATGTGCGCTATATTGTTCGGGAATCCACCGGGCAGCTGCAAACGGAACTGGACTTAATTAGGGAACAAAATGAGCTGTTAATTCGAGCGCTATATGAACAATTTGGCTCTGAAATTCTGGCTCAGAAATTGCGTGAAATACGCAATGAAACAGATCTGCAAGAAAATGCTGACAATGAACAGGACATGAAATCAGAAATTCCAAGCATTTTGGATCGGTTTACATCTCAGAAAGTGCCGGAATATGATGACTGCGCAGAAAATGGTGAGACAAAAATGCCAATTGCCAGCTGCCAGGGGGAGCAATTGCTGCATAATTGTGGGCGCGGTGGGGCTATGGACTGATTAGCCTTTATCTTGCATGGACCACGTTGCTATGGATGATATAGCCTCAATTGTTTTTAGCAGTCTACATATTGCCGATTTGGAGGGACTTATGTGAAAGGCATAATTCTTGCCGGTGGCTCTGGAACCCGCCTATATCCGCTGACCAAAGCGATTTCTAAACAGATTCTGCCAATCTATGATAAGCCAATGATTTATTATCCGCTGTCCACACTGATGCTGGCGGGTATTCAGGAAATACTTATTATTTCTACGCGGCGTGATATTTCGGTGTTTCAGGCGCTGCTGGGTGATGGCAGTCAGTATGGATTATCTATTTCTTATGCGGTTCAGGAAAAACCAAACGGTATTGCAGAGGCGTTTATCATTGGTGAGAAATTTATTGGAAAAGATGCGGCTGCCCTGATTTTGGGAGACAATATTTTTTACGCACGAGGTCTCTCAGATATTCTCAAGCGTGCGCAAAACCATACGGACGGCGCCACAATTTTTGGCTATCGGGTCAATAATCCGGAAGAGTTTGGTATTGTAGAATTTGATAAAAATTGGAATGTTCTGTCCTTAGAAGAAAAGCCCCGGCAGCCTAAGTCAAATTATGCTGTTCCTGGTCTCTACTTTTACGACAATGACGTAGTTTCCATCGCCAAGACCATTCGGACTTCGACCCGCGGCGAAAAGGAAATAACAGCGGTTAACAACGAGTATCTTCGGCGCGGAACCCTTCGCGTGGAACTACTTGGGCGTGGGGTGGCGTGGTTGGATACCGGAACGCATGACGGCCTGTTGGAGGCTGCTGATTTTGTATCCATTGTGCAGCGGCGGCAGGGACTGTATGTATCCTGTATTGAAGAAATTGCTTATCGGAAAGGTTACATCGGCAAAGGCCAGCTCCTCCGCCTGGCGGAGCCAATGATGAAAACAGCCTATGGAAAATATATACTCCGTGTAGCTGAGGAGGAGATCCGATGAAAAATGTACTTGTCACGGGCGGGGCTGGGTTTATTGGATCGAATTTTGTACATTATTTGCTGAAACACTACGCAGATATTCATGTGATTAATTTAGATGTGCTTACATATGCCGGAAATTTGGAAAATTTGGTGTCTGTTCAGGAAGATCCGCGCTACTCCTTTGTAAAAGGGGATATCTGTGACCGCAAACAGCTTGATGAGTTGTTCGAGAGAAATCAAATCGACACAGTGGTGAATTTTGCGGCTGAATCTCATGTTGACCGCAGTATTATGAATCCTGAGATTTTTCTGATGACCAATATTATTGGCACTCAAACATTGCTGGAGGCGGCAAAACACGCGTGGAAGGTGGAACCAGACAATAAATATTCCAGTGAGTACCTGCCCGGGGTGAGGTATTTACAGGTGTCTACCGATGAGGTCTATGGCGCACTGGGAAAGACAGGCACATTTACAGAGACCACTCCCCTTTCTCCCAATAGTCCTTATTCGGCCTCCAAAGCCAGTGCCGACATGATTGTTCGGGCGTATCATGAGACTTATGGTATGCCGGTAAATGTTACCCGCTGCTCGAATAACTATGGACCGTATCAGTTCCCGGAAAAGCTGATTCCTCTGATGATAAACAACTGCCTGCACGAAAAGAAATTGCCTGTTTATGGGGATGGTATGCAGATTCGCGATTGGCTGTATGTGGAGGATCATTGCTCTGCAATCTGCGCTGTGCTGGAAAAAGGCAAGGTCAGCGAGATTTATAATGTTGGAGGAAACAACGAAAAGGCGAATATCGAGATTGTCAGTACATTGCTCCACACTTTGGGTAAAGACGAAAGCCTGATTACCCATGTGCAGGATCGTCCTGGGCATGACCGCCGCTATGCCATTGATAATACAAAGATTACTTCGCAGTTGGGCTGGAGCCCGTCATATACCTTTGAGGAGGGAATGAAACAGACCATTCAGTGGTACCTGAGCAACAGAGAATGGATAGAGAATATTACTTCCGGTACCTATGCGAGGTACTATGAGAAGATATATTTCGGAGCAGGCTGAAGCGCGGGGAGGTGTGTTCCATGCAGGATGTAATGGAACAAATGGTGAAATCATGGGCAACTTCGGACAGCAGCGTTGCTCCGACGGAAAAAATTCTGGAATGGATTGAGCGCAAAAATCGGGAGACTCATGTGGAGGTCAAAAAGATTTCCATGAACGAGATGAGAGACTGGTACTATTCCGCAGAAGAAGGGGTGCTGCGGAATCGTCAGGGCTCTTTCTTTAAGATCACAGGATTTCGGGCGTATGAGGATGGGAAGCTGGATGTGGAACAGCCGCTGATATTACAATTGGAAAATGGATTTTTAGGAATTATATGCAAGCAAATCGGCGGTGTTTTACATTTTTTGATGCAGGCCAAAATTGAGCCTGGAAATATTAATCAAGTTCAGATCTCGCCAACTATTCAGGCAACCAAAAGCAACTTTATGCAGTTACACGGGGGGAGAAAACCGGCCTATCTGGATTACTTTTCCCATGCCGGGCGCTATAAGATCATCTATGATCAACTTCAATCAGAGCAGTCATCCCGGTTCTTGAAAAAAAGGAATAGAAACATTCTCCTCCAAGTGGAAGAAGATGTGACGGTTTTAGAAAGCCACTGCTGGATGACGCTGGGGCAAATCAAAAATCTAATGTGCACGCATGATAATTTGGTCAACATGGATACCCGTACCGTCCTTTCAGGCATTCCATTCGCAGCGGTTCCGCTGCAGAATGATATGCGTTCCCGCATTGCGGAAACTATCACGGACTCCAGCCTTTACCGCTCTATTTTTGAGGGAAACGGCCGCTTTGATCTTCCAAAAGTCTATCATTACATGAACAACTACAAAATGTTCCGAAATTGCAGTCATGAACTGGTTGCATTGCATAAACTACAATCTTGGAAGATGGATGAATATGGTGTTGCGCCATTGGATCAAAAGGGCTTCCGGGTGATTTATTGTCAGATGGATATTGAGGGCAGAGAGGTTCGACAATGGTGCCAGCCGCTGTTAGAGGCCATAGAGGTTTCTACCTTTGGCTTGATCTGCTGTGATGTGGAGGGTGTGACCCATTACTTGGTTCGCGCTCTTCCAGAGCCGGGATGCTTTGACAATATAGAGTTGGGCCCATCGATCCAGATTGACGTGGCAAGGCGCACAAAGATCAATCCCCTGGAACGTTTCTTGAGCAGCCCAGAGACCGAGGTGCTGTGCGATGTGCGTTTGTCGGAGGAGGGCGGCCGGTTCTACCATGAGCAGAATCGGAATCTTGTTTTGCGCACATCCAGAGAACAGCTTGGAGCAATTCCGGATGGATACTTTTTGCTGGACTACAAAACACTGAACCGTTTGTGTCAGGTAAATAATATTTTGAATATTCAGCTTCGAAATTTGCTGTCTTTACTGAGGTTTTAAGGTATGAAAATATGGAACGTCGGGATTCTCGGGGCGTCTGATATTGCGTTCAAGCGTTTCTTGCCGGCACTGGAGAAGCAGAAGCGCTTTTCTTTTGCCGGGATTGCGTCGAGGGATGCGGCAAGGTGTGTGCCTTTTATTGAGCGGTTCGGCGGCCATTGCTACCCGGACTATGAGGCGATTTTGAATGATCCGAAAATCGACTGCGTTTATGTACCTCTGCCGCCTGCACTTCACTCGTGCTGGGGGGAGCGGACTCTGAATGCAGGCAAGCATCTGCTTATGGAAAAGCCCTTTACCACATCGCTGAAGGATACTGAACGCCTGCTGAAACTGGCGCAAAAAAAGGGGCTGGCAGTCCATGAAAACTATATGTTCCAGTATCACCGGCAGTTGGATGAAGTGGAACGGATCATTGCCGGCGGTGAGTTGGGAGAGACCCGGATGATCCGCGCGGCGTTTACATTCCCGTTCCGTGGCGCCCATGATTTCCGTTATCAGGCGGCCCTTGGCGGGGGTGCGTTGCTGGACTGCGGAGGTTATCCCCTGTCACTTGCGTTAAGATTGCTGGGCGATACTTGCAAACTGTGCTGGGCAGGTCTAAACGTTCCCATGGCGGAAACGGTGGACACTGCGGGCAGTGCGGTTCTGCGGAATGATACCGGTTTGACCGCTCACATTTTTTTCGGAATGGATGATACCTATCGGTGTGAACTGGAAGTTTGGGGCAGCAGAGCATCGCTTGTTGCCTCGAGAATTTTTACGGCTCCTCCAGATCTGTCGCCGGAACTCCTGATCAGGAACGGAAATGGATGTAGGACGCTCTGCGTAGAGCAGGATGATCAGTTTTATCATTCGATATCCAAATTTGCAGCGCTGATTGAGAAACCGAATGAGAGAGAGCGGCATTGCGCTCAGATTTTGAAGCAGAGCGTGCTGATTGAACAGATTAGGGCGCAGAATGTCAAAGGTTGTTAAGGAGGGGATAACATGGGAAGGATCAATGTCGTCCGATCTTCCATGCCGCCGATTGAAGAGTTTTACGAAGAGATCAAGGATATCTGGGACAGCAGGTGGCTGACTCATACCGGGCCGAAGCATCAGGAACTTGCCGAAAAATTAGCGGAGCGGTTCGGTGTGAAGGAGGTATCGCTGTTTGCCAACGGACATTTGGCGTTAGAAGCGGCGCTTTCTACATTCCCGGCTGGATCCGAGGTTATTACAACACCCTATACCTTTGCGTCTACCACGCTTGCAATCGTTCGCTGTGGCCTGATCCCTGTGTTTTGCGATATTGAATCAGTCTATTATACGATGGACCCGGAAAAGATTGAGCCGCTGATCACGGAAAAGACAGTGGCCATTGTTCCAGTACATGTGTACGGACACCTATGCGATTGGAGAAGAATTAGAGAGATTGCTCAAAAGCATGACCTGAAGGTGATTTATGATGCGGCGCATGCTTTTGGCGTACTTGACGATGGGCGCAGCTCCAGCTCGCTGGGAGACATTTCCATGCTCAGCTTTCATGCGACAAAGGTATTTCATACCATCGAGGGGGGCGCATTGGTTCACAACGATTCGGAGCTTTCAAGAGCGTTTGCTTCATGGCGCCAGTTTGGGATGCGTGTTGAGGCTGGCGGAGCAGGTGAACAGTCGGAAGTTGTGGGAACCAATGCAAAATTGACGGAATTCGCCGCAGCCATGGGATTATGCAACTTGCGCCATATTGATGGAGAGATTTCTTTGCGCCGTAAAGCGGGGCGGAGATACTATGAACGCCTATCGGACAAGCCGGGTATTATCCTATGTCCGGCCCAGCCTGGTGTGACTTGGAATTATGCGTATATGCCGGTGCTGTTCCAGCCGGAGACCCTGGGGTGCAGTCGGGATGACGTACTGGAGCGGTTAAAAGAAAATGATATTTATGCACGTAAATATTTCTATCCGATTTGTTCCCAATTCCCGATCTGTGCAAACTTTGAGAATCAGGAAACGCCCATTGCCAAGCGGGTTTCGGAACAGATTCTATGTCTTCCGCTCTATGCTGGATTGACCGTTGAGGAAGTGGATCGGATTTGTGAGATCATTCTGGCGCAATGTTGAGAGTAGCTGCTATGATAAAAAGACTTAAAAACCACCAGTTTCTTTTTGAGGAACTGGTCAAGCGGGACTTTAAAAAGAAGTACAAGCGAACAGTGCTGGGTATGGTATGGAGCGTGCTGTCGCCGCTTCTGACGCTGCTGGTGATGCGACTGGTATTCACCCAGTTTTTTGGGCGGAACATGCCACACTATACGACGTACTTGTTCTGCGGGAACCTGATATTCTCGTGCTTCAATGAGTCCACCAGTCAGGGAATGACGTCCCTGATGGGCAATGCGTCCATCTTTACCAAGGTGAATGTGCCCAAGTATCTGTTTCTGTTTTCCAAGAATGTGCAGACGCTTATTAACTTTGGGCTGTCACTGTGCGTATTTTTCCTGTTCTGCATCTTGGACGGCATCACGTTCACCTGGAAATTTGTTCTGCTGCTCTACCCCATCGCCTGCCTGGTCCTGTTCAACATCGGCGTGGGGCTGGTTCTGTCGGCGCTGTTTGTATTTTTTCAGGATATCCAGTACCTCTGGTCGGTGTTTATTATGCTTTTGATGTATATGTCTGCTATTTTTTACACCATAGACAATTATTCGCCGGTGGTGCAGAACCTGTTTCTCCTCAACCCGATTTACCTGTTCATTCGCTATTTCCGCAAGATCGTCATTGAGGCCACCATCCCTACCATCTGGTTCCACTTGCTGATGCTGGCGGATGTGGTCATCGTGCTGGGGCTGGGGTGCTGGATGTACAAGAAATATAATACCCGGTTTTTGTACTATGTATAGTAAGCAGCTGAAGGAATGAGAGAGATGGAAGAGAAAAAAACGCCCCGGAATGGCTTTGTGGATGTGGTGAGGCTGGGCTTTGCCGGGATAGTGATGATGTTCCACTTCTATTCCAGTGGGCAGAAGCATTTCCCGGGAGGATTTCTCGGTGTGGAGTTTTTTGCAATTCTGGCTGGTTTTCTGATGTATTCCGCCTGGGACAGGCATCAGGTTTCGCGGCTGTCTTTGGATAAACGGCAGCAATATTGGCTGGGCTATATGAAAAAGCGGTATATCAAGTTCTTTTGGTATAACTTAATTGCGTTTGTTATGGTGTTTTTGGCAGGCCGGATCTGGTGTGATCAGGTTCATAGTGTTGTGGGGATAAGTGACGCGCTTTCCGAAGATGTCTGGGAGATCCTGCTTGTAAACATGAGTGGATTGAACCGCGGAAAATATCCGCTGAATGTTCCGGCGTGGACCATGAGCTGTATGCTTTTCGCAGAATTTTTCATGTTGGGAATGCTTGCTTTTTTTGGAAAGCCTTTTATATCCCTTTTGATGCCGCTGAGCCTCGTTGCGGGGATAGGATATTGGGCAAATTTAAAGGATCCCAGCCTCAGGTTCTTTCACACTTTTTTTACTTTTGGAGTGCTGCGAATATATATTTTGACCTGCTGTGGGATATTAACCTATTGGATATGCCAAAAAATAAAAGCGGTTCCATTTTCAGCCATTGGGCGGTGGGTCTTGACAGGTGCGGAGTTAACTGGCTATACTGTATGCGTGCTGATTGCACTTTATCGTAGTAGCATATACTATCTGTTTTGCTTTGTGTTGGTTGCAACACTTGTTCTGGCGGTCAGCTTTTCGGGGAAAAGCTTTGCTGGGAGCATGCTCCCAGCAAACACCGTTACCAACTTCTGCGCGGAGCTGTCTTTGAGCCTGTATTTGATCCATTGGCCGGTGCTCATGGTTTTTCAGCATGTTTTTAAGGATATTAACGAGCTATACCGGCAAAAGTTCGTATTTCTGTATTGTGCGCTTGCGGTGGCGCTGGGCTACACGTACATCATGCGGGGAGTGTTAAACATGCTGCTAATTGTGAAAAGAAAGCTAAAATCCGTCATGCTGGAGCGGCTATGAGTGTTTTAGAGGTACACAACGTCTCCATCCGCTACATGACGGGGGATTTCAAGGAGATCGGCCTGAAGGAATACGTGATGCGCAGGCTGAGGGGAGACTACCATGTCCAGGAGTTCTGGGCGGACAAAGACATCACCTTCAGCTTGGAACAGGGCGATATGCTGGGCATCATCGGCACCAATGGAGCGGGGAAATCCACGCTGCTCAAGGTCATTTCGGGCATCATGGAGCCCACCAAAGGTTATGTGAAGCGAGAAGGAAACATCGCAGCCCTCCTGGAGCTGGCCAGCGGCTTTGACGGGGACCTCACCGTTCGGGAGAACGCCTATCTGCGGGGCGCCATGCTGGGCTATACCCGAAGGTTCATGGACGAGACCTATGACAGCATCATCAAGTTCGCAGAGCTTCAAGAGTTCCAGGACAGGCCCTTCAAACAGCTGTCCTCGGGCATGAAGTCACGGCTCGCCTTTGCCATCGCCTCCCTGGTTCAGCCGGACATCCTCATTTTAGATGAGGTGCTGTCTGTAGGCGATGGGGCTTTTCGGAAGAAAAGCGAAACAAAGATGCGGGAGATCATCTCGGGCGGAGCAACTACCATCTTAGTGAGCCATTCCGTCCAGCAGGTGAAGGAGCTGTGCAACAAGGTGCTTTGGCTGGACAAAGGGAGGCAAATCGCGTTTGGGGATGCCCAGATTCTGTGCCGGCTGTACCAGCAGTACCTGGACAGGAAAATGACCTTGGCCCAGGCGGAAGAATCCTGGAAATCGCTGGAGCAGCATTACGATTATTTGGTGGTAGGCGCGGGGCTGTACGGCGCCGTCTTTGCCCATGAGATGGCGGCCAGGGGCAAAAGCTGCCTGGTAATCGACGCCCGCCCGCATGTGGGCGGCAACGCCCACTGCGAAGAGATAGAGGGTATCATGGTTCACAAATATGGTCCGCATGTGTTCCATACAAATCAGAAAGATCTGTGGGACTATGTGAACCAATATACCAAGTTTCTGCATTTTTCAGACGGAGGCTATTCGGACAAGTATGTGGGCATCCCAGCAGAGGGATATGATGTGCTCGTCCGCAAGCTTTTATCAGGGTGCGGCGTTGTAACGGGCCTGTCCTATCAAAAGCTGGAGGAAGCGTTCCAGGGGATTGGGGACTGTGTCCTTTATACGGGCCCCATCGACCAGTTTTTTGAATACAGCCTGGGCTGGTTGGAATACCATGGCCTGCGCTTTGAGGAGGAGGTTCGGAACGAGCCGGACTATCAGGGGCAGGCAATCAAGGACTGCCCAGATGAAGAGCCGCCCTGCCGCATCATTGAGCACAGGCATTTCACGGGAGCGGTGGGTAAGAAGACGGTGATTACCCGGGAGTATGGGGAGGAATGGATTCCCGGCCGGGGACGGTATCATCCTGTGGAGGACGAGCGAAACAGGGCGCTTCATAAACAGTATTTGGAACTTGCAAAAGCGCAACACCCCAATTTTGTGTTTGGCGGGCGCATGGGAGAACACCGGGACTACACGATGGCCGAGACGATAGCCGCGGCACTGAAAAAAGTGAAAGAGCTGACGGATCATAGCTGAGAGGGGAGACTGCCCCTGAAAGGAAGCTCTTATTTCTGAGAAGCTGTACCAATAGCCTCAGCACCCAGCTTTACGGCCCAAATTGCCGCCGGCAATTTTGACTCGTGAATCTGAATACTTCGGCTATTGGTACAGCTTCCGACTCTTGCGCTGAGCCTGATCATACCAGCCTTCGCGGGGGTTCCTGCGACCCAACTTCGGCGTTTGCGTTTTGACGCACAACTCATAAAGCGGCGCGTCCATTCCTCAAACACCGTCAATCAGTATTTTGCGCACCATGACCCGCCCTGTATTTGCAATCAGCAGTTTAAGCAGCTGTATTTCCTTTGGCGCCAGTTCTATGCGTTCGCCGTCCTTTTCCGCTGCTATCCCATCAGCACTGCGGCCTCATAGCCGCCCAGACGGCCGGGGAAAGGGGCCCCTGTCACAAGGTTTTCCCGCCCGCGCAGTCCCGGCAGCGCGACGGTTCCCTTTTGCGTATGGAACAGGATGGTCATACGCTGGTCTCCCAGCGCCCGCTCCATGCGGATCAGCCCTGTTTCGTCCTGCGCATACGCTTCCACAAGTTCCCCCTCTGTCAATACCGGGTACTGGTGGCGAAGCTGGATCAGGGCCTGATAATACGAAAAAAGCGCCCCGTTCCGCCTGTCCTCCTCCCAGAGCATCCCCCTCCGGCAGTCGGGATCGGGCCCGCCCTCCATGCCGGCTTCATCGCCGTAATAGATCATGGGCATTCCAGGAAGCAGAAGCTGCAGCGCCGCCGCCAGCTTCTGCTTTTTGACGCTCTTTCCGGCGCTGTGCAGGAATCTCGCCGTGTCGTGGCTGTCGATGAAATTCCACAGGTATCCGTCCAAAGCGCGGTTCAAATTGCCCCGCATAAAGCCGAGGCGGTCCATAAACGCGCTTGCGCCCATGGTCTGGGAGGCGGCCAGCTCCAGCACGGCGTAATAGAACGGGTAATTCATAACGCTGTCCCACTCATCGCCTGCCAGGAAGTCCCCGGCAAAATGCCAGATTTCTCCCACAATCAGGGCGTCCTCCTTCACCGCCTTGATCTCCCGCCGGAACCGCTTCCAGAAGGTGTGGCTGATCTCGTCCCCCACGTCCAGCCGCCAGCCGTCGATGCCGCACTCCCGGACCCAATAGACCGCCACGTCAATGATGTAGTCCGCGGCGGCCCTGTTTTGCAGGTTTAGCTTTGGCATGTCCCCGTAATACCCGAAGGCCTTATAGCCGGGCTTCCTGCCCCGCGCGGCCTTCAATGGAAGCTCCTGGGGATAATACCAGTCTAAATACATGGAGCCGCCCTGATGCTTCAAAATGTCCTGAAAGGCAAAGAAATTGACCGACGTGTGGTTGAACACGCCGTCCAGGATCACATACATCCCCAGCGCGTGGGCCTTGCGGACAAGCTCCTTCAGATCCTCCTTGGTCCCGAAGGAGGGGTCAATGGCGTAGTAATCGTCCGTGTCGTATTTATGGCTGGATCTGGACTGGAACACGGGCGTGAGGTAGAGGATATCCGCCCCCAGGGCTTTGAGGTAGTCCAGACGGCGGATGACCCCCCGCAGGGAGCCCTTCAGGTCGGCGTGATGGCTGATGGGGGCCTGATACCACACCTGCGCCGGGATATCCTCGTCCGCGGCAAAGCGGGAGAGGAAAATTTGATAGACCACCTTGTTTTTTGCCCAGCCGGGCAGCACAAAACGCTCCTCCTCCCGGAGGGTCTGGGGGCAGTCGTACATTTTGTCAATGTCTGTGACGGGCCGGTCATAAAAAGCGTGGTTGCTGTAATAGACCACGGTTCCCGCCCTGTCCTCGATCTCGAAAAAATATCGAAGGCAGATCACGTCGATCTCCACTTCAGCTTCATAATAATCGCGGTAACCGTCCGAATGCGCCGGCGCCATGGCATAGGCATGGCGG
>OFFZ01000284.1_pt1 | contig 33518 bp, 39 predicted proteins | sample 1521631 | NCBI WGS metagenome assembly OFFZ01 (sample SAMEA3504102, study PRJEB24116) | mouse gut metagenome | biome: mouse gut; feature: mouse-associated habitat; material: faeces | place: Denmark | collected 2011 | reverse complement strand
ATAGGGTGCCTCTCTTCCTGATTCAAGTATCGCATTATTACTGGCGCTATTTATGCGTGATAAGCCATTAACTGAGCTTGGTAGTCTATCAAGTTCAGGAGAATCAGAGCATACAGAAGCATCTCTGCGGATTTCAGATGACCAGTTTCTGTTTTTTTCATGTTCACTTCATACACCTCAATTCCCTTAAAGCCCCATGAGCAGGATCAGCAGGGCTGCTCCGCCAGACCGATGATGGTCATACCCTTCCAGTACTGCTGGTTGGTTTTGTTCAATTCAGCGTAATGTCGATTGTCTTCCTTCAGTTTATCGATGATTTTGCAGTTCTTTTCATTCATGGTGTGCTCCTTTTCTGTTGTGGAAAGGCCTGGCAGAGAAAGTTATATACAAACCTGTCTCTGTCATATTTCATTATGGAACCCCCTGTTCTTCATTTCTATTTTATCAAGATATATCTTAAAAAACGCCAAGCCTTACACAATATACCAGTTCCTGTTCATCCGGATTCACCCCTGTCAAACGGGAATCCAGTCTGTCAGCCAGCAGGCGGCTGTTTCGTCCCACAGCCGGCGGCAGAGGGTACCATTCACCGGTTTGAATTTCCAGACATGCTGATCCGCTTCCTGAAATCGGACTGTATCAGAAACAGGAGGTTCGGATTCATTGAAATCTTTGGCCTGGATGCCCGTCAGAATCAGAAATCCTGCAGTCACAGCTGCAAGGCTGAACAGCCACAGTCTTCTATTCATAAATCACCGGTACTCCCACCAGAAACTCCGAAGCCGGATTCCGGATCTCCATGTATTCCCCGTCAATGCAGAAGCTCCAGCTCCCGTCTTTGTGACTGATGAGCAATCCGGAATCCAGCAGATCGGACTGTGAATATCTGTAATCGGCAGCCGGTGGCAGAAAAGCAGGTTCCAGTACAACAAAACTGGACAGAAATGCCAGAACAGCCAGAGACACCAGACAGAATCCGCTTGTTCCGGAAATGAAGTCCCGCTCAGACAGACGTTCGATCCGCCAGGCGAGAACTTCGGCATCATCAGAGATGTAAAAACTGGAAAATGCAGAGTTGTCAGACTGTTTTGGTGAATCCGGATGCAGCAGTTTCTGGACTTCAACCAGTGACAATGCATACTCCAGCTGACCGGCTTCATTCCGGTTCCAGACCGCTTCTCCATCTGCCATCACTTCTGCATACAGAGAAATATGCCGTCTGAGAAGGTACACTAGCGGCAGCCACCACCAGACGATCAGGATCCATTCCACCAGCTGCTTTTTCAGGTAATCATGGTTTTCCAGATGACGGATTTCATGAAGCAGAATGCATTCCATCTGATGTCTGGAGCAGTGCAGATCAGGCAACAGAATGCTTTTATCCTTCCCCATGATTCTGGGAGACTGGATGTTGGCAGAAATATAGACAGGATATTCCGGCATGGTGCTGTTGCCGACCAGTTCCCTGACCGAGGTCTTTTTTGCATGCTGCCGGATTCGGCTGGCTGTTTTCTCCACATACAGGTGGTTTCTTAAGTGCGTGAACCCCCGGATGCCGGCTCCTGTGATCCAGAACCCGAGCAGCAGCTGAATTACGGAAAACCCGGGGAGGAATTCCTGTCTCATGAAATTCGTGACCGGGTTCAGAACAGCCGGAATCTGAACCGGCAGGGCATAGAACAGGGTAACGGGAAAACCGAGTCGCAGCCCGATCATGACCATTAGCAGGAACACCGCATCGGCATGAATGAGACGAAACTGTTTACGACGCTTAAGCACCAGGTCCAGGACAAGGATCAGAACGCATGATTCGAAACATGTCAGGAGGATCGAGAAGAGTGAGACAGTCATGAGGACTGGTCCTTCAGTTCCCTGATTCTTGTCCGGATCCTGGCTTCCAGTTCGTTCAGCTCTTCCAGGGAGGCCCCTGCATCGACGAAATTCTGCGCAAACAGCCGGCAGGTTTCTCTGCTGTTGGCAATGGACGCGAGGTAGTCCGCTTCCTGCATCGAAGGTTCATACTGCCTGGCAATGGCATTGCGGTTGTGGGTGATTCCTGCCACCTGAATGATGTTTCCTTCCAGCAGGCGGGACAAAACCTGCTGAACGGAGTACACACTCATTTCAGAGATGCGGTCCGAAATTTCCCTTGCAGTCAGCGGTTTGCCTTCAGACCATAAGATATCCATGACCTGGCTTTCTTTTTTGGTGAACTTTTTCATAGTCCCTCCTTCAGTGGTTTGCTGCTTTCATTGTAACCGCAAACAGAGTAATGATAAGAAAATCAATTATAATTGATATTTTTATCTATTGTTGTTGTTTTTCTATTGTATAAACCGATCAACAGAGATAGACTCAAATCAGGAAGTACTTCTTTACGATTTGATTTTTCCCCGTTTGCCAGAAAGGAGATGAACTGTATGAGGTTCAGGAAATGGCTGCTGGCAGCCATGGCAATCGTTGTTGCCGGTCTGCTCGTATTCTCCCTCTTTCACAAAGAACCGGGTCCGGTAGATACAAGGCCAGTCTCGGAACAGACCAGACAGCAATCGGAAATCATCGACGAAACAGATCCGTTTTCCAGTGAGACACGATCCACCACAGATTCCATCGAAGGGACGGTGGGGTACTGATGCACAGACTTCGTCTTTTCAGTACAGTCCTCCTGGCTCTGATCCTCCTCGCAACCGCCGGGTGCAGTTTGGCACCAGAATCGGGAGACAAACTCACAACACTGGTTGTGTACTATTCCAGTGATGATGATGGAATCAGTGAACTGGCCCGGGAAGCTGCCAGGACAGCCAAATGTCAGATGTTCGAGATCCAGCCGGAAAAAGAATACGGTGGCCTGCTGAATAAGCTGAACAGTTCAGAGGAACTGAGCATGGAGGAACTGGAGGATCTCTACTCCACTGACTTCAAGCTGAAACAGCCGGTCCCGGACAACTGGTCAGAATATGACCGGATCATTCTCGGCTGTCCCATCTGGCTGGACGGCGCCGCCACACCTGTCAAGCTGTTCCTGGACGAGAACAATCTGGATGACAAGACGTTTTATCCATTCACCATCGGAACTCTTGATGAAGCTGATACCCTGACCACCCAGCTTAGTCTGGATAACTGGCGCACCGGATTTGCCAAGGCTGAATCCTTCGAAAAAGGCGCGTCCCCGGAAACCGTTGCCCAGTGGGTCGATACACTGAATTCTGAACACTGAATTCTGAGAAACCGCAATCACAGGAAAACAGCTGAGTTTCTGTATCCTACACGGTCCTCTTTCCAGTGGATGCCATCACCTGCACAAAACAAACAAACAGCCTGGATTCCATGACCGGATCCAGGCTGATTTTCTGTTTCTTTTGCTTCCCTTTCATGACCTCACGCTGCCGGCAGCACCAGTCTGCCGCCTTGCTTTCTGCACTTTCTCTTTCCCAGTCTTGCCAGTGTCATGATGCCGAAAGCCAGCCACCCCAGCACAATCGCCAGCAGAAGAATCATTTTTCCCAATGCATGTTCTTTCATGTCCTCATTCTGTCAGACACTTCCAAACATTCACCGGACGAAAACCTTATCAAAAACGAAAGACCGTGCCTTGCATCACCTGAAATGATACCCGACACGGTCTTTGTCTGTTTCAGTCAGACCTTATTCAACTGTCTGCCCCGGCAGCCTGCCGCAGGCAGGCATCACCGGAACTTATGGAAGAAACCCCTTATTCGGCTTCTGCTGCTTCTTCAGCCACAATGGCTGCACAACGGTCACAGAGACCATCCTCGTGTTCCACCGTTGTGTAGTTCCAGCAGCGGGGGCAGGCATGACCGGCGGCTTTGTCCACCAGCACCTGGCTTGCCTCATACTGCGGGAGTTCGTCATCCACGAATTCAGCATCGGACACGATCAGCCACTGGGCCAGTTTCGGCACATACTTGTCGAAGAGAGCCCGGGTTTCCGGATCCACGTGCAGTTTCACCGCCGCTTCCAGCGATTTTTTGATCTCACCGGCTGCACGCTTTTCTTCCAGCGCTTTGAGAACATCCTTGCGGACAGCCAGCAGCTGCTTCATGTCGGCCAGGATCTGCTCTTCATCGGCCTCCAGCTCCACTTTGGCGAAGTCTGTCAGGTGGATGGACTCTTCATCGAGCTGGAGGATGTCGTTGATTTCCTCTGCCGTGTGGGCCAGGATCGGCGCCCAGAGGCGGACCAGCACATCGGCATAGGTATGCAGAACAGTCTGCACGGCCCGTCGTTCTGAATCATTCTTCCGTTCGATGTACAGGATGTCCTTGGCGTAATCCAGGTAGTAGGCGGACAGATCATTGGTCATCAGGTTGGTGAGACTGGTGACGACATCCGCAAAGCGGTACTCCAGATAGGCCTTCTCGGCCTTTTCCTCTGCCTGCCTGAGCAGCACCAGCATATACTGATCCAGCAGAGGCAGCTGGTCAAAGGGCACCCGGTCTTCTTTTGTAAAGGTGTTGTCGTCCAGGTTGGCCAGCAGGAACCGGAAGGTGTTGCGGACTTTCCGGTAGTTTTCCGCGATCTGCTTCAGGATCTTGTCACCCATGGATACATCCGCCTGGTAATCCACAGTGGCGGACCACAGACGCAGGATGTCGGCTCCGTATTTCTTCGTGATCTCCGCAGGGGCCACGGCGTTCCACTGGGACTTGGACATCTTCACGCCTTTTTCATCCATGACAAAGCCGTGAGACAGCACTTCCTTATAGGGAGCTTCGCCGTAGACAGCGGTTCCCACGATCAGGGAGGAGTTGAACCAGCCGCGGTACTGGTCGGATCCCTCGAAGTACAGATCTGCCGGATAGCCCAGACCCCGTTCGATCATGGCCCCGGTGTGGGAGCTGCCGGAGTCAAACCACACATCCATGGTGTCGGTTTCCTTCGTGAAGGTTCCGTTGGGGGAATGCTCACTGGTGTAGCCTTCCGGCACCAGGTCCTTTGCCTCCAGCTCGAACCAGATGTTGGACCCGTGTTCCCGGAACAGGTCTGCCACGTGTTCAAAAATCGCCTTGTCCATCAGCGGTGTGCCGTCTTCCCCGTAGATGATGGGAATGGGCACACCCCAGGCACGCTGACGGGAAATGCACCAGTCGCCGCGGTCGGCAATCATGTTGTGCATGCGGCCCTCACCCCAGGCAGGCACCCAGTGAATGCTGTGGATCTGATCCAGGAGCTGCTGGCGGATTTTGTCAATGGAGGCAAACCACTGTGTGGTGGCACGGAAAATGATGGGCTTCTTGGTCCGCCAGTCGTGGGGGTAGGAGTGGGTGATGAACTGCAGCTTCAGAAGCGCCCCCAGCTCATCGAGCCATTTCACGACTTCCTTGTTGGCGTCCTCGACATAGAGCCCTGCCAGGCGTTCGCCGGTATCTTCCATCAGACGGCCCTGAGCGTCCACGTTCACGTAGATCGGCAGTCCGTACTGCCTGCCGATCATGAAGTCATCCATACCGAAGCCGGGAGCCGTATGGACTGCACCGGTACCGGAATCCGCCGTGACATGTTCTCCCACCATCACCAGGGATTCTCTTTCAGGGTACAGCGGGTGTTTTGTGGTGATGAATTCCAGGTCCTTTCCCTTGATGGTGCGCAGGACTTCATAGTCTGTGATGCCGAATTCTTCCATCAGCTTGTCCACGAGCTCCGCCAGCACCACCAGATTGCCCTGCTCTGTCTTCACCACTGCATAGTCGAACCGCGGGTGAACGGAGATGCCCAGGTTGCCCGGGATGGTCCAGGGTGTGGTGGTCCAGATGACGATGCTGTCGCCTTCCTCCAGTACGCCGCGGCCGTCTTTCACCGCAAACTTCACGTAAATCGTGGGAGACTTCACGTCCTTGTATTCCACTTCCGCTTCCGCCAGGGCAGACTCGGAGGACGGAGACCAGTAGACCGGTTTCAGGCCCTGGTAGATCAGGCCATCGGATGCCATTTTGCCGAAGATCACGATCTGGCGGGCTTCAAAATCCGGTGTCAGGGTGATGTAGGGGTGATTGTAGTCACCGATGCAGCCCAGGGACAGAAAGCCCTTTTTCTGTCGCTCCACCTGCTCGAGCGCAAAGTCGTGGCAGATCCGACGGAATTCGGGAATGCCGATTTTCTTGCGATCATATCCCAGTTTCGTGACAGCTGTCTCGATCGGCAGGCCGTGGGTATCCCAGCCGGGGATATAGTCCACGCGGTTGCCCATCATGTAGTGGGATTTGTTGATGACATCCTTGAGGATCTTGTTCAGGGCATGACCCAGATGGATGTCGCCGTTGGCATAGGGAGGGCCGTCGTGGAGGGTCCAGGGTTCGGCTCCTTCCCGGCGCTCCAGCATTTTTTCAAACAGCTCCATCTCAGCCCAGCGCTGCTGGAACTTCGGCTCTTTCTTCGTCAGATTTCCGCGCATTTCAAACCGGGTTTTCGGCATGTGCAATGTGCTCTTGTAGTCCATTTCGAATTCTCCTTCCAGATTTCTGTCTGCTCTCTTCTGTTCTTTGCCTGCGGAAGACATAAAAAAAGCGCCCCTGTCTAAGGGCGCTTGCACGCGGTACCACCTTAGTTCAGGCCCCTGTCCGGTTTCTCCTGCCGATGCGGGCTTTGCCGTACGGAAAGAAACACAGGTTCCTGCACTTGTCGGGGATAACGGCCCCGGCCGGGATGCCTTACAGACTGTGAAAGGTTCAGGCACCCTGCCAAGAAGGGATACCATGGAGGCCGCCTGGTCCTTCCTTTCACCAACCGGAAGGCTCTCTGATGCCTGCGTGTCCTGCATGACGTGTCTTCTTCATCGCTTAAAGATAGCGTTCAAACTGCAAAATCAATCGGTTCTTTTTGGTCTGCGCCCGGGCTTTCAGGAAGCGAAACCGGCCGCAGCGCCGAATCGATACGAGGTCATTATCACACAGCACTTTGTTTTTGCCAACCGTGACATCGTTCACTTTGATGTCACCACTCCGGATTTTTTCTTCTGCCGCCGACCGTGAGCAGCGGGCCAGCGCTGCAACCACGGCATCCAGCCGGGTGCTGGACACAATGGCTTCGAACGTTTCGCGCACAGGGACATCAATTTCCGGATCTTCTTCCCACTCCCATTTCAGGGACGATCGCCCGGCCTTTTTCAGCTCCGCCATGATGTACTGGGCGAGATGTTCGCGGACAAAGAGACGGACATCCGTGTCTGTGCATAGGATGTCCCCAATCTGTTCACGTTCGATGCCCAGTCCCATGGCTGCGCCCAGCACCTGAGGATGCTTCAGAGGTTCGGCATTCCGCGGAACGCGGGCATGGAGACAGATTACATCACTGGCTTTTCTGGCTGCTGCCTCGTTTTCCGGTTCCTGCGGGAAAATGATCAGCTGCCGGCGCTCGGCCTGTTCATGTCCGCCCCAGAAATACAGGGAGGCGGCAGATGAGAGGTTCTTTTCTGCAAGATCCTGCTGGGCAGGCGTCAAAAAAACAGTCAGAACCGCCCTTTCCTGCCGGTATGATGTCTCGAGTGCATCATACAGACGGGAGAGGAACAGGTCCTGGCTGCTGTCGTGTTTATTCTTCGTCGTCAAGATCATCCGGGTTTCCCAGAGAAATGGTGCCCTGTACACCGATTTCAGCCGGGGAGCAGAGGATGACATTCTGACCGATTTTCTGGATCTTGCCGTCCAGAGCGAATACGACACCCGTCAGGAAATCAATCGTGCGCTGTGCATATTCGCGGTCCAGCTTGTGCAGGTTGACAACCACTGCACGGCCTTCTTTCAGGCGCTGTCCCACCTCTTCTGCCTCACTGAAGCTTCGGGGCTCGAACAGTACCATTTTTGTATTCGAATTTAAAGAAGAAGCACCTGCCTTGCGCGCAGCCGGACGTTCGTAGCGGCTGGCGGGTTCGGGTTCTACTTCACTTTTCTTTGGTGTTTCCGGTTCGTATCCCTGATCGTCGTCATCCACCGGAGCGACGAAGTCCTTGACTTTATCCATGAATCCCATGTGAAAACCTCCCTATCGGACCTATTATAGCATGCGCAAAGGACAGGGCAACCAAATTTCAGGATGTGTGCCAACCTGGGGTAAGTCATCACAACCGGCCTTGACGTATGCGGAACATCTACAAGTATCCCACGGACAAGGCCTGCTGTCACGGAAAAAGCGAGGGGAATGCAACGGAGTTTTACACACTTCCCAGGCTTCTGTCACAACAGGCCGGATAGCCGGTTTCATCTCTGCCAGAACATGGAAAAGACCGCCGTTTTTCCTCACCGGCGGTCTTGTGACTGGACAATTCTGTCCAGGCTGATTGTCTGTGATCCGGCTATTCGGTCTCGATCAGACCGTAGCCGCCTTCGCGCCGGCGGTAAACAACGGCGATCTTTCGGGTTTCATCATCGGTATAGATGAAGAAATCGTGATCCAGCAGTTCCATTTTCGCAATGGCTTCGTCCAGGCTCATGAAGGCCGGAACTATGGACTTGGTCCGGACCACTTCGTCCTCATCCACCGGTGCATCTTCATAGAGCTCCACGTCAATGAAGGCTTCCGAGAGCGGCGAGTGGTTCTTTTTCTTCTCGATCCGGGTCTTCTGCCGGCGGATCTGGTCTTCCAGTTTGTCAATGGCCCTGTCAATGGCTTTGTAGAGATCGTCGTCCGCCACTTCGGTACGCAGGATCGCGAACCTGGTCGGGATGGTGACTTCGATCTTCTGCTTGTCGGGATAGGTGCGAATCAGGACATTGGCTGTATCCTCGTCATCAATGATGAAATACTTGTTGAGAATGGCGAGTTTTTTGTTGATTTTGTCGGCAATGGCCTGCGTCACAGTGATGTTTTTTCCGGTGATATTCACTTTCATATGAGATACCTCCTTGGTGATTTCAGTATACCACCGCCGGTATTATTCATCTTCAATTAACAGTTTGTGCCGCCTGAGGGGCCATTTTTTCCGGTTCGCTTGACAAGCCATTCTTCCAGAGAAAGCTGCCCGGGTGCACTGCTTTGCGACAGGGTGCAGAAGGCAGCAAAGCTGTCCCAGGCATCTCCCCAGAGTCTGGAGACAGTCCCCTGTTCCCCCATGGCGATGGCAATTTTCCTTGACTCTGTCCGGTGCTGACGGCAGCTTTCCAGCAGCCGGTCCACATCCTGCCTGTCATGGGGCATGACAGCGATTTTCTGTACCAGGGGATGGTGCGTCTCCATGGCATGCCAGATGACATCCAGGTCCGCCGGGGTCTGATCGAAGTCATGAAAGGACAGGACAGTCTGTTCCGGGTTGCTGAAAGAAGCAAGCGGTTCCTCATGGTCCAGACGCGAGAGCTCCACATCCACCAGTCCATTCAGCCTGCACAGCTGACGGACCAGTTCTTTGTACTCTGTATCTGTCAGGGAGATCTCTCCCCCTTCCCTGTCCGTGCGAATGGTATACAGCAGTCTTTTGTCCCCGGGATCCAGGACAGCCAGGATCTCCAGAAGCCGGAATGGATCCAGATCATTCAATGCCCTGTCCAGACGCAGTTCAATCCAGTCACAGCGGGAATGGACCGCTTCTTCAAAGGCGCTCTGAAATGTTTCAGTGTCATCTACAAACAACGGTACGATTGTAATCATGATCTCATCACATCACAATCAGGGGTGGTTTTCAATCCCGAATACGTCCGGAGAATGCTGCCTGGAGTGATGCAAGGCAGAATCAGAATAGTGGAAGCTTCAGGACTGCACAGCCGTCATCGGCATGGAAGGGACAAGATACTGTGGTATGAAAATCTTTTATGAAAATTCAAAGTTGGGGTTGAAAACAGTTTTCAGATTGAGTAGACTGGCGTCATGAACACGTTTCAGTATTTTCGATTTATCTGACGTCTGAACACATCGGCACAGTCCGGTGATTTTGTTCAGGCGTTTTTTCAAAGGCATTCTGGATTCGGAATGCCTTTTTTGCGGACTGGATTCAGGTCCTGACAGGAGGCGGCAATGCAATGGAGTATGGACTGATTGGCGAGCACCTTGGCCATTCGTTTTCAAAACAGATTCACAGCGGGCTTGGAAACGACAGATACATTCTGCGGGAAGTGCCCAGGGACAGGGTGGATGAATTTTTTGAGACCCGGGAATTTTCGGGGATCAATGTGACGATTCCCTACAAGAAGACAGCTCTGGCTGCGTGTGACGAGGTATCGGATCTGGCGAAGCGGGCACAGGCGGTGAACTGTGTGGTCAACCGCGGCGGAAGGCTGTATGGCGAGAACACCGACTGCGCGGGGATCCTGGCGACTCTGGAACATGCCGGGATTGACGTAAGAGATAAAACTGTCCTGGTGCTCGGACGCGGCGGGGCTGCCACGGCTATACAGGCGGTGATCGAGTCCCTGGGGGGCCGTCCGGTGACGGTCTACCGGAAGCAGGCGGAAGGCTGCGTCCTGCCAGAACAGGCAGCCCGGATGTATCCGGATGCAGCGGTGGTGATCAATGCCACCCCCGCTGGCATGCATCCGGATGTGGAGAGCCAGGCACTGGACTTGTCGGGGTTTGACCAGCTGGAATTTGTGTTCGATCTGGTCTACAACCCGCTGAAGACCCGTCTGCTGCTGCAGGCCGGGTCTCTGGGCATTCCCCATGACAACGGTCTGCGGATGCTGGTGACGCAGGCGGTGCGGGCTCATGAGATCTTCTTTGATGTCCAGGTGCCTGATGCCATCACGGAACAGGTACTGGCGGATCTTGTGAGACAGCGGCGGAACATTGTCCTCATTGGGATGTCTTCCTGCGGAAAAAGCACGTTGGGGAAACGGCTGGCCCAAACGCTGGGTCTGTCCTTTACGGATCTGGACGCAGAGATCGAAGCGGCTGCCGGTCTGTCCATCCCCGAAATATTCAGGCAGGAACAGGAGGCCGGGTTTCGGAGGCGGGAAACGGAAGCTGCCCGTCAGGCGGGCCTGGACACCGGTCAGGTGATCGCATGCGGCGGGGGCATCATCGAACGGCCGGAGAACCTGGATCTGCTTCACCGCAACGGCATCATCCTGTGGCTGAAGCGCGACCCCGCATTGATGGTGCATGAGGATGCAGACAGGCCGATGCTGAAACAGGGCTTTGACTCGCTGTATGCAAGGCGGGCTCCTGTCTATGCGTCCTGGGCGGATCTGACAGTGACCAATGACGGCAGTCTGCAAGAGGGGCTGGAAGCTGTGTGCAGGACGCTGGGGTTGCGGGTCGATGGACCTGCATCACCTGGATGACAGAGTCCGGCCGAAATCCGGAACAGTCTGAGGGATACGACGAGTCCGGAAGCGGAAAACGGCGGTCCTGAACGGAATCACAAGATTGAAAAACAGGCAGACAGAGTACAGATAAACAGATAAAAGGAAAGGAACCGAACACATGATCATTACACTGAAAAAGACAGCACCTGAGGCGGAAGTCTCGCGGCTGATTGAAAACCTGGAGAAAAAGGGACTGAAGACGACAAAAATCGTAGGCGAAAACTACGATGTCTTTGGTCTGGTAGGCGACACTTCGGTCATCGACGACCGGTCCCTGCTGGCGAATCCCATCGTCTATGATGTGAAGCGCGTGGCTCAGCCCTATAAGCTGGCCAACCGGATGTTCCATCCCGAGGATACGATCGTGGATGTCAATGGTCTGAAGATCGGCGGCAGCAAGGTGATCATGATGGCCGGTCCCTGTGCGGTGGAAAACCGGGAGTCGATCCTGTCTGCTGCCCGGGCCGTGAAGGATGCCGGTGCGGATATGCTGCGGGGTGGAGCCTACAAACCCCGGACCTCGCCTTATGCCTTCCAGGGCCTGGGAACCCAGGGAATCGAACTTCTGACTGAAGCCCGCAGGGAAACCGGCCTGCCGGTTGTGACAGAACTGATGTCGGCAGACAAGCTGGATGAATTCGTGGAAAACGTGGACATCATTCAGATCGGTGCCCGAAACATGCAGAATTTCGACTTGCTGAAAGCAGTCGGACGCACAAAGAAGCCGGTGCTGCTGAAACGCGGTCTGGCCAACACGATCGAAGAATGGATCATGGCGGCGGAATACATCATGTCGGAGGGCAACCCGAATGTGATTTTCTGTGAACGCGGGATCCGGACCTTTGAGAAATTCACCCGCAACACCCTGGATCTGTCAGTGATTCCCATCCTCAGGGAACGCACTCATCTGCCGATCGTGATTGATCCCTCTCATGCCACAGGCGACTGGAAACTGGTGGAATCTGTTTCCCTGGCGGCGATCGCTGCAGGAGCCGACGGGCTGATCATCGAGGTGCACTGCGATCCCCAGAATGCCCTTTCCGATGGCGCTCAGTCGCTGAAGCCGGAAAACTACGCCTCGCTGGTGGAAAAAGGCAGGAAGATCGCGGAGGTCATTGGCCGAAGTCTGTAGGGCGTGCTTTCGGAACAGTGTCAGGATCGTTCTCCCGCTGCGGATGCTGGCAAAGCCGGCTGTTTTCCGGTCATTGATGGGATACAGACGAACGGGATCAGCTGATCAATCCTGATACCAGGACTGCCTGGCAGATGCAGGTGGTCCTTTTTTGCTGTCTGTCCACTGGACCCCGGATGGCCTGCCCAGGGCACTTTCGGATGGGTGGTCTCAACGAGCATTTGCGCGATCAGGGAAGCTGTGGCTATACTGAGTAAAATCGAATCAGCTCCCGGAAGCTGGAAGGAGGGCAGATCCTGGTATGCATCATACGCAAACAGATGAATTTTCTGAAAAAAACAGGCATCCTTCTGAAGGGCATACACTGAGTCCCTTCCCTTTTTCAGACACAAACAAGCGATACCACACCTATTCCTATGCCCTGAAGCAGCAGTACGGAAAAAAGCTGGCCAAGATTCCTCTGGATGCAGGTTTCACCTGTCCAAACCGGGATGGAACAAAGGGATGGGGTGGCTGTCGCTTCTGTTCGTCTCAGGGGTCCGGGGACACGATTCTGCATTCCGGTGAAGATCTGCGGCTGCAGTTCGAAGCGGGCCTGGAAAGAGCACGGAAAAAATGGCCGGATGCATCTGCCATCGCCTATTTCCAGTCCTATTCCAACACCTATGCTCCGCTGCCGGACCTCAGGCGGATACTGGAGCCTGTATTCAGCTGGGAGGATGTGGCGGAAGTTTCCATTGCCACAAGGCCCGACTGTCTGGATGCAGAGAAGATCCTGTGGCTGTCAGAGATGAATCGTGTCAAGCCGGTCTGGATCGAGATGGGTCTGCAGAGTGGCAGGGATGCCACCATGGCTGCCATGAACCGGGGTCACAATACCTCAATACTTGTTGCCTGTATGAAGCAGCTGCAGGGAACCGGGATTCGAACGTGTCTGCACATCATCAACGGACTCCCGGGTGAAAGCCATGAGGACATGATGGAGACCGCCAGACTGGTGGCGAGGCTGAAACCGGATGCGGTGAAAATCCATATGCTGCATGTGATTTCTGACAGTGCCCTGGGACAGGACTATCGTCAGTCCCCCTTCCCGCTTCTTTCCATGGAGGAGTATGTGCAGATTGTCTGCGACCAGCTCGAGATCCTGCCACCGGAGATGGTTGTGGAGAGGATCACCGGCGACGGTGTGGCTGACAATCTCCTGGCTCCGGAGTGGACAGTCAAGAAACGAGTGACAATGAATGCCGTGGACCGGGAGCTGGCCTGTCGGGATTCCTGGCAGGGGAAGAGGTACAAACCAGAACAGTGAATGTCTGTGCCGGTCACCCTCAGATATGGAAAGAAGAAAGGCGCCTTCGGTGAACTGTATCAGTTCATGAGGGCGCCTTTTATTGCGAATGCAGTTAATTCATACAGGTTGGGTGTATAACAAATCTCTCTGGTTCCGCCTGGGATGGCTGTCGAAACAGAAAGCTTTTGCTGAAATTCCCGCCGGGTTCAAGCCTGAAGCGCTTTTTCAACCCAGTTCTTCAGTTCTTCCATGGGCATGGACCCTGCATGTTTGGCGAAGGGCTGTCCGCCGCGGAAGACAATCAGTGTCGGATAGGAATCCACGCCATAGGCATCAAAAATCTGCGGGAATTCCTCACCGGAGACCTGAATCACCGGAATGGTTCCTTGTGCGGCAAATTCTTCCAGCGTTGGAAAGAATGCCTGGCAGTACTTGCACCAGGGCTGGAAAAATTCCACCAGCAGCGGACTGTAGCCATTGACTGCGGATTCAAACTGTTCTGTCGATTCAATTTGTGTAAGCATACGCTTCACCTCCATCGATCTATGTTTACAGACTCAGTGTAGAGGAATTCATCCGGAAATCCGCCCGGTTTGACCGCAATACAGCAGCTGGCAGCCACGGGTCTTCTTTATTGGTGTCTGTATTTTCTCAGCCAGAAAACCAGAGACAGCACTGAGGGTACGGCAACCCACAGAATCACAGCTGTGGCCGAGACTGCGCCAAAATCCGGCAGTGTCATGACTGCGGCGGTGTAGAAAACCGCGCTGGGCAGTGAAATCCAGCCCAGAATGCGGTGGGCCAGCGCCCAGGTCTGCGGATCGGATACCGTCCAGGGCAGACGAAGACCCACATACCGGTTCCAGGACAGCTTCGGGCAGATCCACCCGCAGAAGACCATCAGAACAGTGATCAGCAGCCAGGCTGCCAGATTCTCCTGCTGCACCGACAGCTGCAGGTATCCCGTCTCTGTCGCCATGATCCCCGCTGTGATCAGAAGGATGAGGAGAATGGAAAATATCGTGACGGTTCTGAAAGCGGAAAGCGCCGGAGACGCTGAAGATGCACCGGTCATCAGCGGCAGGTTTCTGTACAGGATCACCAGACTGCCCAGAGCGCAGAGACTGATGCCGGCGGCCGATAGAATCTCATTGCGGACCCCCAGGGCAATCATGAGGCTCAGGAAAGCCAGGAACAGGATGTGTTCCCGCTTCCCCGTGATGAGTTTCTGCCGGTTCCGCTCCCGGTCCATTTCTTCCAGTTTCGCCCGGGCGGTCTCCAGACTGGCTTTCATATCCGGATCCTGACCTTCCTGCGCATCCAGTTCCAGCAGCCGGTTCACCGGTACATGCAGAATCCGGGAGAGTTCCGGAATCATGGAAGCGTCCGGCACCGACAAGCCCCGCTCCCATTTGGATACGGTCTGTCTGACTACATGCATCTGCAGTGCCAGTTCCTCCTGTGACATACCCGCCTGTTTTCTGGCATCTCTGATTGTATCCTGTATCATGGCCGGTCCTCCCTTGCTTGTGGCAGCCGGGATCATTTCACGGGCTGCTCTATCTGTTTATATCAGCAACTGCCGGCTTCTGACACGCAACGAAAAGCAACATCCCGGTTCAGCACCGGTTTTTGCCGAAAAAACCGGCAGTTCTGCTGATGCAGAAATCTGCCGGTTTTATGGGGGTTTATCTGATTATCAGTTTGGTAAAACTACCGATTCACCAGTATTGATGTCGCCTGATCCCACTTGAACAGCAATCCCGGCAAGCTCCGATTGTATATCGGTTCCGTTCTCTAGGATTTTGACATCTGTGCTCCAGATTATTTGACCATCACTCTGCAGCAGGATGGTTGCCGGCAATCCACAGCTGTTCATTGTTACCTCATACAGGCAGTCTGCTCCATTTTCACTGGTAAATGGTATCTGCCAATTACTCCCAGCTTTCTCAGCCTCCTTCAAACACTCTTCCCTGTCACTGACCGAAATGCCTGGAAACAGAAGATTCCAGATCATCGTATCCCAGTCCCAGTCAGCAGATTCTTTGTTATCTGAAGAAAGAATCTGCTGGAGACTCCATTCCTTATCTGTTTCCCGGATCAGGACAAAGTTCAACTGGACATCTTTACTGTATATATCCACAGTCCAGGTTTCTGTATCAGGAGACTGACCAATCTGTACCGTTGAAACACCTGAATCATCGCGGAGAATCTGCCAGGTATACCCACCTCTGCTGACTTCTACGCCAGTACAGGACTCCAGGGAATCCAGAGCTTCAGACAGATTGGTCGATTCCATATCACCATCCACGGACTGGCAGGCTTCATACACAGGCTGGAGGGAAACAGTAGATGTTTTCTGGATGGGTTCTTTCGCTGTACATCCACCAAGTATCTGAGAGGTGATCAATAAACATCCGCAGGAAAGATTAGCAAACTTACTCATCGAACGTAGATTTCATTAATAATTCCAAGATATCCGAGTGTGGCCCGCTGAATCAAGTTCCAAAGTTAAATACCAACTGCCTGAAACCGCTGTATAGCCATCCTGAGTCACATTACCTATAAATGTTAAGCTCGCTATCGCTGTTGAAGAGCCAGCACTACCTCTAACGATTGATAAATTAGAAGAATTTATAGTCACTAATGCACCAGTAATACTCGGGTTATACACAGTCCGAATCATTGTAGGTGATTTTTGTACAGTTGCGTTAAACGAAGCGCTTACAAAGCCGTTAGAATAATGTGGTGTTAATGTACTGGTTCCACTCGGAATTGTCCCCGCACTCCACGGGCCAGTTGCATAAGGAGATATGCCCGATTCTGGCTGGATATCTAATGTCACAACCTCATCACCAACACTGTACAATGTAACTGTTCCACTTAATACAGCTTGATCGAGAATCGCAGTTTTCTCCCCTTTGCTGTTTTCAAAGACAGTGACACCTTCAGTTACATTACCTGCATAAATTTCATGGAATTCATCTGTCGTTGCATGGATAGGATTCAACGAGAATATCGTCAACAAAAACGCAGTTGCCATAACGAGCAAATATTTAAATTTTTTCACCAGATTTATTCAATATCATTTTTAGATGCTGTTTTCCTTTCTTAGTCGAGCTCTCCTTAATTAAGGTATAGCACACTGAGAAAGGGCTTTCAAGAAACTTGTAGTTATTTGATTCGTCACTTTCCGCTACGGATTGCGTTTTAGTTCGTTTGGCACTATATTGGCGATATATTTATCTTATATATCTTGAATATATATATTTTTTTAATGTTTACACTTGCTGCATTCGTCTGATATATTTCACAAAACTCTTTCGACATCTCAGATCCAACGATCATTGCTTTTATCGCATTATAAATGTTAATCATAGAATGAAGCCTTCCAATTTTATAATGTTAACCAGTTTTTTCCTGAAAAAATACCGGCAGCCTGCCTATGCAGCCACTGCCGGTTTTCATATCTCTGTCTTCCCTGGTTTTATACCAGGTGAAGGCAGTACTGGTTTTTCTTTCCTTTTTTCAGGATCACGCAGTCATCTGCATACATGTCATCTGCGCCTACAATGTGCATGGGATCTGTGACCTTGACGCCGTTGATGGCAATGGAATTGCATTTGGTCCATTCCCTGGCTTCGCGCTTTGACTTGGCAATGCCTGTCTGCACCAGCACATCTTCCAGGGGGAGATTCGCAGCAATCTCCATTTTTTCCATGGGTGCCACTGCCTGATGACGCTGTTTGGGTGTCAGTTCCTGAAGTCTGCCCCGGAACAGAGCTTCCGTGATGGCCAGCGCGGTATCCAGCGCCTCCTGGCCGTGCAGATCGCGTACCACTTCCGCTGCCAGGGCTTTCTGTGCCGGACGCAGATGCGGAGCCTCGGCCTGCTGTTTTTCCAGATCGTCGATTTCTTCCGGGGTCAGGAAGGTGAGTTTCTTCAGATACTCGCCCACTTTGGCATCCTCTGTATTGAACAGGAACTGGTACAGATCATAGGGACTGGTCTTTTCGGGATCCAGCCAGACTGTTCCGGACTCGGATTTTCCGAACTTGGTTCCGTCTGCTTTGGTGATCAGCGGCATGGTGAGGCCGTAAGCTTTTACATCAGCACCTTTTTTCTTCCGGATCAGCTCCAGGCCGGAGGTGATGTTGCCCCACTGGTCCTGTCCGCCGATCTGCATCTGGCAGTTGTATTCCTCCAGCAGGTGCAGGAAGTCCAGGGACTGCAGGATCATGTAGGAAAACTCCGTGTAGGAGATGCCGGACTCCAGTCTCTTTTTGACGGTTTCCTTGTTCAGCATATAGGTTACATTGAAGAATTTCCCGTAGTCCCGGAGGAAATCAATGATGGACAGGTCTTTGGTCCAGTCCAGGTTGTTGACCATCTGGAAACCGAACAGATCGCTGATCTGCCGGTGCAGGGCTTCGTAGTTGTGTGCAAGGACCTCCGGTGTCAGCATGCTTCGTTCACCTGTAGCCTTAGGATCGCCAATGAATCCTGTCGCACCGCCAACGAGCATGATGGGATGATGACCGTGTTTTTGCAGACGTTTGGCCATCAGGAGGCTGGAATAGTGCCCGATGTGCAGGGAATCGGCCGTGGGATCTGTACCAATATAAAATGTCAGTTCCCCGTTGTTGATTTCATTTTCGAGATCGGGGCTGGTCACGTCGTTGACGAGACCGCGCCATTGCAGTTCTTCAAATAATTCCATATGATTTCTCCTCCTGATTCTGACGGGATCTTTCGACAGCTGCACCGGGTATAAAAAAAGCGTCCTGTCAAAGGACGCTTGCGCGCGGTACCACCTTCGTTCATGGAGTCTGTCCATGCCCTCTGCCTGTAACGCCGGCCAGGCGTCCCTCGGGGATGCTCCCGGGTGTATTCGCCGGTGGAATCCGCAGCGTTGCACCAAACCGCCGCTCTCTTCAGGTATTCCGCTCCGGGTACTGATCCCGTTCTTCGCTATGCAACGATAGTACCGTCTGGCTCTTTCTGTTGTCAACCACTAAAATGGGATCATGAATGATGACGAAATCAGAGAAGTGGAACACGAAGCAGACAGGCTGCATTTTAAATCAGCACTGCAACTATTGCAGAAAACCAGGAGAACGGAGACGGATGATACAGATTGGCACCGTCTGATGGCCAGGATACTGCGCGGGCTGTCAGACAGCCGGGCTGCACTGGATCATGCCCGAAACGCCGGTACTGCACCCAGGGCGCAACTGGAATTGGCGAAATGTCTGTTTGCCGCCGGACAGACCGAGGAAGCCGGGCAACGACTGACAGCTATTTGTACTGATTCCAGTGATCTGGCTGCCTGTCTGTCGCTGGCTGCCTGGTGCGCAGAAATGGGAGAAGTGACCAGAGCCCGGAACATCCTGCAGTCTTCTTCTCTTCATCAGCTTCCTCCTGGAGGACTGCGGATGGACTGGCTGATCCTGACTGCCGATCTGGCTTCGTTTGAAGAGAATATGGATACAGCTTTCAGGTTTTACAGGCAGGCGCTGCATGAAACAGAATCCTGTATCCCTTCAAACTGGCAGCCGCTGCGTCGAATGCTGATCCTTCATAATATGGCAGATTCGCTGGAGCAGATGGAGAGGCCGGATCAGGCCATGCACCTTTACAGACAGGCGCTGCGTGAAATGAAGCAGCAGCACAGAACAGATGGAACCGTGACCGATCTGTCAGGATACGAAGCAGAGCTTTTACTGTCCGTTGCCAACTGTCTTGGCAATATGGAAGAGTACGAAACTGCACATGGGTTTCTGAACAAGGCGGATCGCCTGCTGGCTGGTGATCCGCCCAGACAGAAATCCTACTTTCACGCGAGAAGACTGTACATTGGTGGCCTGCTCGCCCTGAATGAAAGCAGAAACACCGAGGCTGCACACCTGTTTGAACAGGCCATGACAGTTCAGAAAAAACTGTGTCTTTCCGGTCAGGACAAACCGGAACATGCAGCACGGACCGCGTATTATCTTGCTTCAGTCCTTCCGGATACAGAAACCGGGAGAAAACTCGCATTATACGAGGAAGCCTGGCCTGTTTTCGAACAGATGCAGGAGAAGGAACCTGCCTTCTATCTGTCTGCAAGGGCAGAGATGGAAAACGAACGCGGCCGGCTGAGCAGTGACAGATCCCTGGGAATCCGTCATTACAGATACTCTGTGGCTCTTTACAATCAGGTACTCGCCCTGCACCCGGAAGATTCCCTGGCACGAGAGTCCAGGCTGGCCGCCAGAGTCAATCTGTATCTGCTGTCTCCGTGTCAGGACCTTGAAAACTGCATCCGACAGGAGCTGACTGCTCTGCAAAAACAATCCGGTTCTCTGTTTCTGGATACGGTTTCGGCATATCTCCTGCACAGCGGAGAATGTTCACCGGCATTCCATGAGTGGCTGACACAATTCCGCCAGACACTTCCTTCACCCTACGACGCTTAGGAACACGCTATCAGAATTCACTGTAAACAAACAGTCATTCGCAGTATGACTGGATCATGCACCAAAGCAGGCGATCCATAATGACACTGCAGCTGCTGCCACAGCAAGCCAGGGGGCGGTCAGATCGAAGATCCGGCCTGCTTTCGCAGAAGATACAAGATGTTGAGGCTGTGAGCAGCCTGCAGCTGCCGGATATGTTCTAAATTCCTGTACTTTCAGTCCATCGTTCATTATGTGGTACCTGCCTTTCCTGATGAAAACAGAGCGTGATTGTATTACTTATTTTGATGCTTCATATGTTGATTTTGTATCTATCCATTCACGGTCTGTTTACGATGTCAGTATAAACTCTAAATCTCAGATTGTAAACAGAAAGTTGTCCTGATATAATTCAGTCATGGAAAACAAACAGCTGAAGGACAACATCGTCGGGGAAAGAATCCAGTCGCTGCGCAAAGAACGCGGCATGTCACTGGACTCCCTGGGAAAGGAACTGGGGGTCTCGAAGGCCTACATTTCCTATATCGAACGCGGTGAACGGCAGCCCGGGCGCAATATTCTCGTACGGCTTGCCGATTTCTTCAACACCGACATTGACTGGATGATGGGACGCTCGGATATTCGCAGCAGTTCAGAAGAATTTGCGATTCCCAGGCTGCAGCCGATTCCTGTGTATTCCTGCATCTCCTGCGGAACCGGCCTCTGGGTGAATGAGCAGCCGGAAGCCTATACAGGCGCTCCCGACTGGATGCTCCGCCCATCCAAGGATTACTTCGCCAATCCTGCCGAAGGAAACTCCATGTACCCGACCATTGAAAATGGAGACTGCATCATCTTTGAACAGACGGAAAATGTACGCTATGGCCAGATTGGCGCCTTCAGTCTGAACGGTTCGTATTACTGCAAACGACTCGAAAAGAAACCTGACGGCTCATTCTGGCTTATGTCAGACAATGAAGACTATGACCCCATCCCCATTACCGGAGATGATGAATTCCGCATCCTTGGCGCCTACAGGCTTCGGATCACCCGCAAAGGATCCTGATAGATTTCCCCTGCCGACCGGCTTTGGCCGGTCTTTTTCAATGCCGATCATGAAGCAATCTTATCTCACTTACTGGCACGATTGTTGCCATATATCAGCAGTTTTCCTGACTATCTCAGAGAGCCCCGCAGCCGAGTCCTGATTTCAGGCAGTTTGAGATTCCCTGTGCCTGACTCGCAGACTTGTCCATTGCTCTGAGAATAAAAAAACGGTCTGCAGGCGGGTACAGCATTCTGTCCCCGGTCGGCAAACCGTTCAACATTCAGATATTTTCTCTACTTCGCAACAATATTCACAACTCTGCCCTTGATGACAATGACTTTTTTGACATCCTTGCCCTCAAGGTGTTTCTGTACAGAACCCAGAGAAAGGGCTGTTTCCTCCAGTGCCTTGTCATCCGTGCCTGCTGCAGCTTCAAATCTGCCGCGGACTTTTCCGTTGACCTGCACAACGATGGTGTTGACTGCCTCCACCAGTTTGGATTCATCCCATTCAGGCCAGGACGTGTAGGCGATGGACTCGCTGTTGTGGAACACTTCTTCCCAGAGCTCTTCTCCCAGGTGCGGTGCAAAGGGGTACAGAAGTTTGACGAATCCTTCTGCATACTCAACCGGCATGGATTTGTGTTTGTAGACTTCGTTCATGAAAATCTGCATGGCGCTGACAGCCGTGTTGAAGTTCAGAGTATCAATGTCCTTTGTCACTTTCTTCACCGTCTGGTTGTAGACTTTGTCCAGTGCATGGTCATTGGTTTCCGTGATTTCCACTGCACCATGATAGGCACGCCATACCCGCTCCAGCCATTTCCTGGTTCCGTCGAGGCCTCTGGCACTCCATGGCAGACCCGCTTCCAAAGGACCCATGAACATTTCATATACCCGCAGTGCGTCTGCACCATGGGACTCAATGATCTCATCCGGATTTACCACATTTCCACGGGATTTGGACATTTTTTCACCGTTCTCCCCCAGGATCATGCCCTGGTGGAACAGCTTCTGGAAGGGTTCCTTCGTGGGGACGACGCCACGGTCATACAGGACCTTGTGCCAGAACCGGCTGTAAAGCAGATGCAGAACGGCATGTTCCGCTCCACCGACATACAGATCCACAGGAAGCCAGTGTTCCAGCAGCTTTTTGTCAGCCAGGTTGTCCTGGTTTTTGGGATCGATATACCGCAGGTAATACCAGCAGGATCCGGCCCACTGGGGCATGGTGTTCGTTTCTCTAGTTCCTTTGACACCGTCAATTTCCACATTCAGGAAATCCGGCACATTGGCCAGAGGGGACTCGCCATTGTCCGCCGGCTGGAAATTGTCTGTCGCCGGCAGTTCCAGCGGCAGGTCTTTTATATCCACGGTACGGGTGGTCCCATCTTCCATGTGGATGATGGGAATCGGTTCCCCCCAGTACCGCTGCCGGGAAAACAGCCAGTCACGGAGTTTGTAGGTGGTTTTGGCTTCGCCAACGCCTTTTTCCTCCAGCCAGGCAATCATTTTTGCAATGGCTTCCTCTTTGCCCAGACCATTGAGCCATTCGGAGTTGATGTGAACCCCGTCTTCTGTCCAGGCTTCTTCTTCAATGTTTCCGCCTTCCAGCACCGGTATGATTTCCAGGCCGAACTTCCTGGCAAATTCATAGTCCCGGGTGTCATGTGCCGGAACAGCCATGATTGCACCTGTGCCATAACTTGCGAGAACATAATCAGAGATCCAGATGGGGATTTTTTTCCCGTTGACCGGATTTACGGCATAGGCGCCGGTGAAGACACCTGTCTTTTCCTTGTTCAGTTCCGTGCGTTCCAGATCGGATTTGGTTGCACAGGCTTTCTTGTAGGCTTCTACCGCTTCTTTCTGCTCCGGTGTGGTGATTTCATCCACAAAGGGATGTTCAGGGGCCAGAACACAATAGGTTGCGCCAAACAGTGTGTCACAGCGGGTGGTGAATACTGTGAACTCCCTGTCATGACCATCAATTCCAAAGACCACATTGGCACCATTTGACTTGCCGATCCAGTTGCGCTGCATCTCCTTGGTGGACTCAGGCCAGTCGACATCATCCAGGTCCTTCAGCAGCCGCTCTGCATACTCTGTGATTTTCAGCACCCACTGCCGCATGGGTTTCCGGACAACGGGGTATCCGCCACGTTCCGATTTGCCGTCAATGACTTCTTCATTGGCGAGCACGCACTTCAGTTCGGGACACCAGTTAACCGGGATTTCATCGATGTAGGCAAGTCCCTGTTCGTACAGCTGAAGGAAGATCCACTGCGTCCATTTGTAGTAGTCAGGATCGCTGGTCGCTATTTCTCTGTCCCAGTCGTAGCTGAACCCAAGAGCCTGGATCTGATCTCTGAAATGGTCAATGTTTTTCTTTGTGAACTCTGAGGGGTGATTCCCTGTCTGGATGGCATACTGTTCAGCAGGCAGTCCGAAGGAATCAAAGCCCATGGGATGCAGCACGTTGTATCCGTCCATGCGCTTTTTGCGGGCGATAATGTCTGTTGCTGTATATCCCTCGGGGTGGCCAACATGCAGGCCATTGCCGCTTGGGTATGGGAACATGTCCAGGACATAGTATTTGGGTTTGGAGAAGTCGGAGGTATCTGTGGCAAAGGTTTTTTCCTTCAGCCACCGGTCCTGCCACTTCTTTTCAATGCTTTTGTGATCGTACATCTGATCGTTCTCCTTCCATGCCGGATCCGGGCTCAACCGGTTTGAAACGATGCCGCATCAACGGTGCAGACAAAGAAAAAGCGCCCTGTCAAAGGACGCTTGAATGCGCGGTGCCACCTTCGTTCCCTGCCTTGTCTGCAGGACGCTTGTCCGTAACGCTGAACTGCGGGTCCATGACCAGCTCCGCGGCCAGTTCACGGTCCGAACCTGCCAGGCTCGCACCAGCCGCCTGTTCTCTCCATCTGTCGGGATCCGTTACTATTCCGTTTCAATGCTTTTTCAACATATCAGACAACCGGCAGGAAATCAATCCTGTTTTTTCAGATTGCGGATCTGTCGACTGCGTTCAACTGCCTGTCCGCTGGTTTCCATCAATGCCAGTCAGGTTCTTCTGTATTCAGTCCCAGTGGACTGCAGATATTCCGGTGAAATCCATGAACAGAACCAGCGTCCCGTATTTTCCTGTACACCGTATGGCTGTATCCTGATATTCCAGCTCAACGGTATCCTCCTGTATCTGAACCTGGCGCAGGGATTCCGGCTGTTTTCGATCGCAGAGCTTCATCGTCTGACCTTCATGCCAGAACGCCTTGGCCTGATCAATCACAGAGAGTTCCCAGACACTTCGGTCCTGTGCACGTTTGAGCCAGATCCAGGCATCCATACGGGCAGTGCAGGCCGCACAGACAGCGGCAGTGAACATCAGACACAGAAGTGCAGGCACGAGCGAGAACCCGTTAGCGGATCTGTGTCCGCCCTTTTTCTGTTTCCAGCCACACTGTATCCTGTTCACAGGCAAACCTCCCTTCGTCGAGTGATTCCAGCAGGATTTCATACCCAGGTGTCTGGACAAGCCTGTCCCCGCTGAATATCAGGGAATATTCCTGATTGTTTCGTATCATGACCAGTGCCGTCTCAGAACAGGAAGAAATCCTGCTTACAGCCGCTCTCTGGCGAATCTGCAGGAATCCCAGGTTTCTCTGGATATCAGGATCATACCGGAAAAGTCTGCCCCCTGACTCCATGAGGGAAGACAAAAGCGCCGCACAAATCCCGGCCGCAAGCAATCCAAGCAGCGCTTCAGTCATGGTGAAACCATTTGGTTTCGATTGTCTGACTGACAGTTTCCCGGCTGTGGGATCCGGCCATCTCCACTGCCTGTGAGAGCAGCATGGCGCAGATTGCAAGAGCCACAAGGGCGAGAAGCGCTTCCTGCAGGAAAAACCCGTTGATGACCTGCCTGTTTTCACGTATTTCATCTCCGCCTTTCATCGGATCGTGACCCGGCCTGCTCCGATTCGGAAAACCAGGGAACGGTCTTCCTCTCCGTTGGTGCAATTGACAGTCCCTCCCTGGGAAATTGTGCCGTTGCCGGTATAGTGCCAGCTGAAAGGCGAACAGACAATTCCGGCGGGGAATCCGGAGTTTCCGTCTTTGGTCCTGAGGGAGGTACCGGTGATTTCCAGATGGCGTTCCTCATTCATTGCGTAGGCCTTGACCTGCTGCTCCAGAATGGAACTCTCCAGAGTCTTCATGAACACTACCAGCGGCACTGGCTTGACTGAGGCAGTGAACAGCGCAAGAACTGACACCATAAGCAGCACCAGCATCATTTCCACGATGGTGAATCCATTGGGTCTGCACGCAGCTGAACCCGCCTTCCTGTTCATCGGGACACAGCCTGGCCATTTTCAATCACCGGAGTGGTTCCGTCCGGACAGGCCATCTGGGCTTCCTTTAAATAGCCCTCATGGAGCAGCTCATTCAGATCCACCGGTTTGCGGTCGTGTTCGATCTCAAACAGCAGAATCTGGCTGTCAATCACATCCAGCATCGCCTGACAACCAGTTTTTCTGATGAGAGTATTCTTGGCGGCGATATTGGGAAGCGTGATCATCAGCAGCACAGCCACGACCAGCATGACGATCATCATCTCCAGAATCGTAAACCCGTTGGGTCTGGACCTAAGGTCTCCCTTTTTCTTTCTCAGTTTCATCAAATCCTCTTTCTTCGTTCTGTCTCTCCCATGAATTTCAATCAACAGGACAACACAGTCATTTACATCGCGGACAGCACATTCATAGGCGCCAGCAGCACCTGGTATACAATCACTGCAAGTACACCCACAGAACCATAGGAAATCCCCGTCAGCGTCCGGACAACCTGACGGACTTTTTCTGTCTGCAGCCGTTTTGTGCGGTTTTCATAAATCTTCAGCAGGCTGCATACTTTGCCTGTTTCCACACCGGTTTCTGCGTGTCTGACCAGGTCCGGATCGATCCATGGAACCGAGGCAAGAATCTGAACCCAGCTCCCTCCCTGGAGGGCTGTGCTTTTCATGGCTTTGACCTGTTGGACAAACACCTTTGGTCCGGGCAGTTTCTCAAGAGCAGTCAGCAGTGCGGCTGTGGACAGTTCCTGTTCCAGCAGGGAACGTATGCATGCCGCAAGATACAGACTGTGCCGCTGGCGGACAAACGCAGACTCAAGAAAGGCTGAATGAAGCATCTGTCCCTGCATGCCGGTCCAGAGAACCAGGCCTGCAGCCGTCAGCAGGCATAACAGCACAAAGTACCCTGTCCTCACTGTTTTCATCCACAGTGGCAGCAAGTCACCTTCCAGGAAATCGGACATCATAGGCAGTACGGATCCATCGAAGAATATGAGCATGGCGAATACTCCAGCGAGAATGGTAAATGGATACACGATCTGCATAACGGTTTTCCGGTCATTGAATCCCCGGATATCCCCCAGGGTGTAGATTGCTTCTGTGGCTGTCTGAAGATCCATGACTTCCAGGAAAGATCCCAGCATATTCCACCCTGGCAGGGAACCCAGAACAGTGTGAAAGGGTTTTCCCTTCTTCAGGCCATGCATGACCTGACTGGCGGTTTCAGGTGCAAATGCGAGCTTCGCCGCTGTCTCTGCACCAATGCCAAGATGCTGGAGGGACAGAAAGGTATCGAATTCCAGCCGCTGCTGTTCATCGGGGAAAGTCGCGTGCTGCGTCTTCTGCGCGGATAGATCCGTCTGAAGCAGCCTGATGAACGATGTCTTCCAGCCGCCTGAATCCCGGGGGATACACCCCTTTATCCAGCAAATGCAGGATTTCCGGTTTTTTGATGATTTCATGAAGACATACCTCCTTTTTGTTTTCAGACACACCCCGCTCTTCTGCAGCCGGATAGAGTCTCTGGGAAATCACTGCATCCAGCTGTTCACGAATCAGTTCCTCACCGATTCCCAGATCCCTGAGCCGCCAGAGACACTCCCGTCCGCTTCCCGCATGGATTGTCGCAAGTACGAAATGACCGGTGAACGCTGCCGTAAACAGCCTGGCTGCTGCAGATGGTGTCCGCACTTCCTGGATACAGATCACATCCGGATCATGACGCATGAGTTCTTCGATTCCCCGCTCATACGTCAATCCGTTGTCTTCATCAATGCTGATCTGCACATAACTCGGATCGGGAATTTCAATCGGATCTTCGAGACTCACGCACTTCAAGTCATGCACCAGACTCGCTTCGCGAAGAATGGCATGAAGGGTCGTGGTTTTTCCGGACCCCGTCGGTCCCACAAACAGCACGAGGCCTTTTGTCTGACCTGCAAGTTTATAGAAGAACTCCGTCACAGCTGGATCGGATGACAGATCCTGAATGTGAAGGGCAGCATCGGCCTGCATCAGCCGCAGCACCCCGGTTTCCATATCCTGAGCCGGCAGGAATGCAAACCTGCAGTCAGTCCCGGCCAAAGCCCCGGATCCTGATTGAGGACTGTGAAGTCTGGTAAGATCCAGGCCCATGCGGTACTTCAGGTATTCCAGAAGAGAAGCATCGAATATATCCTGTTGAAGCTGAACCAGGCCATCCGGCTGACGCAGAGATATCTCCAGGCTGTTACCGCGCCTGATGAAGTGAATATCCGATGCCCGCCGGTTTATCGCAAGACGTATCAGTGCCAACAGTTTTTCCTCCATAGAATCCCTCCTGTACCAGCCACTCAGAGCCTGTACTTATATATTCGCCAGCCGGCCCGATTTTTGAGAAAATTTCCCGGAGGATGGAGACCGGTTAGTTTTCCGTTTGCCTCTGCAATGTTCACAATTCATTCATGTCAATACAGGCAGACCCGTTGCGGGCCCATATCTGTCTGGAAAACCGGTCCTCTGGCCAGTCACAAACCTGTCACTTCAGAAACCTGCCGTCTTTTCAGAAAGTGACAGATGTAAAATATGAAGACTATGAAAAACCTGCAGGATTTCCCGCAGGCTGTGTATAAGACAACGATGTTCAACTCCGGATTTGACTGTTCCGGCAACAGATTATCTAAAATATGGATTCCAGGATTTTTCCTGGCCGATGGTGGTTGCCGGGCCATGTCCTGGATAGACAATCAGATCATCCGGCAGTGTCTTCAGGACCGCAATGCTTTCCTGCATTTCCTGCCAGCTGCCCGTTGGCAGGTCTGTCCTGCCGACAGATTCCTGGAACAGGACATCTCCTGTGAAAGCCGTATTGCCAATGATATAAACCGTGCTGCCCCTTGTATGCCCCGGAAGCGTCAGGGCTTTGACCATGAAGCCGCCAATCTCGTTTTCCCCCTCATGGACCGGAAGAGGGCTGGCTGTACTGGACAGGTATCCGCCGAACGCAGAGGAACCATTCAAGTCAGCGCTGGAGAGAAAGGAAAACTCGAGGGGATTCATATAGACATCTACATGGAATTCTTCCAGCAGCGTATCCAGGCCTCCAATATGATCAAAATGGGCATGGGTCAGCAGCACTGCTTCCAGCGTTGCATGGTTCCGGTCCAGGATATGTTTCAGGTCCTTGAACCTGTCACCGGGATCGATCAGCAGGGCTTTTCCGTCCTGGATGATGACATAACAATTCGCCTGGACTGGTCCAAGCGGTACACAGATGACTTTCATGTTGATTTACTCCGTTAAACAGAAAAAAGACCGCAATAGTCCGGTCTTCTTACTTCTTCTCCTTGTGCTCAGTCTGGGCATTGCATTTTTTGCAATACTTTTTCACTGTCATCCGTTCCGGATGTTTCTTTTTATTTCTGGTGCCGATGTAGTTTTCTTCACCGCAGACGGCGCACTTGAAAGTGATACGATCTCTCACGCTTCAGACCTCCCTCTTTGTTCCATACGTATTGATAATATCATAGTCCGTCAAGACCGTGCAACCTCAGACCTGGCAGCAGGACAGTCTCCCTGCAGACGGATTTGTTTTCTATTCTGTCAGTACATACGGAAGCTGCGACAGATCATCGATTCCATCCAATGCAACATCTTTGCCAAATCCATATCTGCACCAGATAAATGGTATTCCGGATTTCTCGGCACAGAGTCTGTCACGTGATGTATCTCCAATGTACACAGCCGAGCAAAGTCCGTTTCTTTTCATCAGAATCCGAATGTTCTGATCCTTGTCCAGTCCGGTTTCTCCATTGGAAATGAAGCTGTCGACAACATCCTGGAGCTTCGAGGCCTCAAAAAAGGTTTCAATATATCCTTCCTGGCAGTTGGATGCGATTCCAATCCAGTGATCATGACTGAGTTTTCGGATCAGATCCGCAGTTGCTGGATACAGGCAGTCCTGGCCTTCCTCTAAAAGGCGTCTGTTCTCCTGCTGCTCTGCCTGACCAGCCCGTCTCTCTGGTCAGGATCAAGCTGCGGGAAGATTGCCTCGCCAAATGCACTCATTGGTTTGCCCATCAGAGAGGTCAGGAGTTCAAACGTCAAAGGGCGTCCATGGCCTTTTTCTTTAAATACATCATTCCAGATCCTGACGACCGGTTTTCGGGTATCCCAGAGGGTGCCATCCAGATCAAATATCAGCGCTTTGTCTTTTCTGTCCATGATTTCATTGTATCGGTCGTTTTGAAACCCTGTCTATCTGGATCCATATCTTTCGGATTTCAATGCTCCATGGAAACCATCTGTTTTTCACAAGGTTTGCAATTGCTTTAAATCAGCGGGTTCTGCCAGATTTCGACAAGCAAAAAGGCACCTGTTTCGGAATCCCAGTCCAGTTCAGCCACACTGCAGTTGTTGAATCTGGGAGGATTCAAACCACACGCTGTCAGGAATGCCCGTATGGCACAGCCATGGCTGACAGCCAGTACAGAACCTGTGTCAGGACGCTTCATTACTTCCGACAATGTGTCCATCATACGGATTCCTGCATCACTGAACAGTTCGCCACCATACTGGGGCAGAGACACTTCCCAGTCTTTGGGAATCATTTTGTTCAGCCAGCCTTCATAGAGGCCAAAGCTCATCTCCTTGATTCCTTTCAGCCGGTCATATGGCTGCTCTGTGACCAGTTCCAACGTGTCACTGGCGCGTTCCTGTGTGGAGGATATTGCAAGACTGGCTTGAATATCCCGGTCTCTGAAAAAGTGGTCTCGTGTATACAGAGCCTGTTCTTTCCCTTTTTCCGTCAAAGGAGAATCACAGACACCCTGTACCCGGTCCTGTTCGTTGAACATAGTCTGTCCATGGCGCATTAGATATAACTTTTTCTTCATGTCCACATTCTATCAGCAAATGTATCTGGATTCAGGAGTATCCGTCAGGAAGCGATCACAAAAACACTTTCATCCATATACACTTTTTAACTCAGTTGCCTTTTTAACTGAATCACTTTCTCTTCAATCTGGCGGATGGTATCCAGGAACACTTCATCCGGTTGGCCACTTGGATCTTCCAGCCCCCAATTCTCTGTGGACTGGCCTGCAAGGTTTGGACAGCTCACATTGCATCCCATCAAAACGACTACATCCGGCGCAGGAATATCGGAAATCAGCTTGCTGCGCTGAGTCTGTTCAATATCAATGCCATAAACCTGCTTCATCAGACGCACGGCATCAGGGTTGATATGGTCTTTCAGTTCCGTACCGGCAGAATAACTTTCAAACACATCCGATGCCAGTTCTCTGCCCAGCGCTTCCGCGATCTGGCTGCGGCAGGAATTGTGGACACATACAAAAGCCACTTTCGGTTTTCCGGCACATTGGATTTCCGTCCGGCCGCCAGCAGAATTAACAGCCGGATACATCTTCTTACTCATACTTGCGGAGCAGCTTCTCCACTTCCGCAGCCTTCAGCACCTTGCCCATGGAAGCCACTTTCTCATTGACCACGAGGACAGGCATACTCATTACGCCATACTTTGTAATCTCCTCCATATCTGTCACATACCCGACTTCTATATCCAGTCCCATTGCCTTGACTGCCTCCTTCGTGCTTTCCAGCAAAGCATGGCAGTTTTTACAGCCGGAGCCAAGAACCTTGATACAGCAGATACCACCGCTCTCCCCGGAACAGCACTCATTTTCTTCTGCCGCACCAGCAGGACACCCGCAGGAACACCCGCAATCGGAAGGATGTTCCTCTTTTGTCCCCACACCATTTTCCTCAACAATTTCCATGTTGCAGCAGCCGCCGGATTTCTTTCTGCCAAACAGCCCCGATAAAAAACCTTTTTTCTCGCTCATGTTGATTACCTCCAAAATTAAATTGACTTATGAAAAGCGGCAGAATATGCCTGACTCTTCCAAGGTTATAAAATAAAGTTAAATACATAGCCCGTAATTACCACAATTGCAAAAATACATTGGACAAACTCAATCTGTCCAGCCAGCTCATCACTTGGCACGAATGGCGTCACGTCTGCATTTACAATCACCTGCGTCGGGATTACCTGCACCGGCACGCTATTTGCCACTTCCGTATATTTCCACACATCCACAAACTTAATGAATGCCACATTTTCCATTTCCTTATTCATCGTTTCCAGCACAGGAGCCATCTGCTTGCACGGGATGCAGGAATCTGATCCATAATCGATAATCATGGGCAGACCATAAGAGGACATCGTTTCAAAGTCAATCGCACCCGTAGTAGCCAGGGAAAAATCCGCCCCTCCTTCCGGCATTGCCACCTCCTAAATGCCATCACTCTCCTGTTTGGGTACCGGGGGATTCTTTATCAGATAAATCCCCGCGATAACCGTCAAAATGACACAAGGTACCAGTATTTGAAGAATCCTTTTTCTTTTCGTAGCACCCTCCTACATCAGCAAATACTGGAATACATTAAACAGATACCCGACAATGATAATCCCAAGGAAACAGATTCCAATGAAAAGCCATAACAGCTTCGGCTTAACCGCTTTGCGGAGCATGATAATGGAAGGCAGGCTCAGTGTAGTAACAGCCATCATGAAGCTGAGAACCGTACCAAGCTGTGCGCCTTTTGCCAGCAGTGCTTCCGCAACAGGGATCGTGCCAAAAATGTCAGCATACATAGGTGCTCCTACCAGAACCGCCAGAATCACACCAAATGGATTATTGCTGCCAAGAACCGCCTGTATCCAGCTTTCAGGAATCCAGTTGTGGATGACCGCCCCAATTCCTACACCAATCAAAATGTATGGAAACACCTTTTTAAATGTTTCAGCCACCTGCTCCCTGGCATATACCAGCCGATCCTTTACGTTCAAATCTTCCGATTCGATATCCACACTGCTTGCTTTGCGAATAAATTCTTCCACATAGTTTTCCATGTGCATCTTTTCTATGATCGTGCCGCCAACCACGGCAATCACTAAGCCAATGACTACATACACGATTGCAATCTTCGCCCCGAATATGCTCATCAGCAATACCAGACTGCCGAGGTCAACCATCGGAGAGGAAATCAAAAAGGAAAATGTCACGCCAAGTGGCAGGCCGGCGCTCGTAAATCCAATGAACAACGGTATTGACGAGCAGGAACAGAACGGCGTTACCGTACCAAGCAGGGTGGCGATAATATTGGCCCCGATTCCATGAAACCGCCCCAGGATTTTCTTGCTTCTTTCCGGTGGGAAGTAGCTTTGGATATAGGAAATCATAAAAATCAGGAAACAGAGCAGCACCGTGATTTTTATAACATCATAAATGAAAAACTGGATGCTCCCGCCCCACCGTGTTGATGTATCCAGCCCTAAAGCCGACAGACCGTTTTCTATAACTGCATTTAGCCATTCCATTCCAAGCACCTGGTCCTGAATGAAAAGCCAGATTGAACGTAATACATCCATAAATCAATATCTCCTTTCAAATTGACATATTCAAAACTATCGAAGTTTTGTCCTAAAGATTAGCCATCATGAAAATGATGGTCTCTTTACCTGTCGCAACAACTCCCATTTTCTCCGCTGAAGGCTTCCAACGACAACTGCTGCTCCAGTAATTTCTTTGCATAGCCTGCGCCCTCCGAACTAATGGAATAGTATACCCATTTTCCATCTTTACGCCCCTGCACAATGCCTGCATCGCACAGTATCTTCATATGATGGGAAAGGGTCGACTGCGTGATATGCAGATCATCCAATAGCTTACATGCACACTTTTCTCCTATGCGGAGCATCTCCAAAATCCGCAGCCTGTTTTCGTCACAGAATGCTTTAAACACTCGCACCGTATCATTATATGCAGATGCCAATTTTTTCACCTCACATTCATGTTTTTCAATCTATACTCTCATTATATTCACACATTCAAAATTATCAATATGTCTTTCGTAATTTTTTCCACCTGCCCCTGGTACTTGTTCCGTAAGCGACGTTAATTACCCATCTATGACAAATCCCTCCGTAGCGGGACAATAC
>OFFZ01000274.1_pt1 | contig 34208 bp, 51 predicted proteins | sample 1521631 | NCBI WGS metagenome assembly OFFZ01 (sample SAMEA3504102, study PRJEB24116) | mouse gut metagenome | biome: mouse gut; feature: mouse-associated habitat; material: faeces | place: Denmark | collected 2011 | reverse complement strand
TTGAGCTTGTTTGAGCCTTGTGCATGCTGTTTCTTTATCAGTATATTTATATAATTCTAAAATGTTAATCACCTCTCTTCCACAGACTGATTTCACGGTAACATCTACGTATAAATTGTTTTAATCTTTGAATATCGCCAGTATTATCTTCTCCATACTTATAAAGCAATGAATCTTCCCGCCTAATATACAAACACTTGCGGTATAATGATAATGAGCCATTATATCTACCAATGCTATGCAAATTAGATTCGGCATAATCAATGAAATTCAAAATTGAATTGGCAGCATAATAACTATCAATCTCTTTCGTTTTAAATCTCACCATTGCATTTTAACCTACTTTCTATTTAAAGCAAGATTAGTTAAGGTGATTTGCTTGATTTCCTCCCAACGATTTGCAAACGCATTTTTAAATTCAACTGGTGGTGTGTTCTGAAGAATCTGAATAACCCCAAGCATATATAGAGTTGTCATTTGCTCATTAAAATTCGATTCAGGAATATCAGGAAATTGCAAATTTTTACACAAAATATTGAAATTCTCATCCATTCTGATTTGCAAATCAGTAAGCCCATTATTGAATGTTATATTATGCTTTTCACTCATAAAAAGATATTGAAGTAAAGTGGAAACTTCTCCAAGCATGAACAGTTCGTCTTTAGTCCTCACTTTCTATCCTCCTATGTCCAGTACAAAAGTATATGTCATGAATAGCTTTTTAAGCATCTTCACACTCATAACAATGAATACAATATCCCTTCTCACAACCATCGTACTTTGCGTTGTCTGTGCAATCATCGCACAGACAACATTCGTTTCCGTAAAGACATTTCATGCTGGTTCCCCTCCATCGGTAGTATTGTCCCTGACGAAAGACCATTTCTTCAAGATACATTCATGATCTATCTGGCTCTGCTGCCAGTCACCATTTTCATCCTTAGACCAACGGCCTTCATCTGAACATTCCAGCGTTTTGATAATGTCCCCAACATTGATTGGTTCTTCATCATACTTTTTTCGGCGCACCTTAACGACCTCTGTAGAGCCATCACAAAGTCGATATAGCGTTAGTTTGGGATTCTTATACTTACATTCATACTCTTGCACAAAGGCGTAATCAGGTAGCATATCGGGCATTATGGTTTTAACATAGCCAATGTTGTTAAGTTCATACTTCAAACGTTCATTAAATGAAATTTCAGTATCATCTAAGTCATTCCAAATTTCATTAAGTGCTGCATCATAATCAAACTTTCGATACTGTTTGTCTGTGGCCTCAGAATATTTCATGATATAAGAGATAAATTCTTTCGGAGGATCAGACTTACTAAATTGCGAACGTTCATATAGCTTATCAAGGATTTCGACAAATCTTTTGATTTTACCAATCGAACCAAAATCATCAAAATAGCCAATCTCGATAAGAGTATTAATCTTTGCACTATTCAGGCTCTTTTTCTTTTTAAGTTCCTTCCAAAGTTCATAGAAATTCTTAAACTTCTTTTTGCCAAGTGAATACAGATCATTGGCACATCCTTGGCTCAAGCCCTTAATAGACAGCAGCGAAGGATAGATTGTATGGTTGTCTGGATCAACAACGAACTTTCTGTTATCAAGGCCAAACCGATAATCGCCCTCACGAATACCAAATGCCTTGCTCATTTCTTGCTTGAGTTCTGCAACCTTATCTTTCTTCCCCTTGTCTGAATATGTTTGAAGCAGCACTTCATAGAACTCATATGGATAGTGGGCTTTGAGATAAGCATTATAAAGACTATCCAGTGCCATACAATAAGCATGGGCTGAATTGAATCCGTATCCGCAGGAGTCAGAGATAATCTGCCATACCCTTGCGCTATCCTCTTCTGCCTTTTCTGCTGACACACCCTCATCTTGTATAATCTTATCCCGAAAACCATTAATGAACCTTTCTTTTAAAGGACGTACTTTCTCAGGATGTTTTTTTGCAATAGCTTTAATGATACCGTAGCACTCATCAATAGGAAATCCGGCATAGTTTAATGTATTCATGGTCTGCTCTTGATATAGAATGAAACTCTGTGGCAATTCTTCAGTCTGAAGAATCTTGTCAAAGGCAGGAATATCGTAGGAAAAGTCCTCACGATTCTCTAACTTAGAATACATAGACTTAAAAGCTGGGCGAATGGCTGCAATGAACGCCGACAACTCAGAAACGTTCTTGGGTCGATACTTCATAGACTTTCTGGTAGTAGATGCTTTTTCAACCTGATTTACACCCATCGTATATCCATTTGCGTAAATATCCCACACAGCCTGATCATTCTTGACTAATTCCATAAGTCTGTTGACTGTATGTGGCTTGATACCAATACGCTTATAAATCATATCAATTAGCAGCACTACATCAACCTTGAGAATATCATTTTTGAGAAATTTATAGTTCTCTGCAATCGCCCCGTCAATTACAGCGGTCATATACTCTTTCTTTGTGGTGTCGCTCTTACACTTAATCAGACCAATTTCATCACGAATACTCCCAGCATACAGCAAATAAGCGCATGGAGCCTTTTTCTTATCGGTAATAATACCTTGATATTTTTTGCTTGCATCAATGTAAGAATGGTATTCTTCATCAACGTAATCGTAAATGCTAATATCGTCCTTTTCATCATCGTCAGCATATTTCATGGCCTCATCATACTTCTCTATCTGTGTAGAAATAGTATTCGCAAGTTCAAAATCCATGTTCTGAGAACGTGCATACAATTTAAAAGCACTCTTTTTCTTACACGTTCCAAAAGCAATCATAGGATAAGCATGATCCTTACCCAAGATTTCTTCCTGTGCCTCTGCTGCAATTTCTGGTGTACCCCAATTCAAATCAATATCAGGCAGCGATTTTGTTTCAAGAATACGGCTTTTACTGATAAATCGTTCCGGGTACAACTTGATAGGACTTTGGAAACGGTCAACCTTAGAGAATCCAAGGAGAGTATTAGTAAAATAGCCAACTGAACTACCACGGCCTGAATTTGTCAGAACGCCGCCTTTTTCAATGGCACGTTTTACCATGTAATAGTCGATCAGAAAGTAATCCGACATATTAGTGTCTTTGATTACTTGAACTTCTGTTTTTACTCCCTCAAAATACTCATCATACTGTTCTGGAGGAACATCATTGACATATTCCTTAAATAACCGTGTGATCAGTTTACTATATTCCTTATTACGTTCCTCCTGCGTTAATTTAGGAAGTAACACACCATCAATGACGTGTTCTCCATCATACAAAGTAGGTAACTTAATATCTTTGGAGAAAATCGGGTTTGGCGATCCATCTGGCAAAATGTCATAATCGTCAAATTTCAGTAGGAGGTCAGTATTATCCATTGCTCTTTGAATTTGCTTTTTGGTAAACACATTCTGCTCCAAAAAGCGATTCATAGTAGTATCATCGTCAGGATAGTCCATATACCAACCATCTTCATCTTCGTATCTGGTTGGATTTGTCGCAAGCATATAATTACGCTCTGCCTCTTGTTCTGGATAGATAAAATGACTGTCCATACCAACAATCATTTCAATACCATACTTCTCAGACAGTGCCAAAATACGCTCATTAAGATGAATTTGTGCTTCTGTCTTATGATACTGAATTTCAAGCATAAAGTTGTCTTTGAAATGTTCATGAAGTTTGACAACAATATCTTCAATGTCATCGTAATGCCAGAAAGCTATACAAGCCGTGGTGACAAAAACATCATTTGCCGGAAGGCTCAACAACAATTCAGTATCAAGACGAGGACGAAAATAATATCCATCTTCATTAGCGATTGACAATATTGAATTAATCGCTCTGCGGCCTTTCTCATTCTTAGCAAGAATTACAATGTGCGAATTAGTACGATCTTTTGCATGGCGATCTTTTACCCAATATGCTTCTGTACCAAAAACAAACTTGAGGTCATACTTTTTAGCCAATTCATAAGGCTCATGATACCTTGCTTGCCACCCATGTTCAACACTTGAAATAACCTTATGTCCAAGTTCAACTGCACGTTTTGCATAATCTTCATAGACGGCAGCAGAATCCTTAAATCCCCAAATATTACTTTGAGATGTATGTTTATGATAGTTCTGCAATAGGCTCACTTCCTTTATATCTAAAATTCCCAAACATTTCTTTTTCTGCTTTTATCCTTGCTTGTACTGCATCATCATAATTTTCAAAATGTCCAAGTGACTTTTGCTTATTCATAGCAATATCAATACCACTATATAAAACAGTACAATCATTTAAAGTTATAAACATATTTGAATCCGACTGACAATATGGACAATTATTCATACAAATCACCGCTCAATCTTCCCATTTGCCAGTTATCAAAAAATGTGCTGCGCCATATTCTCTATTTGAAATTTCCTTATAATTATCTTGATCAACAAAACAATACGTTCTTGTTGATTTTCTTACAATTCCACTTCCTAAACAGCCAGAACATTCTTCGACAATAAAAGTCTTATCTTGAAAATCAATTATTTTAACGCACCAACAACTGCCTTCTGGCATATCCATCTTAAAGCATCTGCCTACAAATTGTTTATAATACGCATCTCCTTTATATCTTGGCAACATAATTATAGAACACTTCCTTTACTTTAAGTATCAGAACAAATCAGCATCTTCATCTGCATCCTTTTTACGTAACTCCCATTGATCATTAAATCGCTTGAGATGAACACAAGTATTTCGGAAATTACAAAGGTTATTGCAGAAGAAAGTATCCTCTGTCTCTTTGCCTGTCTTGCTGAGTTTTGTAAACGACCTTGGAGGCCACTGACTTGAATCATCCTTATCCAAAGACTCAAATAAATCGGCAGTTTTATTTACATAATCCAGAGTCTCTTTCTTGAGTTCATCGGTAATTTCATACTGGCGAACATACGGCTTAATAGTATACTTAGACCTAACTTCCTCCGGCAGAGAATCCAGAGAGTTTTCATCCAAGGCTTTCTTGAGTATGATTTCAATGTCAATCTCATCATAGCCAAGTTCGGTCAAATCACTTTCGATATGATGCTGCAACTCACTTACCAACTTGCCACGGTTCAGAACCTTGACAATTTCAGTCTTGGTTTTGGAGTTGGCACGTTTCTTACCCATGAATTTGACTTCGCAGTATTTCAGCATAATCCATGACACATCACGCACTGTATACCCCTCTGCCTCTTTTGCCAGAGCATAAAGAACAAGCTGCCGCCCATGATGCAGAAGATCAGCCGCTTTGAAATCTGTAGATGTTTTCCAATCGTAAATTGAAATAGTCCCATCTGCATTTTCACGAATAAGATCAATGTAACCCTGAATATACCTATCCTCAGACAAAGAATAGATAATCAGTTGCTCAGTCTGAAACTTTCCCTTTGGCGGCTGGAATGTCTTACAGAAATGTTTCATGTCTGCAATCCAGTTGTTGCGGATACTGTCATTACCCTTGAAATCCTTTGGGAACTCGATCCCAAGCATATCCAAATCCAAAAGTTCTTGATTCAGAGTATCAGGGAGTTCATCAACTGTAGCCTCTCCATTAATGATTTCCTCCAGCTTGTCATGAATTTTCGTTCCAAGGACACCATAAATACCATTTACTCCTTTATCATGCTCAATGTATGACTTAAAGGTTTCGTACAAACATTCCTCAATGGTATTACACTTTGAAATACTATATACATTCTTTCCAGCATCAAATAAGGCTTGAAGTCTTGGGTCTTTATCTCGTTTTGCCATAACATCTCTCCTTGCGATTGTATTTGTTGTTATTTGAAAACAAACTCACATCTATAACCAAATAACGTGCCTTTGTATTAATTCAGTGAACGCCTCTTTACCCATATCAGATGGGCTTGCTTTACTTCCTTTTGGTAAAATCTCATTGTCCTTATCAAACACATATCCTACTTTATTCTTAAACACAGCATTGTTAAGAATCAATTTCTCAGCTTGTAAGCGTATCTGATCTTCCTCCAGTCCTTCATCGTAAGCCAAAATAATCTTATTTGTCATGAGAGATTTAATATGCTTGGCCTGAACATCACTTACATCACAACCACACGTTGCCAAGCCAATACCACTCCCCATAGAATGAAGCTGCTGAACAAATTTTTCTGATTCACCAACAACGACTATATTCTTTTGCTGGATAGTTTCGTAGTTATGATGGTATCCATAAAGGGTAAGGCTGCGGGAGCATGGAATGATTGGCAACCAGCGTTCATCTTTTGAGCATTTGCTATCGTTTAACCTCCCCATGATCCCGCACAATTTACCGTCCAGTGTATATTCTGGAACAGTGATCCGCAAAGTTTCTATATCAAAACCTACATTAAAATATTCCTGTGTTTGAAAGCTAATACCATCTCGAAAGAACATGAGATTATACTTTCCTGCATACTCATCAAGAATAGAAGTATCATATGTTTGCATCGAATACTCCGGCTCTTGAATTTCTTTCATTAAGCCTTTGTAGAACCCGCCAAATGGATATTTAACCTTTCTACTAAATTGGCTCTTTTGCAATCCAAGTTCATCCGCAATAAAGTTTAATGCTTCAGGAAATGTCATACTCTCATATTTCATCACAAGAGAATACAAATTACCATGTGCATTGATTGAAAATCCATCAAACTTTAATGTGTCAAGTTTGAGCCGCATGGCTGTGGGATTGTGACCTTCATCACGGCTGAACCTGATTTCATTTTTATGCTGCCTATATGTAATCTGTGTAAAACCCATACACTCAAGAAGGGTAATACACGCATCTACATTGTTTGTTAAGTAATTCGATAATGACAAGGCATTGACGATAATATCACCCTCCCTTCTTATCGAACTTTACTTATCCCTCAAGCCACCTATTGTCAATGTAATAGAAACCATACACAAGGCCACCAATTAGTAGAACCCAAACAATCCAAAATACAATCAACTGCCATTTAACTTCTAAGAAATTAATCGTTTCTTCTATAGAACTATTGCAGTAAAAAGTAGTATTTGAAATTGTGTTGTCTGACAATACTGTGTAAATAGTTCCTTCATACTCCAAATCAGAACCATAATATACATCCCGCAAATGTGATGTTTGATAAATGGTTGTAATACTATGTTCCGGGAAATAATCTATTGTTCCATATGGAAACTCTACACCAAGAAACGAAATATTATCAACATGAAGATAATCTCTATCAATGCTATCCCATGTCCAATAATTCTCAGTTGTGGTATAAGTTTGTGTTTTACCATTGACAGTGCGTGTTCTGGTTACTGTTCTGGTGTGCATCGTATATCGCTCAGTCACTTTTGTCATAGAACCATACAAGCCATCAACTTCAGGATAGGAAACAGGATCAACCGCAGCTAAATCACCATGCACAAAAGCATTACCAACATTTGTGCGCATACCATATCTAAATAATTCTGGATCATCATTAATCTGAAGCGCAGTATTATATTTCTGGTATTGCTCCATCAAATCATCGTTAATTTTGTCAGAAAGAACAATACCAACAATGAACATGACACAAATTAACGCAATACTAAAAATAACTTCCCGCTTTGTGATTTTCATATTATCTACCTTTAGTCAAAAAGATTAGTCGTGGCATCAGAAGAAACATTATAATCAAGATATGTATAATCCATAAGCTGATACCCAAGCATACCTAAAATCTGCTTATTAGGGAACTTCCGAACATACTGGTTATAATTCTTTACCCAAGTATTGAAATTGCTACGATAATTTGCAATTAAATTCTCTGTGGTAGCGAGTTCATTCATCAATTCCTTGTAATTCTCACTACTTTTCAAATCAGGATATGCCTCTGCAACGGCCTGAATCATCATCTGAATCTCTTGAACACTTTCATCCGAAGAACTACCACGCTGTCCAATTACATCCATAAGAGTTTGATACTCATGTTCATCGTATGCTTTGACACAATCAACCAGATTGGGAATCAAATCAGCCCTACGCTTCTCCTGAACCTTGATCTCGGACTGTGCCGTATTAATCTGTTCCTCAAGTGAAATCGCCTTGTTCTGGACACCCTGAAAAGAAAATACAAACAGCAGAATTGTAGCAACTACTACAACAATTCCAATCAAAACAGGCTTAAAATTTTTCATAACACATTTCCTTTCTTAATCACAAATCTAATAGTTTCAGCACTGATACATAAACTGTAGAATCGTAAAAATGCCTTGTATGTTCATTTTCGTATCTATTACACAGTTTTACTTGACCGATTTTTTGTTTAATCTTTTTGTTTCCTTTTAAAAATGAAAAAGATCGTTCATATTGCAAGCTATGTTGAATTTTAACATTTGCTCCATCATCGGTTAATCCATCTGCAAGACACCACATAAACCCATAACCAGATTTATGTTCAACTGGTTCCGAAGAATGATGTTTTTGATATTTCTTGTATTCACAATTCCCAAGAAAAACAAAACAGCTACCATTTATATCTTCATAAATGCCACCAACTTCCATTTTACTTAACGGAATAGTTTTAATCTTGGCCTTTTCAAGTTTATCATTTTCGGATTGCTGTATATTTGCTAAAATCTTTTCTTTAATTGCAAGTTCAGCTTCGGTAGGATTTTCAACAAGAAAAATATCGCTCACACTACGTCTGGATCGCTCTGATACCACAGATTTACCAAGCCAAATGCCAACATCCATTCCCATTACATTTCTACCAGTTCCTTTTGCAACTACAATATCATAATCTTTGATTTCACGACCTAAAATATCTCGAATTGTTCATCACCTCGATTACTTATGTTCATTAAACACTGAACAATATCCAATTTCTTTCCACCTATTAAAGCGACCATTGAATTCATAAAGAACCTGAATCTTATCATCGTCATTTCTTGTCTTATCAAGGAATGCCACAATATACTTCTTTTCTTTATCGAGCGGAATAAGTTTGCGGACATTTGTATACTTGCCACTATCATCTTTTTTCAGTTGATATAGCTTAACATCAAACTTTTCACCCGGAAATTCATCATCCCACAATGGCCTTGCGTATACCATTTCAGAGAAAACTTCCTTAATCTGCTTTGCATTGGAAAGACAACTGGCATCCAAATACCTTTTGTTCAAAGTGTGGAGAGCAAGCTGGTATGTACAGATCAAAGAAATATTTTCACGGCTTGTAATTTGAAACAGCTTACGACTATGAATCAAAAGTTGTTGCCACATTGCATCGTCAATTTCATCCTCTGATTTCATTGTGTCAAACATAACGACCTGATAACCAAGTTTAGCCAGTTTCTTAATGATACGCTTTACCTTATTCATATCATTATCAAACAACTTGACAAACTGGATATTAGAATACTTCTTCTTAGAAATGTCTTTGGCCTTACGAAGCATTTCCCACTGTTCATCAGTGAACTTGCCCATTTTCAGCTTTTTTCGTGTTAAGCCCCAATATTCAAGTTCTGTTGTTAGAATATGAACAAGCAATAGCTGCTTGAAATCCTTCGACCGCTGCTCATTACTAATCACAGCACATTTCACACCATCATTTGTCATTGGCAGAATCATATTCTCAAATACAAACGATGTTTTACCAACGCCGCTATGACCAGCAAACATATACATATCGCCAAGAGGGGTTCCAAGCGTTAAATAATTCAGAATAGGACAATGCGCACCATAGCTGATACCTTGTGCTGATCCATCATTACAATCTGCAAGAAACTTCTCATCAATCTCCAGAGTTTCAATATCAATATCGTGTGTGTTTTTTATACTTACACTGTTTAAAATGTAATCAAAATAATCATACACTTCTTGATTTGTCATTTTGGAAAAGCGATCCATATTATTAAGCACTGGAAATCCCTTGTCATATAAAGTCATAAGAGTATTCATCTTAGCAACCTTATCATAATAGGCATCTACATTTTCAGGATTAACCAGTCCGCATAATTCACTTACTGTCGCATAACCACCAAGTTCTTCAAAATGCTTTTTGACAGTTGGCTTGCCCTCCAAAAAAGTATAAATAGTAACATTGTCAAAAGACTTAAACCCTTGATTAAACATTTGGCGACCAAGCGAAAAGTAAAACACTCCATCTTCTGTTTTCAATGTATGATCGTCATTCTCATTAACACGTTGGAAATCATCATACAAATCTGGCTGTTTCCATAAGCAGAAAACGAATGTGGCTTCTGCACTATCTCGCCCTTTAATCAGTTCTTCAGGATAATTTTTTAAATCTATATAGATCGCCCTCCTTAAAACTCATCATCGTTGAGAAAGCTGCTAATATCCTTTCCACGGCATTTCGTACCAATGTTGGATAAATCACCACATTCGATTTCAGTTGCTTTTGTAATCTGCTCTTGTTTCTCTTTACGCCGTAATTCTGCATCCACGTCAGCAATAGCATTTTTAACAATCGCAAACATATATGCAATTTTGCCATATTCAGCGGAGAACTGTTTATGCTCTAATTGATATTCAATATCAGAAGCGCATCGTTTGAAAGTTTCTAAAATTACATCATCATCATAAAATGACAATTCATTTAACTTTTTAGGGAGTGAGGTAGGAAACGGTTGCCCATTTCCGTACCCCAAAAACTCCCGACAAACAAAATCAATCAGTTCTTTACGCTTGGCCTTTTTCATTTGGTTAGCATCATAAATTTCTTGACTTTTATAATACTTACCATTGATTTTCACAAATGTATCAGTTGTACCTTTTTTGCCAGTGATAGCACATTTGCATGGCCTCGCCATAATCAACCTCCATTACTCTGTCGGATTCAAAACTTCAACGATGCTCTCCAGAATAGCAGTAGGAATATCATCAGAATTCTTAAAGTTTGGAATACCATTCTCAGCCATAATTGCCTTAACCTTTTTCTTGGTTGCAGCATCGGCCTCAGAGAACTTATTCTGGATCACGCCCATAAGTTCTGCATTACGATCCTCGTCAATCTTATTCTTGGCATCCTGCTCCAGCTTTTCAGCAACCTCGGCCTCCTTTGCCTTACGAGCGGCCTCCAGTTCCTTCTTAGACTGCTCAACAGTCTTACCGCCCTTACTATGCTCTGCAAGAATAGCATCTGTCAGTGCCTTAATAAAGGCATCAGAATCAAGCGGAATCTCATCAACAATATCAGCAAAGCGAGATTTGGAATCAACGCTATAATTATCATCACGGAAGGAAATGCGGCGACTCTCACTCAGAACCTTGCCCTTAACTTCCTCCTGCTTAGTCACAACGTTCTTCTTTCCTGTTTTCTGCTTTACAATCTCACGATCAATGTAAGCAACACCAAGGAAATGCAGCTTTGTCTTGAGCGCATTGAAATATCGCTGGCTCATATTAGTTGTCAAGATGGAATAGGACTCACCAGTAATAGGATCATCAACGTCCTTCTTTTTAGTATGACCAATAGCAATAAAAGAAACGCCAACACTTTTCAGTTCCCACAGTTTATCAAGAACAATCTGAATTGCCTTATCCTCGCCAGCCATAAAACCACCAAACGCAGCTTTGATAGAAGTAATCTTAGGCTTATCAGGATTTGCTCGATTGTGCATACGGATAACTTCAGGCTCGGTAATCTCAAGCAACTGGTCAAAAGTGTCCAGAACAATAACACGCAAATCCTTATAATCAGTCAGCTTATTTTCAATTACATCATCACAAAATTCCTTGAAAGTAGCCCAATCAGGAATCTTTGCAGACACAATACCATTAATAGCATCATGACCATCTTCCTTGCCAATATCAAGGGCAATATAGCCATCATCGCCAGCCAGCTTTTCACAAACTTCCTTAATAACAGTAGACTTACCAATACCACTTTCACCGATCAATCCAATGTTATATGCCAGCGGATCAATACAAATCTCACGCTTCTGTCCAAACTTTCTTGCCATTACACATCACTCCTATCATTTTTTCGATTAAACTCATAACCATTCATCATAGATTCTTCGTAAAAATCAATGTTATCCTGACTTTCTAAAGACATTTCTGCCATTTCGCCCATAAATCTACCTCCAATTAGAATAAGTCATCATCGTCTACTCCACCATCGTCAGACTTTTTATCTTTCTCATCGAAAGGCGGTTCATCATCACTATCGTTGTCCTTCTTGCTCTTAGAATTGTTCTTTGCCTCATCCATAGATTCATCCTGCGGCGGCTGATAAATCTTCTCTTCAAACTCATCAGCGGTTTCATCGGCTTTAAGCAAACCATCCGCAAAATCACCCTCCAGCTTCGGATCAAACAAACGGAACTCATCAATGCGATCACCATAAATATTACCCTTGGGCTTGAAGTCATCCAGCGTCTTAATGCCAAGTTCAATCTGTTCCTTCTGAGCATCAGTCAACATAGACTCATCAAAGTCAGCCTCTTCAGCACCACGAAGCAAAACCATCTCCCACGGAATATGAACCATATCCTTGCCATTTACCTTGATATACTTCATCTTGTAATCAAGCAGCTTCTTGTGTCGTTCGTTCTCCATGTCATACTTCGCACCAGAAAACACGACCTGAATAGGAACAAACTTGCGCCCCTCATCCTTGTTAATGTACTGCTCAATATAACAATCCAAAGTAATCTTCTTGTTCTCGGTAAAATCAGAATCATCAAAACTGTCCTTGTTATAAAACAGATCAGCAGTAATCATCAAACGACTCTTACGCTCTTCAGGCGCAGCAAAAACATTCTGAATGCGGAACTTGCTGAAATACATCTTCTTCTTAGCATACCAGTCACGTGTGAACTGGCCTGTAACAACGACACGACCATCGTACTGAGGAAGATACTCCTGTAAGTGCTGAATCATATCATAGACAGTGATGAACTCCTGTCGGCCACCACATTCCTCACCAAGATCAACAATGTACTTACGATAACTGGCAACCTTATCAACAATTTCCTCATCGAAACGGTCATCCCAATCAACATCCATCTTCTCATTGTCAGCATCCATTGTCTTAATTGTGGACTGGACACTATCAAAAGCCTCAACAAAGGCCATATTTGAGTCCGTTTCTTTAACACCGAACGTCATAGAAAGCGTCTTGCGCTTCTTTTTAGTCTGTTTATCAACATACTCACCCTCCTTGCAGAAAGGACGCTTAGTATCTGACTTCTGCTTGGGAATAACGGGAGTACCAACAAAACTGAATCGTGCTTGATAACTCATTTACTTTTTCTCCTTTACTGTTTTTTAAATAGCTTCAAAGTTAAATTCCAAATACTTTCGTGAAGCCAGATAGTCACACAGATGAACATATTTCTGAAACTTATTCTTAGGCTTTGGCAACTCAACCTTAGAATACTTTGATGTATTCCATTGCCCCATATGAGATTCAATGGCGTTTACTACAAATGCTTCCTGTTCATCAGTCAACAACTGACTTTCAATATTGCACCTCTTTACAAAATTTGCTGCAAAAATAGGATGGTCAAATACTGTTCTCTTTCCATTGCCATCACCCTGTTTCAAGCCATCATGAAGAATAAGGCTTACAATAATCAAATCTTGTTCGTCATTAGTAAATGAGAACATTTCAAGATTAAACAGCTCATGAGCAATAGATACGGCAGCTTTGGTGTGTCGGACAAGGCCACCATCTCCAAGAGCATAAGAAGGATGATACTTGCCACTTGACGATGCAGGAACCGTAAAGAAATAGTCAGGAAGATTGTTTACACAATATGTAGCAAACTTTGCAATTTTCTCTGAATGAATCCAGCCAATCTCTTTTGTAAACGTATCCCTATTCATTAGTCCTCCAGAAAGTTCTTAAACTTCTCAATGATCTTAGCATTGTGAGAGAACTGCTGCTCCATAGAGCCATCCAAACGTTCAAGTTCTGCCTTATAAGACTCAATCTCCTGACGAGTAAAATTGATACGTTCATTTACATTTGCCAGCCTATCAATCGTTGTGGTAATCACGGATACTGCGTTCTCAGAATCCTTCATCAGACTGTCTAACTGCGCCGCCTTTTCGGTCAAAATAGTGGAATTGTTCTGTACCCTACGCATTATTTTCATTCTCCTTTTTGTCTGTATTATTTGTAGTTTCCTCTGACTTGCTTTCTGTATCGTTGTTCTCGTCCTGTTTGTTGTTAATTGCCAAATTGTGATTACACCACTGACGTAAAAGCATCAACTGCTTCTGAGGATTAAGATTCTTATTCTGATTCATCTTCTCAAGAATAGAACCACACATGGTTTTCATACCAGCAGACAATCCAAGCACATATGCCTTTTTCATCAAACGCTGAATCATTTCCTCTGTCTCGTTCTTTGCCTTCTGCTTTGGATCAGTAACTTCCTCAACAGGATCAGTGCCACTTTCTAACTCTACAATCTTTGCCATCTTATACCTTCTTTCTTGTTGTATTTATTGTTATAAGCCCTTGAAAATATGCTTTATAACCTCTTTTGTCCACCCATTGCCGCAGAGTGAACGCCGAACATTGTCACTATATCCTCCTGTAAAATTATCTGGCAATGTTTGTAACCTCTCATACTCAACAGGTGTCAGTTTGCGAATACGTCCATTATCCCAAACTTTCTTTTCTTGATAACCACCATTCACACAAGTCAAAGTTGCACATTTAAATTGAGGATTGTAAACTCGTTTTAACATATCGTGTGTATTAACTTGTAATGTAGCGATTACCTTTTTATCGTCACCATGAAAGATATATGGTTTATCATAATAATATTTCTCTGGCACATCTGATACCATTATATCTTTCAGGACAGTTATGTTTGATTTAGGCAGCGAACCAATATGAATATTTGTCCAATACAATCTCTCCCTGTCTTGTGCAGAAAAGAGATTTGAATTTATCAACTGAGGAATTTGCCCCCCCAAGTTATCGGTAATAATATTCTGATCAGTCTTGCTTTTTGGAACTACATTCTCTAACAGGAACCATTTTGGCTGAATTTCTTTGACGGCTCTTGCATACTCAAAGAAAATACCAGACTTGCCCTTCAGTCCTGAACATACTTGATTATTTTCTTGCCGGACTACTGATAGACTCTGGCAGCACGTACCAGCCATCACCAAATCAAAACCTTTGAACTGTGAAAAATCTGCTCCAATAACATCTCCATGATGAATAATTTCAGGAAAATGCCTTTTGCTAAGTTCGATAGCTGGTTCAAAAATTTCATAAGTATGGTATTCATCAACTGGTATTCCTAATTCTTTTAAGGCCAGCAATCCAGTTTCAAGACCACCACAAATTGATAAAACCCTTAATCCCATTACATCACCAACATGGAGAATTTACAACAGCGTACATTCTGTTATCGCCACGGAAAATAAAATCACGAATCCCATGCTCAATAAAATCTGCATAACTTCTAATTTCAATACATTCAGTTCCGTCAAGTTGATATACTTTCTTTCCGGCATTAAAAGCATAGATAATTTCATTGAATACTCCATGTCCAATCATTCCTGAAAATGTAGAGAATACAATAGCCTCACAGTCATCGAGTGCTTTATATGCGTAATCAAGAATGACGTTTTCTGGCTGATCTTGCGGGATGGTTGTGCGAGGATTTACAATAACTGCATCCTTAAATTGCCGTTCAATACACTTAATTTCAAAATTTTCTATAGGTGTATCGTACTTCCAAACATGATGAGCATAGTAAATTTTCATTAGCATCTCTCCTTATAATCATAAATTAGAGGAATCATTACTACAGTTCTATCTTGCATCCATTTCTTATCTGCTGGGGCAAACTTTTCATCTGTTTCATTAACTACAACAATATCTCCAATGGTATATGTGATTTCACACCCATCTAATTTAATTTGATCTGGCGCAAGTTTTCTCGCATCATACGTTTTAAGTTGCATAATATTATTGATGCAATCCTCAATCGTGCCATACATAAACAGTAATGTTCCATCATGTGTAGTTACAGAAGATGTGAAATACTCAAAATCTGCATTAGGATTATAAAGCAAACTAACTACAAATTTTTCACCAGTATCATTAACTGTGCATGATCTTGAGAAAGGTTCATTCTCGACAAGTTTTAAAAATCTTATAAGAGGAACTACAAAAGCCTTTTTCATGTCTAAGTCAGAAAAAGTTGTGCTGCCAGAAGAAATTCTCTTTTTGATGTAGTCTAAACTATTACTCATATTCTACCTTCCTAAAACAATTCAGTTTCCCACAACTCTTGATCTACTCGTTGGCAAGCAATCTTATAATATTTTTCATCAAGTTCATAACCAATGAACTTGCGTCCAGTACGTGCTGCTGCCAAAGCAGTTGATCCAACGCCTACAAACGGATCAAGAACAATTTCATTTTCATGTGATGAATTTTCAACAAGTATTTGCATTAATTCGATTGGCTTTTCTGTATCGTGCAAATTGTTTCCATCTGCGCCCTTTGTTTTAATATTTGGAACTGATAAAATATCGCTTGTGCCACAGTTATTAATTTTCACACCTTTGCCTTTTCTGAAGAACAGAATATATTCAAACTGTTACATATAATACTGCCCCATAATCTTATTCCCTTTGTTCCAAATGAGAGATTTGATAAAGTGAAATCCATTTTTCGTAAAGACATTGAGAATATGAATTAGATTAACATGGTTTGTCATTACATAACAATGACCACTATTTTTCAGTATGCGGTAAAATTCAGGAGCATATTTTACACAATCTACATCATTGTGTTGAAATACTTGACCTTTTCGATTTATGTCCTTCTGGAGCATACCACCACTGTTTCCTGCGTTTCCTCTTGCTGTAGTTCTGTATGGAGGATCGGTAATAATCAAATCAACCGACTCATTAGGCATCAATGACATTCCTTTGATACAATCATCATTGAATATTACATTTGTTCGTAAAGAACCTTTATCAAGTGGTAGTGCTTGCCCCCCCAAGTTTTAGTTACTGCTGCCATCCTGTACCACCTTAACCAAATGCAGGAACAGGGTGCATAGGAGCAGTACAACAAGCAAGAATATAGGCCAAAGCAACAACCATCACAGCAATGCTTAAAAGTCGAATTTTATGTACTCTTTTTTGTTCCATACGTGTCATACTATTATCATCTCCAATGTTTGTATTTCTTGTTATTTATCAAAAATATATAGTTGTTCCATAATGTCAATCCGTGACGCATTATCCAGCGTTCGCTTAACTGGTTTTGACCAGATTGACTTCCATCCATCCGGGGATACCTGTTCTGATACCAGAACGATGTTGTCTCTTGAACATTGTTCGGCCCACGCCCAAAACTCATCATGATTGAATGTCTGCTGATAGCCTGTCGTGTTCTTGTACGGAATATCGCAGTAGATCACGCCACCTTTGAACTTAGACATATCAAGCTGCTGGTAATCAAACTCATCAAATTCAATCCCTGACAAATTTGGGATTTGTGCCAGCAGATTTCGCTTTGCTTCGTCATAGTAGTTTCTGATCGTGCCAATCTTTGTCCTTACTGTACCAGCCCTACCACCGAAAAACTTTCCGTTATATGATGCAAGAAAGCCAACTGCACCGATATACCAATCTGGATATTTACCGTCTTGATCCTGCCACGACTTTCTTACATCACTATATTCTTGCTTTGAAATGTCATCTGGCAATTCATCTATCATGTCCAAATGTTTGAATAACTCAATCAAGTAATGATTAATGTCATAACCAATTTTTCTCTTGCAAGAAATTTTGTCAATTACATTTGCCCCCCGATAAAAGGCTCTAAGTAAAAGTTTGCGTCTGTCTTGTCGATGTATGACTGAATAATAGGAACAATATGTTTGGCAATCCGGGACTTGCTGCCAACATATTTAATTTCACATCACTCCTTTAATTTAATCCAAAACCCAAGGTCTGAAAGACCTTTGATTTCTTTGTCAAAGTTGTCTTGAGTGAAAACAACAACTTCACTTGGGAACGGTGCTGGATCAGCACCATCGTTGAACTTTAACCGCCCTCTAACAAAGCAGATATACTTTGCATGAGCAAACACATATTCGTGTTGTGGCCTTGTATCTGTTCTTGCTGGTATAAGCATGACCGCTGTGATCTTGTTGTTTTCACTCTCTGAACAACATTTCTCAATCCAATCCTCTTGTCCGGGATTATCCTTCGTCCTACGACTGTATGGTGGATTACAGAAAACTACTTGCCCCCCCAATTTTGCGAGAGGCCATCATCCTGCACAGTGTAGAATTTATCGCACTTATGATTGTTTTCGTCTGCACACGGATCAAGAGTGAAACGGAATACTTGATTCAAGCGGTCAAAGAACTTCTGCGGAGTTCCCCAGCTATTATTACCAGTGCTTAATAAAACTCTGTCCATTCTTTAACCTCATCATTGTATTTCTTGTTATTTGCTTTCAATCAACTGTTGCATGAACATATCACGCAACGGAATGATATGATTGGGATGTTCCCGATCTCTAATTTCCTTACAGAAGCCATAGAACTTATTTTCAAGCGGAGTAAGCAGCGATCCCATACGGCGATACTGTCCGCTTCTGAATACTTCCTGTGCAACAGATCGCATATGTTTCCATAAATGATAGTAATAGCCCTTAAACTTTACCATATAGCCAACACTATCCTCTACAACAAAACCCTCAATATGCCTACCATCATAAAGATAGCCTTCATCTGTAATTTCATTGTACCAATTTCGGAAACTCTGCCAATCATTAAACTGATATGCCAATGTCTTAACCTCAAACCCAAACTTCTTACCAATTTGAGTAAGCTGGGAATAAGGCAGCTTCTCATACTCCAGTTGATTCTTAACAATATCCAGCAAAAACAGATGTGACTTATCATACTTAATAATATGCGGATCGTTCTCCATATCCACACACTCAAATACCATTGTCACATTCTTCTGCTTCAAATACTCTTTTAGGCCAGCAGCATCTTTGACATTTTCGTAGAACATTGCTTTCAGCCATGCAGAAAATTCGCTATCAGGACTTGACTTACTGGTAATAAAGAAATCATCTGTTTCAGGATTGTAAGATACCATGCCAAGGAACCCGTTCTCTTTCACATAGGCCGTAACAGGGAACTTAAACCTATACTGGAGCATATTGAATCTGGTTTCTGCTCTTTCATTGATATTAAAGAACTTAGGATAAGAACGTGCAACAACTGTCCCATTTGCTGTATTAATAAACAGCCCACGTGCTTTAGTAGTTTGTTCATCCCACTTCTTATCATAAAAAGCATCACGAGTGAAATTGAAGGATGAAATGTTGCCAAATTGCTTTTCAAAAATATATCGCTTATTTTGACGCAGCTTATCAACGACCTCCATCACACTCTTTTCTGTCGTTGTATATTCAACTGGAGTAGTATCTTTCTGTTCACGATAAACGGTATTCTGAATCATAATAGGGTGGAATCCATCAGCATCAAGAATAACCGCCCTCAAACAACCGCCCCGCTCCACACTACCTTCCAAATTGAAGCACCGATCAGACATTTGAATTGGAGAATCCTCGGTATTACGATGACCAAAAATTTGATATGTATTATTAGGCATCATCTGATCGAAAGTAGCAGCTACTTCAAGATAATCACTATATCGACCAACACCACGAATCATCTGTTCAGAAGCAATCTTAGTCAGATTATCAGGAATAAAACTCAAACCAGCATGAGTAACCAAAACAGTCTTTTCACAAAATTTATAATACACACACTGATTAAGTTTACGATACAGCATTCGAGCAACCTTAGAATCCAACCCCCCAGCTTCAAGCTGTCGCCGTGTCACATTCTCAAATTCTTTAGACTGTGACGTTCCTCCATGCGCCCAATACCAAAGCCAGCGTTCATGATTGCCCTCCAAAAGAATTACATTCGGTTTATCCATGATGTTGTAAAGGAATTTAATGACTTCTACATTTTCAATTCCACGATCAATATAATCACCACAGAAAATATACAATTCATCATCAGGCATACCGTTCTTCAAATACTCTTGCAGAACAGTATTACAGCCATGAATATCACCAATATGATGAATCCGTTTGTAACGATTTGTAAAATCAATAGGCGAATACCAAATAGTATCCAGTTCATCGGGCTTGAGTACAGTTACACCAGTAGGAATGCTTTGTGTCTCAAATCTGGCGTACATCTTATCAATAGCTTCTTCTGGAACCTGTTTGTAAGGTGGTCTAAGTTTGTTACGCCGCTTACATTCCTCAATGGGAACACCAGTCATATCAACGCAATACATTCGATACCGATATGTCTTTGCCATATCCTTGTATCTATTAATATCCGCTGTCTTAGAATTAGTTGCATCAACTACAACAAACTCTCCACGCTGCATTCTGGCCTCAAGCATCTGGAACAAAAGATTCCATACCAGCTTTTCATTTGTCTGACTAATACCTACCGTTCCATTAGTCTGCATGATGGGTGACTGACACATCAAACGGATGTTGTCTGCGGAAAGTGCATACTGCTCCAGATCATGTTCTTTAATATAGGTAGATTTGCCTACTCCAGCAGCACCACGCAGTAAAAGAAGAACTCGCATTTACATCTTCCTTTCGTTTAACTTGGTTGGAATGTTTATCACTCATTATCTGTCCCGGCTTTCGCCTTAGACGAGATAATGGTGATAAACCGATAAACTTAGGTACAGAAGTCCGGGGCGACCCCAAAGGAACCGCCAGAGCTGATGTTGTACGCCGACCCGCCAGTGTTGACACAGCAAAAATTGTACGCGTAGCCAGCAAAGACAGAGCGCAGCCATTGCCAGTCTCGCTCATTGTCACCGTTCAACTTGAACCAAGGAAAATCTTCCTGCATGAACAGCGCATACCAATGGCCTTCGCCCTCATTGGAATAGAATGTACGTCCCCACAATTCTTTTTCAGACTTGAGCCACACACGATCCTTGGACTTGATAATCTCGCCATTCTTATTGGCGGTCAACTTCCAAACAGGCTTGATAATGGCTTGAAGATCATCAGGCAGGTTCTCAAAGAAGTCGCCATTCAAAAACTCACGTCCATCACATTCATCCCAGCAAGAGGATTCACTATTACGCTTCATATAAATCTCATCCTTATAAAGCGCAACCATATCCCAACTGATAGGAGCCTTACCGCTGTCATCAGCAAGATCGTCATGGTCAAAGTCCATAATCTGATACTCGGCAACAAATCCATTCTTCATATAGTCCTTCTTAGTTGCACCAAGAGCAAAAAACGTTCTGGCCTTACCAGCACGACCAATCTCATCAATCTTGCTCCAAGAAAGACTATCGAGATTATGCAGCGGGAAATTCAGGGGAAACAGAAAGTCAGAATTACCATTGCCCTCATTAAACTTAACTGTAACCACATCGTTCTCCTTAGTGACATTCAGATTAGGAAACCGATCCAAGACATTCTGATCAATACGAAGTTCCATTTTATATTCTCCTTTTTTAAAATTTAATACAGTCTCGAATAATACCTTTTTTATCAGGGTACTTCTTCCAACAAATAACATTATATTGGCCTGTAACTTCCCCTGTTATATCGTAAAGCCGCTTTTCAATTTCTACAACAAAGTGATTCTCTAAAGGATCATACATGATAATAGAATTTGAAAACCTACTATGCAAAATATAAGCAAACCAATAACGGCAACCTTGCGTAAAAGTTGTAATTGTATCTTTTAGTTTGCCGCCAGATGTAAACCTATTGATAAACGCAATTACTTTCTTGTGCAATCAATCACTCCTTACATCGGACACTCTGTACAAAACTTATCATGGTGTGCTATTACGCCAAAAGAGGGTCAGTCCTTACCAGTTACGGGGTGACGTTCCACTTCCACATTTTCCCGCCAGCACATCACTCCATGTTGCACTTATAACTTAGTACGCAACTTGAGCATTTCGCACTTAGCGGTGCTTCGCTCTACTCTTTAAATGGTGGCTGCTTCTAAGCCAACATTCCACAATAAATTCTGGACAGAATGCCCGATAGTATCTATCAGACATTCTATCTATATCAACCCCACTACATAGCAGCCTTGTGGATCACTAAAGGACAAGCATGACAATTCCTAAAACCATTTACAAGGATTTTAACTACCTTTTAACTTTGTTGCCTAATCTTTCACCTTTGACAAGTCTAAACTTTAAGCGTTGAGCATTGAGCCTTCAGCTTTCAGCCTTGAACTTTACAGTCATCTTTTAAGTTCTATTCTGTAGCAAACCGTCATAATGCAGTTCCTACTTAATAGAATTTATAATTTTTATATAATAATCATATTCCAATTTGATTATGTATTAAAAATTACGATAACCGTAATTTCAGAAGGTGGGTAGAGTTTTTATTAATTTACACCTCAGAACTCTTTTCCCAAAAACTCAGGCGTGTCATGGTTTATAGTTTTCGCCATGCAGCGGGGGAGATATGCCTTAGTAGGTAATCTCGATGGTGGTCAAAGCGTTACTGACGGACAGGGCAGCATCAATTTCGGTCATGAACGCCGTAATCATACTGTCCAGTTCCTCGATCCGCTTCTCAAGTCCAACGGGATCAATCAACTCCATAGAGTTTGACTTAATGTAAGTCCGAACAGAGGCATCAAACTCATCTCCATTAGTCTTGGCATCCTTATTACCCATCAGACCAGTTACAAACTGCTCTGCCTTCTGCTGGAGGCTATCGTTATTGCGCTCAAGATCGGTCTTTGCTTTGGCAAGCTGCTCTACCATAGTGTCACGCAAACTCTTGAAGAAATCCATACCATGATTCTTCTTGTCGATAGCCTGAACCACAGTGTACTCCTGATCACCAATCTTGACAGTGGTGTTGGCATTAGACACATTCACAGCATCTTTAATAGCGTTACGCCGTTTAATAAGGTCAGTTGCCTTATCATAAGCAGACTTGGCATCGGCGGTGAACTCTGCAACGGTCTTGCCACGTACCTTATCCTGATTGTTCTTCTTAGTAGTGACAAGATTGCAAGCACCGATGGCAGCAAGAATACGATCATCCAGCACCTTCAGTTCTGCAAGAGCCTTGTGAACAGTCATCTTCTCAGTAGTCATTTTACATACTTCCTTTCTAAACTTTGATTTTTGAAAATGATATTCGCACAAGCTGGACTCGAACCAGCATCTCCTTACGGTGTTCTACCGTTGAACCATTCTGCGATAGTTGTATTTATGGTTATTAGCCAAGTTTTAAGAGGCCACGCCCCTTAAAACTGAAATTCAAGAATACATATGCTCCTTAAATTCCTGATATTCTTCAAATTTTCTTGCCATATCCATTTTGTGTTGAGAAGTTGGTTTCAAGTCCGGCTTTCCAAAGAAAACTTTTAGCTTATCAAAGTCAGACCTTGATAGATCACCATGCTCCTGTTCATACTGGTACATCCTATTATATATACCATTCAAATAAATCTTATTCCACTGAAATGTCTTACCAATTTCTTCAGCCGCACGATTTGCAGAACTTGATATGTTTGTAATTTGCGCTGTTGTAAATTGAGCATTTTTATAACTCCTGAATAAGAACTTGCTTTTAGCATAAGTCATAACGCTGCCGCCGAACTTACTTGAATCATATGTGTCTGAGTCACGATAGTTTATAAGAACATACATAGCTAATGGAGGCAGCATAATTTTTTCTTTTGTCTCTGGATGAACCACATACCCCTCGTCCTCATAAATATCTTCTTTTAAGATATTTGAAAGGTATTTAATTTCAATTCCAAACCACACCAGCACAGCAGCAGACCTGAATGTATCAAACTCCGATCCACGCTCTGAAAAGGCTTCATCCATCGTATTATGAAGTTCTTCATAGTCCCGAAAATAATACCTATCATACAAATGGGAACGGTCAAGATCAAAAAATGTAATATCTCCAAGAATTTTTAATGGCTCGTCTGTTCCGTAGCCTTCCTCAACCATCCACTTCATAAAATCATTCATCTTACTCTTTTCAGAGTTAAATGTAATGATAGATGTAGCATTAAAAGCAGAAAGCATTTCAATTAAATCTTGTCGAGTCAGGTCATTATAGGCCACGTCAGGCTTCATTCCAAAGAATTTTGTCAATAAAGTTCTGATATGTTGCTTGCTTTTTTCATTCATTTTTAGCGAGGATTCTTCAACATATCTGTCCATCACCAAGTTATCTACCATTATAATCACCTCACACTATTATAATAACATAGTTAAACGCACTTGTCAAGAAGATTTTTGCATTTATTGTTATTGTGGAGAAAGAAAATCAATGGATTAAGATGGCCTAAACTTCTTGCTGCTGGACATTAATCCAGCGTACTTACCAGAGCATCTTGTATCACTCACTTCCGTTGTTGTATCTATTGTTATTATAGTCGGCTTGCGCCGATTTGTCAAGCCTTATTTTCAAATTTCCCTAAGTTTTTTATAAATTCTTTTGCATGATTCTGAAATGCCCGGTACTTTGCAAGAATATCATCTGGCATATCGACAGACATATATTCCTCAAAAATTTGCCTACTGGTTATAGAACAGCCACGCTCCAGATCAAAGATACCAGCATAAATACGGTTACGATCATCATGCAGCCGGACTTGGAAACAAACAGTTCTGCACATCTGCATGGCTTGACCTTTTCCATATAAATATACATTAATAATGCTCTTGATCTGCGCTTGCTCAGTAATTGTAAGTTTACCTAATAAAACAGGATGGACAAAAAGGATCAACAAATCCAGTTCTGGAAAGTACATATTATAGTTATCGTCCACGTACTCCAAATCCATCAAATCTTCAATCTGGCTAAACTTACGCCGTCCACGATCAACAGGCTCTTTTCTATCATATACTGCTTTTATAGTGTATATGGTGGTAGAAGTCTTGCAAATCACCACAGTCTTAGAGACATACTCAATGCCAATAACAGCATTATCGGTGTACACAGAGGATGCAAACAACCGCCGAAACTCCAGAAAAACACCCATGTTACTAACAATTTCTGTAGTCATAAACTCAATACCTTTATTTGTTGTAACCTTGAACATCCCAAACCGTCCCAAATTCTCTACCAACTTTTTTACTTCCTGCTTGCTACTGTAAGGCATTATGAATCATCCTCCTAAAAAGTCTTGACATTTTAGATAATTTACCTTATAATCAGTGTAGATGAGATAACTTTCTCAGCCACGGTCTTTATAATACCAGATAGTTTTCTCATTGTCAAGGGAAAAATGAGATAGTTTTCTAATTGGAGGTATTTTCTATGGAATCTACGCTATATGAAAGAATCCGTATGCTGTGCGAGAAAAAAGGTATTTCAATCGCTAAACTGGAAAATGACTGTGGGTTTGCTAACTCAACCATCAAGAAATGGAAGTCCACAAGCACCCCCGGCGTAGATAAAATCAAAGTTATTGCACGTTACTTTGGCGTGACCGTTGACTATATCCTTGGTCTGACTGACATTCCTACACCAGCCGATGAGTTAATTGGTGACGATGACATTATATCCATCCAAAGAGCAAGATCAAAAATGGTAGGAGGGGATAGACAAAAAATGATGCAAATGCTTCGTATAGGTTTTGAATATGCTTTTAAAGACGATAATCAGTAAGTCCGTTTTATGGAACACTATTTATGATACAATCCAAGTGAGGTGATGGCCTTGATTAGATACGCCTATATTTGTAATCAAGTCTTGCAACTTTACAAAAAGCTGCCAAGCATCAAATTTCCTCTTGATCCACGACTATTCTTTGAACAGATGGATAACTGTAAAACAATGACGTACAATAAATTTGCAGAACTCAATCAATGCCCTTTACAAGAGGTCTTTGCTCTATGCGAAAGTAAAAGTGGCTGCACACACTATGACGTAGGGAAAAATCGGTATCTTATTCTATTCAATTCATCCAGAGAAAACCATAATGTTTTAGGACGTATTCGCTGGACGCTGGCTCATGAACTTGGTCATGTTACGCTCAACCACCTTCCATATATTGCTGAACCTCATATTGCAGAAAATAATTTCAACAATCTGTCCAATCCAGAACTTGAAGCCGAGGCTGATCATTTTGCTGCGCTCTTGTTATGCCCTATGCCTTTGTATGAAATGTTAAATGTGGAATCGGCACAGGATATTCAACATATCTTTGGCCTGTCATGGGAGGCTTCTAACGTTCGCTGGAATGAATACATCAAATGGAAACGCAATCATAGAAAGACCGCTTGGGAAAACGATATGAAAAGATTAGTCAATCAACGTTTAGAACTAAAATAATTTTGGCTGGAGAAGTAGGACTTGAACCTACAAAGAAGGCTGCGCTACCTTCGCCGCTCCATAGTACGGTGTGTCTGCCAATTCCACCATTCTCCAATATGGCGGCAGCGGTGGGATTTGAACCCACGGACGATTATTAGTCGCCAACGGTTTTCAAGACCGCCTCGTTAAGCCACTCCGACACGCTGCCATATCCCTCCCTCACCACAAACGTAGTGAGGGAGTTTTTGTTTTACAAACACGCTTCAAGACCAGCAATGGCCTTTTCCATTTTTGTAATGCGTCCACGTAATGAATCAATAGTGTTTTTGATTTCTTCTTTATCGGTTGTTACATAATAACCCTTTTGACCAGAACATATCGGGCTTCCATTACTCCGAGCAGCATTAATCATATGCCGGATCATAGTTCTTGGAACACCAAATGCCTCTGCTAATTCGCTACTACAAATTGGATAATCTTTGCCATTAGAATGTTCACGCAGATATTTTTCGATTAAATCCATATGTATCACCTGTTGAATGAATTACTTACGTTTACTGCACCACGATCCATCAATCTTCCTCATTGAATAATCGGACAGTTCACCATTATAAGATGCAGTAACTTTTACATCTTCGTTTGTGACTATAATCCTTACACTGGTTGCACCCGGAAACATTTTCTTTGTATTTTCAAGAATCTCATGCAGAAAATCATCCATTCAAATCACCTCAATCGTTCATAGTAACTGTAACAGGAACAATCATTTCAGGCAGGAAGTTCACTTCATAATGATACTTGTCAACATATGCTCCACTAACATCTTCAACAACATAAATAGTCCACTCATTGAGATAAACCATATGCTTCTTATAAACACCCTGACCAACCTCAACCGTAACTTCCAATTCATTTGTCGAGTTATTAGAAATCGCAAAATTCCCAATCAACTCAAATACAGGTTTGTCGGTACGGGCATTAATGACTTCCAGCCGCCGTGTGACATTAAAATTATCTGCCTCTTTCGAGATATTATAGGCAACACGATCAGACTGACGCTGACACCCACACAACATACAGGCCAATGTTGCAATGAACACCAAAATAATAGCCGCTCTCTTTTTCATTTTATGTTTATCCCCTTTACTATTCTTTAATAATTATCAGGAATTGACCAGTCCTCACAAAGTCTGCTATCAATTTTAAACTGGCTGACCGTGATTTCGCTTTCAACATAAATAGGTGTAATTTCTCCATTATGATTTGTAGACAGAATCCATGTAGCTGATGTAGAAAGCCTATCTGTATAAAGTCCGTTCGGCTCTGGAAGGGGAAGAATCTGCCAATCATAATGTTTGCTATACATCTGCATAGATTCTGGAGAGGTAATAGATGCACTATAAGGAATACCATACCCAACACAAGTTCCTTGATAAACCCATTTGCCGCTCATATCGTTCTTTGTATACCAATAGCAAACAAGGTTAGGATTATCTCTCATCTCATAAATTTCTTTAAGCTGGGAATATTCAAAGAACTGAGATACTTCAGGAAAACCATACATATCACTAATCTGATTTTTCAGATCATCGGTGTATTGAGTTTCCTCACTTTCATACGAACATCCTGCCAACATACCAACAAGCAAGATAGAACACAGAACAATCGCCAGAACCTTAAACTTTTTCATTTCATATTCTCCTTATATTTTAATGATTGAGACACTGATTATAAAACTGGCGCAACTTGCTATTATCAATGGAATCAGTGTCCAAATTAGGATACCTCATCACAACATACTCCATAATTGTATTCTTATCCGCATCTGTTTCAGCATCATTATACTGCTTATAACTATCTGCCAAGAATGATGCAGCGGCCTCAGAATATGTTGTAGTCTGCTTAAAGACTTCTCGATCTGCTTCTGTCTGCCACTTATCAACAATCATATCCCACTTGATAGCGGTATATGTTCCACCAACAACAATCACTACAGCCAGCAAAGCAAGCAAAACGTTTTTGACAGTTTTCACTTTATCAATTCCTTCCTTTTAATGTTTCCATTAGCACTTCTTGAAACGACTGAAGAACTTTTTTACCTTTGTTTTTCTTATACAGCACTACTTTTGGCTTATTATCAAGGCTATCGCATATATCTAAAACCCTGATTTTATCGCCATTTTTGTTTTGATATGTGCTGCCGATTGCCAAATCCATCACGGCCTCTTTTCGTCAGGCCAGATCACGACAGGAACATCATTCTTACCAAGCATCCGATACATCAAGAAAGACGTATACCCATCAAACAGGTTCAGCTTCTCATCAACGAAAATCTCAGTCTCAAACCTATGAGCCTTACGCCACTCATCCAACCGCCGCATCAACTTTTCGTTACAAGGAATGGTCTTTGCGAAAGATTGTGGAATCTGAATACACTCAATAGGAACCAGCCGCCGTTCAAGATTCATGAAGTCACATTTCCTCTGAGCCTTATCACGATCCAACCAAATCTCATCATCGGTCAACTTACGGGGAGTAGAACCATTGCCATCTTCACTAACAGCAAACATCATATTTGCCCCATTGGTATTCGCAATCATATTGATTGCAACAACCGTTCCTTCTCCGACTTCATATTTCGGGGACATGGCCTTTACCATACCCTTGCCGCCACATTCAGGACAAGTATACTGCTTAGTGTTTCCGATAACTGCATCCCGATAATTCTCTGCAAATTGATGAACAAGGGACTGAACAAACTCGCTGGGGCTTTCGTAGCCATCCTCCACATTCAGGGGCTTGCCAAGGGAGATGTGACCAGTGCCATTACACAGGTTGCACTTAACCTTGCGGATCGGTTTCAGAAAATAAACCTTACTTCCAATTTCTTTGCTCGTTTCGATGTACATAACCCTGCTCCTTTATTGTTGTATTTGTGGTTATTTCCACTTATTCATTGCCAGCTTTTCACTGGCTCCTTACACTACCTATTATAGTTGTATTTCTGGTTATTGTCAAGCCCTAATTTCAGTTCTGGCAATGTTTTTTCTTTCTTTAGCAATCCTACGCTGCCGCCAGTATTCATGATCCTCAAACCGCTTCAGGTGTCGGCACTGTTTCCCAAGACAATTTTTCCGCTTCATTTCCTTGACCGTCAACAGGCCACAATGCAAACAACAGTAGCCGACTGGATTATTAGGCTTACCACCATAAATTGTTTTCTCCATCAATACTCAACCTTCTTTCCATCAGGGAGGCAAGCTGTTACATATTCATAAAGCCAGTGATACAAAATATCTACACTCTCATGAAACGCATTGTACTTGCCATTAAACGTGTTCAAATCCTGCGTCATGTACTTAAAAATCTCTGTACGATGAAACTGTTGCTTTGCCAGTTCAGGATTTTCCACGCATGTATATACCCATATACGCTCACACTTTGGTCTGAACTCATCGACCTTGACTCGCATCTTTCCACAATCAGTATCAAAGTGATATGCTCCATACCGATCCTGCTCTGCTCCAAGCTGGCGCATCAACTTGTCAACTCGCTTTACCAGACAATTATAATCACGTTTGTACACCATCTTATTTATCCTCCTTGAAAAGCTGCTCCACCTGTTTGATCATCCTGCGAGTTTTCCATACTTCGGAAAAGTACATCGGAGTGAACCAATAATTTTCCAGCGTATCGCCTACTGCCATAGGCTTTGAGATTGCATCATCAATCTTGATATATGCCGCTACACCAAGCAAGGATAACTGAATGTAGCACATAAGTCCAACAGTCAAGTCAATATCCTGCGCCGCCACAAGCAAGTGATTCTGGAAGTTCAACCCCTGTTTTTCCAGTATGCGTTTAATGGTATTGACTCCGGCAATCAGTGTCGATCCAGCACCGCAACAATCATCATTGAGTGTTATGTACCCTTTTTCCTTAACCTCCTGTGCTACATTTTCCATAGTAATTTCTGCCATAAGGCGGCTCACATTATACGGAGTAAAAATCTGTTTATGCTGCCTGTTGACAAGGCCAAGTTCCGTATAGATAGTCCCAAGGAAGTCCTGATCTGGATTTTCCTCTAAGGCCATTACTGTATAGGCCAACAACTGTGGGATCAAGCTGGATTCTTCTTTCGTGTATTTCTTAACCGTATCCATATACAGTTTTTCCCGTGTATCATAATGGCTTTTATCCAGCGCATTAGAGAAAGAACACGAACACATAACCACAAAGTCTTTCCAAACTTCCCACGGCGATAATTTATGCGTCAACTTATTAAAAGTGTCCACAAAATCTTTTCTTATTGTTCCGTTCATAACCGTTTCCTTTCTGGCTTATCAGCCTTTAATCATTGTAATTGAAATTCTGTAATTAAATCATGTTCGCCTTTAATCCAAAAGCAGAGAAACAAACCATCCATACTTTTAAACACTTCTTCAACTATTCCAGTCTTTGTAGTGCTGCTTTTATGATAATTTTCCGCTTTAATTTCTTTCATTAAATATGTCACTTGATCCCCTACGTTAATTGAAATACCTTTTTGCGTTGTCATAATTTCCCTCCATCCCCGTATAGCCGATAGGTCAGCTTGTGATTTCCAGTATAACTTACTCGGCCTGATCCTCTTCTCTTTCGTCCTGTCCGTCACACGTGCCATTCTTGCAATTTGTGTCCTCACCAACAAGGGCTTTCATAACGTCACGGCGCATCTGAACGGAGGCGGGTTTTGCGCTGCCAGAAGTTACAGTCTTATTGTAGTCATCAGAGGTAGAGGGATTTCCACTAAAGAAGTCTGCCAGAGTATTGTTGATCTCATCCTGAGACTTTTCCGCTTCAACTGCCAGATAGCAATAGTAAACTGCGCTGATAAAGTGCGTTCTTGCCTTAATAGTCTTAATAAGCTGTTTGTCATTCTTGCTGTCCAGACTATCCAGAAATTCCTTGTAAGCGTTCAGGCCAGAGTCGAGGCGGCTAATAACTTCATTGTTAATCTGAACGTCCTGCGCCCACTCCCGGAAAGACTTTGTACCAAAATCAGGATTTTCCACTGTAGCAATATGGTACAACTGCATAGCAATCATTTCATCAGTGAACCGCTTTTTTCCGGCCTCTGTAACAACTGCCTGAATTGTGTCATGTCCAGCCAATTCCTGAAATACTTTCAGGTTTGCCGTGTTCACTCTGGTCAACTCGATAGAGGACAGAGGTTTGCCATTGTTAAGCCGCCTGAAAAACTCCCGTACTTCATCTTCCGTCATATCTTCATAGTAGTAAATAGTCAGGTTATAATCCTTGATCCTGTCCTGCGCCCACTCCGGCAACTGTTCAAACGTCATGCCGCTGAAGTCCTCTGTGTTTCCATCATCATCTGTCACGGCGGGGAAGTCAGTAGCCAGTGCATAATCTCCATTCAAAAATCCACTAATGGCATTGCTGCGCTGCTTTCCGTCCAGACTGTCATACACTCCGTTTTCATCCCGTGTAAAGTACATAGCGGGAATGGCATAACCATAAAGCATACTGTGAATGAGAAGGCTCTTTTTCCCATTGTCCCATACAAGCCCACGCTGCACCGCATTGTCGAAGTTTACCTTGCCCTTGTTCATCTGATTAGTCAGAGTCTTTGCCGTCCACTGAATATTAAAGCGTGTCATTTTTATTTCCTCCTAATAATTTATGTTGTATTTGTTGTTGTTTTTCCGATTTACTAAAGACTGGTCTATTCCTGTGTTTCTTTCTGATTTTCCGCTCTTACAATCCTTACCAACTCGAACAGACAATCAAAAACTTTTTCCGAACACTTTCCATTCTTTGTTTTCCAAAACCGCACATTGACGGTTCCTTCTGGAGTGATAGTAACTTGTGAAAGCCTTTCATTGATCCAACCTTGAGTCTTAATCGGACAATTTATACCATGCTGCCGGAACAGATAATTGACGATCTTGTAGGTATGGGAATTATAACGGCTTTCATAGATTGACACATCAGAATTTTCCAGTGTACCGCCATTACGGATAACCTCATACGCCGCCGCAATCTGCTTTTCCATTTCTGCATTACGCTCTGCCACAAACTTTTGATCCTCTGCATCCCTCTGTGCTTTCCGCTCCTGTCTGATCTGTTCACGCTTTTTTGCAAAGGCTTTCCGGCTTTCCCAACAAACATCAACCAGAGTAGGACGGATATATTTAAGGTATTCAATCCACGTCAACTGAATGTGATCCTGCGCCTCAATTTTCCGCTTGATACATTCAATAAATGTGTCCTGTGTTTCAATGCCGTTTTTCTTGACCACGCCAACCGCTTCTTCTACGCTATAGTCCGCATTGACTGTACCAATTTCCATTGCCACTTTCTGATCTGGATAGCGTACATAAAGCATACAATAGCTATTCCACTGGCTTTCTGCCTCTGGTTCTCCACAATACAGACAACCTTCCACAAGCCGTATATCTTTATTGTGATACGTAATTGAATTGCCGTCTTTCTTGTAACAAATTGTCCGCTGCTTTTCCAACATGGTATCCAACTCTTTCAACTTCATCTTGCTTTACCATCCTTTCTTGCATTTCTGCAACTATTCTATCGTGTCATTCCGATCAATGCCGCTGCTGGAATATCAATCATTGCAATGAATTTTCCGCTATCATAGTCAAGTTTTTCAACTGGCAAAGAAAGTATAGCGTCATAGGAACACATTACATTTGTCAACTCAACACGGGATTTTCCGCTATTGTCATGCGTTGATTGCATAATGATATTGTTGTCCCGTACAATCAATTCTCCATCACATACCGCATTACGAAGCTGCCGGATTGTCATTTTACTTTCCATTTTTCAATTCTCCTTGTTTTATACCACTCTGCAAATTTCTATGTAGCAACCTTTATACCGCTTGCCGCCACTCTGTCTTATGTCATATCCCATACTAAAAGGAATACGGACTTTTCCCTCTACTTTCAGTTTTTCCAGTAAAGCACTAATATCTACATAGCCTTGTGCAAAACCCGGAACGGAAATATCATCCAGACGATCCAATTCACACAACCGATCATGATATTTAATCTTGTTCTTTCTCTGTGCAAACCATTTTTCCCAATGAGAATTTCCGTAATGATAATGTGCGTGTTTAAAAAGCATTTCAATTCTCCAGCGGACTTCCTGAAGGCTGCGCTCTGTACTTTTCCAGCCGTTAATAGCAAGCATAAAATCATTGACTGTTCCGGCTTCCCAATTCTTTTTACTGCAAGGCATTAGCTTGTAACCGTCTGTATTGATAACTGCTTGATAACGTGCCATTTTATGATCCTCCTTTAATGCGCCCTATTGTAGTAAATCATTCTGCCATGCTCTGAATTTCCAACGTTATAAATGTAGCTGCCGCATTTCACAAGCAAGGCATTTTTACCATAAAACTTGTCTTTCATTCCCTTTATTGATCCACTGGCAGAAAAGTTAGGAAAAGCCTCTATGTGCAATCGCCGTCCTTCCACAACTGGCAGATATTTAACCCTCATTTTTCCGTTACCTCCCGTATAGTCCTGCAATAATATTTTGACCTACACTTCCATGTGCTTTTTCTGTTTCTGTTCTGATACTGTAAATCTGTTCAATGAATTTTGTAACCCTGTCTCTGTCTGCCGCTGTTTGATCTACAACTGATACAAACCGCTCTGTATTCATCCCTTCCAAAATTTCCACTAATGCCGCAAACTTCCCCATATTGTACTCTACATTGAGAATACGTGTTTCCAGCTTTCCGCTGTCTGTTACCGCTTGCATTGCTTTCTGAATGGCCTCTAATGCTGCCGCTTCAAACTTATCAAGCATTTTTCCATTGCCTCCTTAATACGCTGCCACTT
>OFFZ01000269.1_pt1 | contig 34809 bp, 31 predicted proteins | sample 1521631 | NCBI WGS metagenome assembly OFFZ01 (sample SAMEA3504102, study PRJEB24116) | mouse gut metagenome | biome: mouse gut; feature: mouse-associated habitat; material: faeces | place: Denmark | collected 2011 | reverse complement strand
TCGGAGATTACCGTAAAACCGCAGATTCACCGCATCAAAAGAAAATAAGAAAGAAAAAATCCGGTTTCTGGCAGCGCGCCTGGGAACCGGATTCTTTGACCGGCACTGTGAACGCAGTGCCGGATATTGTTTTTTAGTGTACTGCCGATCGGCTTAATTTTTGCAGAGTTCCTCTGCCATAGCGTCGATCATCGCCATGCTTTCATCGTTTACCGCAGACATAATCTTTACGGTGGTTTCCGTAAAGGTAAGATTTTTGCAGCCTTCTAACATTTTCTGCATAGTTTTTGCCGCTGTAGGCGCCCAGGAACCGTTTTCGATCAGTCCGATCGTACGCTTCTGATAATTGCGTTCTGCAAGGTCGTGGATAAATTCGCGCATAAACGGGAATACGTCGCCGTTATACGTCGGGGAAGCCAGAACCAGTTTGCCGTAGCGGAATGCGTCTTCTACGGCTTCCGCCATATCACAGCGTGCAAGGTCGTTTACGGCTACTTTTGGGCAGCCCTTTTCCTTCAGTTTTTCTGCCAAAAGCTCGGCAGCTTTTTTTGTGTTTCCATAGGCGGAGGTATAGGCGATCGTTACGCCTTCTGTTTCCACGGAATATGAAGACCAGGTCTGATAAAGACCGATATAATAGGCTAAGTTTTCTGTTAAAATCGGACCGTGCAGCGGGCAGATCGTCTGAATATCCAGGGCAGCAGCTTTTTTCAGCAGATTTTGTACCTGTACGCCGTATTTTCCTACAATTCCGAAATAGTAGCGCCGTGCTTCGCATGCCCAGTCTTCGTCGGCGTCCAGCGCACCGAATTTACCGAATCCGTCTGCGGAAAACAGAACCTTATCCCGGTCATCATACGTAACGATAACCTCCGGCCAGTGTACCATCGGAGCCGCAACAAAGGTCAGCGTATGGGTTCCCAGAGAAAGGGTGTCGCCGTCTTTGACGACTGTCTGCCGGTCTGCAAAATCCGTACCGAAAAACTGCTTCATCATGACAAATGCTTTGGCGCTGGAAACGATTTTCGTTTCCGGATATTGTTCCATAAATTTTGCAATATTTGCGGAATGATCCGGTTCCATATGTTGTATGATCAGATAATCCGGCTGCCGTAAACCGGATACTGCTTTTATATTTGCAAGCCATTCTTCTCCGAAACGGGCGTCTACCGTGTCAAATACGGCTGTTTTTTCATCCATCATCATATAGGAATTGTACGCCATGCCGTTTTCGACCATGTATTGTCCTTCAAAAAGATCGATGTCGTGATCGTTTACCCCTACATACTTAATATCGTTGGTAATGTCCATTGTATCCTCTCCTTTGCTAAATAACTACCAGATTTTGCCTGTCTAATAACAGCGGAATCATTATAGCATAGATTAAGTTATACTTGCAACGGATAATTGGGTGCTTTGTTCAGGCATAAAAAGAAAATGGCAGAACAATCTTAAATGTGCAGGCAGGGGTTAAAATACCAGTATAATAGAAAGTGTTCGGTTATGATACCGGGCGGTAATGCTGCCGTGCATCTGTTCAGTCAGCGTTTTGGCTATGGAAAGCCCAAGCCCGGTAGATTTTTTTCCGGATTCAATCGTATAAAAACGGTCAAACAGATTTTGCACCTGTATTTCATTTAGGTGCGGCGCATGATTGGAAAAGCAGATTTCACCGGATTCCGATAAATGGATCCTCAGATCGCCGCCGCTGTATTTGATGGCATTTCCCAGGATATTTTCAAAGATGCGCAGCAGTGCTTTTTTGTCCAGCCGGCGGACGATATTTTGTTCGGGCATGGAAATGTCCGGCGTAATTCCGCATCCTTTTAAAACGGCGTAATGCGATAGGATGCTTTCTTCTAACGCGGTGTTTAAGACGACTTCTTCTAACGCGCCGGACTGGTCAGCGGAAGCGGCGACGGAATAGCGGAATAATTCTTCGGTCAATTCTTTTAACCGTTCGGTCCGCTCCCGGATCACAGATACAAAACGAACGGCGTCTTCTGGCAGGTTCTCTTGTTCAAGCAAATCCAGATAGCCGCAGATTGCAGTCAGCGGCGTCCGGATGTCGTGTGAAAGATTGGTAATGCTTTCCTTAACCGTGAAATCCCCCTGGATAAACTTATTCCGCTGGCTCCGGAGTTTTTTAAGCTGTCCGTTGATATCGTCGGCGAGCGCGCGCATAGAGCGGCTGCGGCTGGAAATACCGATCAGGGTATTGGTATCGGTTTGTAAACGTTTGGCGAATGCCTGCCGGATTTCTCTGGCAGACTTTTGCATCAGATACAGATGCAGTGCAAGTACGGCTATAATGATAATGAGAATGCCGATCAGGATAGAAAGATAAAATTGCATAAGCAGTCTCCTTTGTACTTTTGTACGATTATATCATATGGAGCGAAAATAAGTAATAAAAAAACAAACCGGAAATTGTTCTTTCGGTACAGAAATTTCATAAGGAAAAATACAAAGGAAAAGAGACAAAAATACAAAGGAAAAAACGCAGAAAGATTGACAAAAAAGGAAAAATGTGCTAGTCTAAAGAGCGTGAGAAAACACAAAAGTAATAATATTTTAGGAGGAAGTATTATGCAGAAAGGTACTGTAAAATGGTTTAACGCAAAGAAGGGTTATGGATTTCTTTCAGATGCAGAAGGAAATGAAGTTTTTGTTCATTATTCTGCATTACAGATGGACGGATTCAAGGAGCTCAAGGATGGAGAAGAGGTTGAATTCGAAGTGGTAGACGGAACAAAGGGACCGCAGGCGTCCAACGTTGTTCGTTTATCCTAATTTGGATCAGTTCCAAATTACATAAAGCAACAGATTATAGGAAAGAATAACCAAAAGAGGGTGTTTATACACCCTCTTTTATAAATAAAAAAATTATCCCGGGCGGGCGTTGGCCGCAGGGTATTAGTATGGAGGAAACAAATTTTGAAACAGGAAGTATTGCAGTTATACGAGATCGTACAGGAAAAAAACTTAAGCGATATCCATTCGAGGGGGATTCTGCTGCGTCATAAAAAAAGCGGCGCAAGGATTTCAGCCGTATGCAATGAGGATGAGAATAAAGTATTTTATATCGGATTCCGTACGCCGCCGGCAGACAGCACGGGAGTTGCGCATATCGTAGAGCATACGGTACTCTGCGGTTCGGACAGGTTTCCGGCAAAAGATCCTTTTGTGGAATTGGTGAAAGGTTCTTTAAATACGTTTTTAAATGCCATGACGTATCCGGACAAGACCGTATATCCGGTGGCAAGCTGCAACGACAAAGATTTTCAGAATCTGATGGACGTCTATATGGACGCTGTGCTGCATCCGAACATCTACAAAAAAGAAGAGATTTTTAAACAGGAAGGCTGGCACTATGAACTGGAGGATCAGGATGCGCCGATTACGTTAAACGGCGTGGTTTATAATGAAATGAAAGGCGCGTTTTCTTCTCCGGAGGGAGTGCTGGAGCGTGAAATTTTAAATTCTCTGTTTCCGGATACGGCTTACGGGAATGAGTCCGGCGGCGATCCCAACCATATCCCCGAGCTGACCTATGAGGCATTTTTGGATTTTCACCGAAGGTACTATCATCCGTGTAATTCCTATATCTATCTCTATGGAAATATGGATATCGAAGAAAAACTGCTTTGGCTGGATCAGAACTATCTGTCCCATTACGAAGAAATTTCCATAGACTCAGAAATCCGGAAGCAGAACGCATTTTCTTCTGTCCGCAGGATAAATAAAACATATCCGGTGGCAAGCAATGAGCCGCTTGAGGATCATACCTATCTTTCCTATAATATGGCAATCGGGACCGTATTAGATAAAACGCTGTACCAGGCGTTTGAGATCCTGGATTATGCGCTGTTAAACGCTCCGGGCGCGCCGCTGAAAAAGGCGTTAATCGATGCTGGTATTGGAAAAGACATTATGGGGTCTTATGACAACGGCACATACCAGCCGGTATTTTCTATTGTGGCGAAGAATGCCAATCGTATGGATGAGGACCGTTTTGCAGAGACGATCCGCAGAGTATTACAGGAACAGGCGGACGGGGCGCTGGATAAAAAAGCGCTTTTAGCGGGAATCAACAGTTCGGAATTTAAATATCGGGAGGCCGATTTCGGTTCGTATCCGAAAGGCCTTATATACGGTTTACAGATGTTAGACAGCTGGCTGTATGACGATACGCAGCCGTTTCTGCATTTAGAATCGCTGGAAGTTTACCGGTTTTTGCGGGAGATGACAAACGAAGATTATTTTGAACGCCTGATTCGGGATTATATGCTTGAGAATACCCATGTGTCTATGGTTACCATTGAGCCGGTACGGGGATTGAATGCAAAGCAGGACAAAGCGCTTGCCCAAATGCTTGCCGCATATAAAGAGAGTCTGAGCGAATCGGAACTTCAGGCTCTGATCGAAGATACCGGACATTTAAAACAGTATCAGGAAGAACCGTCGTCCAAAGAAGACCTGGAAAAGATTCCGATGTTAAAACGGGAAGATATGAAACGGGAGGCGCTGCCATTTACGCTGTCGGAAATGGAGTGCGGCGGGGTAAAAACGTTGTTTTCCAATCTTTATTCCAACGGTATCTTATATTTGAATCTGATGTTTGACATACGATTTGTAACGGAAGAAGAACTGCCTTACCTTGGTATTTTAAAATCGGTTCTGGGCTATATTGATACCGATGCGTATGCATACGGCGATCTGGCGAATGAGATCAATCTGGAAACGGGCGGCATGGCGTCGGTGATTTCGACCTATGACCATGCCAAAGATTCCTCTTACGAGGCAAAATTTGAAATCCGGACCAAAGTATTATATGATAAACTGCCCAAGGCGGTAAAACTGATCGAAGAAATTCTGCTTGGGTCGAAACTGGACGATGAAAAACGATTAAAAGAGATTCTTTCCGAGATCAAGTCAAAACTGCAGATGATGCTTTCTTCTGCCGGAAATTATGTGTCTGCGTCTCGCGCGATGTCTTATTTTTCGGAAACGGCACGCTGCAGCGATCTGACGCTTGGAATCGATTTTTACCGTGTCGTTGCGGAATATGAAGAACATTTTGAAGAAAAGAAGCATCTGCTGATCGACCGGTTAAAACGGCTGCTGCGCCTTGTTTTTACAAAAGAAAACATGATGGCGGCAGTAACCTGTGACGAAGAGGGAATCAAACGGTTGCCCGATGCATTGGCGGGACTGAAAGAAAAGCTTCCGTCCCAGGAAAAGAGCCGTCCGGCTGCAAAATTATCCTGTATCCGAAAAAACGAAGGATTTATGGATGCTTCAAAAGTACAGTATGTTTCAAGAGCCGGGAATTTTAAATCTGCCGGATTTTCTTATACGGGAGCGATGAAGATTCTTAGAGTTATTTTAAGCTATGATTATCTCTGGCTAAACGTGCGCGTAAAAGGCGGCGCATATGGATGCGGCGGCGGATTTACGCGGGATGGGAATGTGTATTTTTCTTCTTACAGAGATCCCAATTTAGAGCAGACCAATGCAGTGTATGAGCATATACCGGAGTATCTTCGGAACTTTTCTGCAGACGAGCGGGATATGACGAAATATATCATCGGTTCGATCAGTGAACTGGATACGCCGCTGAATCCGTCTGCAAAGGGACTGCGTTCTGTTTCAGCGTACTTTGCGGGGATTACCTATGAAGAGATCCAAAGGGAACGAGACGAGGTGATCGGCGCAATGCCGCAGGATATCCGGGCTCTGGCGGATGCGGTAGAAAGCGTATTATCACAGAAAAATTTCTGCGTCGTCGGCAATGAAGAGAAGATCAGAGAACAGAAAGAACTGTTTCTATCGATAGAACAGTTGTTATAACAAAAGAAAGGGATAGTTATGGAAGAGAAATTCAAATCGGGTTTTGCAGCGATCATCGGACGTCCGAACGTAGGGAAATCTACACTGATGAATTGCCTGATCGGACAGAAGATTGCAATTACGTCAAAAAAGCCGCAGACGACAAGAAATCGTATTCAGACAGTGTATACGGACCCGGACCGGGGGCAGATTGTATTTTTGGATACGCCCGGCATGCATCAGGCAAAAAACAAACTGGGTGAGTATATGGTGACTGCTGCCGTAAATACGCTGCATGACGCCGATGTGATCCTCTGGCTGGTGGAACCGGGCAGCTATATCGGCGCGGGTGAGAAAAAGATCCTGCAGATGCTGGAGGGTGTCAGCCGCCCTGTCATACTTATCATCAATAAAATAGATACGGTAGAAAAGCTCAAAATACTCGAATACATCGACGTATACCGCAAAGCGTACGACTTTGACGAGATTATTCCGGTTTCTGCGCTTCGGAACTTAAATATGCAGGATGTGCTGGATACCGTATTTCAATATCTGCCGTACGGTCCGATGTTTTATGACGAAGAGACGGTAACAGACCAGCCGATGCGGCAGATTGTAGCGGAAATCATACGGGAAAAAGCGCTGCATGCGCTGGATGAGGAAGTTCCGCATGGAATTGCGGTTACGGTAGAAATCATGAAACAGCGGCAGGGAAAGAAAAATTTAACGGATATTGAGGCGACCATTGTATGCGAGCGGGAATCTCATAAAGGGATTATCATAGGAAAAGGCGGCGCCATGCTGAAAAAGATCGGAAGCAACGCCCGTTTTGAGATCGAACGGTTGATCGGGGGAAGGGCAAATTTAAAGCTCTGGGTAAAAATACGAAAGGACTGGCGGGATTCCGATATTCAGATGAAAAATTTTGGCTATCGAAAAGACCGGCTTTAACCGTACGCATTTCGGAGCTGCAATACTGCCAATTTTTATCTGGTATGATTCCGTCAAAGAAGGAAAACCTAACTATGTAATACCGCAGAGGGTATTTTTTATGCGTAACGATTACGCGTAAATCATGAAATTACGTACTTAGGAGATGACGGGCAGATGGTGCAGGATGCATGGAAGAATTTTGAAGCGAGCGGAAAAATTTCGGATTATCTGACTTACCGGCAGAGCGCGAAAGCAGAGGACGGTGGAAGGGGCGCCGCAAAAAGCGTAGACGAGACGCCGGGAAACAGGAAAAGAGGATGGGACGGTTATGAGACAGAACATTGTTCTGACGGGAATGGTATTGCAGGTCATGCCGATGGGAGAATACGATAAGCGGATTACCGTATTGACAAAAGAAAGAGGGAAGATTACAGCCTTTGCGAGAGGGGCAAGACGCCCCGTCAGTCAGCTTTTGGCTGCAACCAGCCCTTTTTCCTTTGGAGAATTTGAGTTTTTTGAAGGGCGCAGTACATATAATCTGGCAAAGGCATCTGTAGCCAACTATTTCCGCGAATTGTCCGAAGATCCCGTAAAAGCCTGTTACGGATTTTATTTTCTGGAAGTGGCGGATTTTTATGCGCAGGAAAACAGCGAGGAAAAAGAGCTATTAAAATTACTGTACCAGACGCTTCGGGCTCTGGGGAAAGGTACGCTTGACGCCCGGCTGGTGCGCAGGGTATATGAGCTTCGGGTTCTTTTGGCAGAAGGAGAGTATCCGAACTTTTTTTCCTGCCAGAACTGCGGAGAAACAGACGGCCTTGCCTGTTTTTCTGTCCGGCGGCACGGAATGCTCTGCGGTCATTGTACAAAAGAAACAGACGGCATACCGTTAGACGGCTCCACGCTGTATACGCTGCAGTATATATTTTCGGCAGAGCTGACAAAGCTCTATACTTTTACGGTATCCGATCATGTGCTGGATCTTATGGAGCGGATCACAGACCGTATCTATGCCGATCAGGTTTCCCATAGCTTCCGGTCTCTGGAAATATTAAAGACAATCGCAGGTTGAAATCTGAAAAGGAACATAGTATAATAGCATGGATTACAGCAACAGAGCAGATACGGAGGTTAAAGAAGAGATGAGAAAGATACTATTTGCAGTTATTTTTATTCTCTGTGCAGGAATGTTGTCGGGGTGTTCTTCAAAAGCAGATGTGGATACCAGCACTGTTTTTATTGAAAAGAAGGGAAATATTATAAGCGTAGACGTAGAACATCTGGACAAAGATTATTATGACACAGAAGAGTTGGAGGAGTATATCACAAAGCATCTGGAAGAGTATACGCAAACAAACGGCGATACGGTAGAACAGGCGTCTTTTGACATTAAAGACGGCATTGCAAAACTGAAAATGGAATATGATTCCTGTGAAGATTATACCGGTTTCAACGGCATCGAATTGTATACCGGAAATATCGTAGAGGCGCAGGCGGCAGGATATGATTTCGATACGGACTTTTACAGTGTTTCGGATTCGGATGAAAAGAAGAAAGTGTCCGGTGACGAGGTGTTAAAAGACGATGAATGCAAGGTGGCAATCATTAAAGCAAACGTAGATGTGCAGGTTCCGGGAACCGTGTTATACATATCCGGAGAGGATACCGAAATGGTCGGAAACGATACGGTTTCGATCGTAAGCGCAGACGCCAACGAAGAGGCGCACCTTACATATATTATATACAGATAGCAGCGGGGAGGAATGGAAAATGGAAAAGTCAATGGACAAGATTGTTGCACTAGCAAAGGCAAGAGGATTCGTATATCCCGGCTCGGAAATATACGGAGGACTTGCAAATACATGGGATTACGGAAATCTTGGCGTGGAGTTGAAAAATAATGTCAAGCGGGCATGGTGGGAGAAATTCATACAGGAAAATCCCTACAATGTCGGCGTGGACTGCGCGATTTTAATGAATCCGCAGACATGGGTGGCTTCCGGACATCTGGGAGGATTTTCAGATCCTCTGATGGACTGTAAAGAATGCCATGAACGGTTCCGGGCAGACCAGCTGATCGAAAATTATTCCGCAGAACATAACGTGGCCTTAAACGGCTCCATAGACGGATGGTCACAGGAAGAAATGGCTTCTTTTATCGAAGAGCACAAGATTGCCTGTCCCACCTGCGGCAAACATAATTTTACCGATATCCGACAGTTTAATCTGATGTTTAAAACGTTCCAGGGCGTGACGGAGGATGCCAGAAATACGGTATATTTAAGACCGGAGACGGCGCAGGGGATTTTTGTGAATTTTAAAAATGTGCAGAGGACTTCCCGTAAAAAAGTACCGTTCGGCATCGGACAGATCGGAAAATCGTTCCGAAATGAGATTACGCCGGGCAATTTTACGTTCCGTACCAGAGAGTTTGAACAGATGGAACTGGAGTTTTTCTGCGAGCCGGGTACGGATCTGGACTGGTTTGCTTACTGGAGAGGCTTCTGCCGTGACTGGCTTTTGGCGCTTGGCATCAAAGAAGACGAAATGCGCTTGAGGGATCATTCCAAAGAAGAACTGTGCTTTTATTCCAAAGGCACGACGGATATCGAATTTTTATTCCCGTTTGGATGGGGCGAATTGTGGGGAATCGCAGACCGTACAGATTATGACCTGACGCAGCATCAGAATACATCCGGTCAGGATATGTCCTATTTTGACGATGAGAAAAAAGAAAAATATATTCCATATGTCATTGAGCCTTCGCTGGGAGCGGACCGCGTAACGCTTGCATTTTTATGCGCCGCATACGACGAGGAAAATATCGGAACGGAAGAGAAACCGGATATGCGGACCGTCCTTCATTTCCATCCGGCGCTCGCTCCGGTAAAAATCGGCGTGCTGCCGTTATCTAAGAAACTGAATGAAGGTGCGGAGAAAGTATTTGCGCAGCTTTCCAAAAAGTATAACTGTGAATTTGACGACAGGGGCAATATCGGAAAGCGTTACAGAAGGCAGGATGAAATCGGTACGCCGTTCTGCGTAACATATGACTTTGATTCCGAAGAAGACTTATCCGTCACCGTGCGTGACCGCGACACCATGGAACAAGAGAGGATTAAGATCGAAGAGCTGGACGCATATTTTGCAGATAAATTTACATTTGAAGTTATTGACAAATCTTAACAGCATAGGTATAATAGTTCAGGTATGAGCAGGAGACAAGAGTGAAAATAGATATTACCGACTTAAAGTCCATAGAAAATCAGATAGAAGAGCATGAAGTAACGGCAGGATTTTCTTCATTTCGATCCCGAATGGGGGAATTTCCCATCACGAAAAAAGAACCGTTTCTTCTGCATCTGGAACACAAAGAGAACCAAAGCCTTGCAGTCTGCGGGAAAACAAAGATTACGATTTTGGTTCCCTGCGACAGGTGCCTGAAAGAAACAGCGGTGCAGATTCCGGTTGCAATCCGTCGGGAATTTCTTCTGAAAGAATCGGAATCCGAGGAAGCAGACGGGGATATGGAATATCTGGAAGGGACGGAATTGGATGTCGATGCGCTCATTTATGATGAAATCCTGACAGGTTTTCCGATGAAAGTTTTATGTAGAGAAGACTGTAAGGGCATCTGCAGAACATGCGGTATAAATTTAAACGATAAGACCTGTTCGTGCGGCAGGACGGATCTGGATCCGAGGATGGCGGCGATACAGGATATCTTTCATCAATTTAAGGAGGTGTAACTGATGTCAATTTGTCCCAAGAACAAATCTTCCAAAGGAAGAAGAGATAAAAGAAGAGCAAATTGGAAAATGACTGTTCCAACATTGGTAAAGTGCAGCAAATGCGGCGAATTAATGATGCCTCACAGAGTTTGCAAAAATTGCGGTTCTTACAACAAGAAAGAAATCATTCCGCAGGACTAATGAATGTATGGAAAGAAGCCAGGTATTTGACGGTGTCAGGTATCTGGTTTTTTGTTTGCTGTCTTTACGTTAAAAATAGAAAAAAATAGGTGAATGCAGAAGGATCTGTTTTTTCAATATTCAAAATATTCAGATAAATTTCAAAAAATTACTGACAACACCGGGGGAAATATGATAAAATAAAAGTGTTTCAGAGCACTGATCAAAGGTGTTTGAGGGACAAATACCCGGCAAAAAGGAGGTAGTGGATGTTTGAAATAGGAGAATACATTGTATATGGAAATACCGGAGTATGCAAAGTTGCCGAGAAGACCAAGATGGCGGCACCCGGTGCAAAGACGGACAAGCTGTATTATACGTTAGAACCGGTATACGATAAAGGCTGCCGTTTATTTACCCCCGTAGACAACCAGAAAGTAAAAATGCGTCCCGTTTTGACAAAAAAAGAAGCGGACGAATTGATCGGTAAGATCAAAGAGATTGATATTTTATGGGTCAATGACGAAAAGAACAGAGAGCAGATTTATAAAGAGGCGATCGGTACCTGCGATTGCGAAGAATGGGTTCGAATGATCAAAACGCTTTATATCCGGAAACAGTCAAGGCTTGCCGCGGGCAAAAAAGTGACAAGCAGTGATGAAAAATATCTGCATTTGGCGGAAGAGAGCCTGTATGGGGAACTGTCCGTTGTGATGGGAATTCCCAAAGATGAAATGGAAGAATATATCGCCGGCCGGGTAAAAGAGACGTAGATCTGCAAAAGAGCGAAGAAGAGAACATGAAGAAGAAATCAGGATATGCTGACACCGATTTTAGGGATTTTCGGAGGGATCGACTTCTCTAACTTATATCTTACGTTAGGAAGCGGCGAAGGAGTGCCGATTCTGGCATACGGTAATTTTATTACGGCAGTGATTAATTTTTTGATTACGGCATTTGTGATTTTTATGCTGATCAAATGCATCAATGTTTTAAACGACCGTTTTTCCAGGAAAGAAGACGAGCCTCCGAATCTCCCGAGACAAAGCCGTGTCCGTATTGCTTCAGTGAAATACCAATCGGCGCGCTGCGGGCATTGTACTTCTATGCTGGCGGAGCTGCCGAAGATGGAAGAGGAAACGATGAAAAAGTAACATTTTAGGATTGCAGAATTTGGACGGGTGTGATACAATACTCTTTGTCGAAAAATAAAGCAGAGTAGGATCTGATGCGTTAAGTGTCATGTGAACGGGGAGTTGTCACGTGGACGAAAAGCAAGTCTTGCGGTATCAGGTTCGCATCCCGCTGCTGTATTCAAAGGGATGCTTCTATTGGGTGCAAGAAATACCATAGAGGCATTTTTTCCTTCTGTCAGTAGCATTTATGATCGACAAATAAGATCCGTGCTACGGAAGAAAGGAGGAAAACCATGCATGCGAAGATAAGTGCAAAATCCGTTTCCATGATCGGAATTATGGTTGCCATGGAAGTGATACTGGCGCGTTTTTCCATACATACATGGAATCTAAAGATCGGATTTACATTTCTGCCGATTGCAGTGGCAGCGATCTTATATGGACCGGTAGCGGGCGGATTTGTCGGAGCTATCGGCGATGTGGTCAGCGCAGTGCTGTTTCCGGTCGGAGCGTATTTTCCGGGATTTACGCTGACTGCGTATTTAACCGGGGCGGTATTCGGATTTTTCTTGAAAAAGAAAGCTACTATACCGAATATTATTCTCTCCGTCCTGGTCGTACAGGTTTTGATCAGTCAGCTGCTGAATACGTACTGGATTTCGTTTTTATACGGAAGTCCGTACTGGGCATTGTTTGCGACGAGGATCTATCAGACGGCTGCAATGACCGTTGTACAGATTGTCAGCCTGATTCTTGTCGTGAAAAAACTGGTTCCCGTATTGAAACGATATGAGGGGCTGTAATTAAAAAAGAATCGGATTCAGGCGGTATGCCCGAAATGATTGTTCCATCCGTTGTATTCGGATGGCAGGTAAAATCATTTCGGGCATTTTTAATCCGGCGGCAGAACACTGCCAGGATGTTATTTTTCCTTCACCGGTTGAAATAAAACAGAAAAAGCGCTAGAATAGACGCAGAATGAAATCAATGGAGGATAATATGGTAGAATTGTTAAAGGCGGTTTTTTTTGGAATCGTGGAGGGGATTACAGAGTGGCTTCCGATCAGCAGTACGGGGCATTTGATCCTGCTGAATGAATTTATCAGTCTGGATGTATCGGAGAGTTTTTTCAGCATGTTTGAGGTGGTCATTCAGCTTGGGGCAATTTTAGCGGTTGTTCTGTTGTTCTGGAAAGAAATCTGGCCGTTTTCTGTGAAAGAGAAATACTGCGTCAAACAGGATACGTTTGTCATGTGGTTTAAGATTGTAGTTGCCTGTATTCCGGCGGCAGTTGTGGAGATTGCCTTCGGGGACAAGATCGAAGATTTATTTTACAATTATTTTGTAATAGCTCTGGCGCTGATTATTTTTGGCGTGGCATTCATTTTGATTGAAAACGGAAACCGGCGGAAACGGCCGAAAATGGAGGCGATTGCAGAAATCGGTTGGGATACGGCGTTTTGGATCGGGATGTTTCAGCTGATTGCGGCGGTGTTTCCGGGCACGAGCCGGTCAGGGGCGACGATTTTAGGCGGGATTTTACTTGGAGTATCCAGAAGCATAGCGGCGGAATTTACGTTCTTTCTGGCGATCCCGGTGATGTTCGGCGCAAGCTTGATGAAGGTTTTGGATTTTGGATTTGTCTTTACGACATCTGAGTTGGTGATCCTTTTGATCGGAATGGCGACTGCGTTTCTGGTATCCGTTGTTGTGATCCGGTTTTTAATGGGATATATCAAAAAGCATGATTTTAAAGTCTTTGGCTGGTATCGAATCGTGCTTGGGGTACTGGTGCTTTTCTATTTTACCATGTTAAGATAAGGAGGCGAAGATTCGTTATGAAACCGATACTGCAGGAGTCAAAATTCCATCTGATCCCTTTGGGGGAGATCTGCGGATATAAAGTCCGTCCCGGTATGTATGAAATCAACGGAGCGACGGCAATCCCCGGCGGCGTGAATTTTACGATTCATTCCAATCAGGCAACGTATTGTGAGCTGCTTTTATTTCGGCGGAAAGAAGAAGAACCGTATGCGGTGATTCCGTTTCCGGAAAATTACAGGATCGGCAATGTGTTTTCCATGATCGTGTTCGGTCTGCAGATTGAAGAATTTGAATATGCATACCGGATGGACGGTCCTTACGATCCAAAGAAAGGCCTGCTGTTTGATAGAAAGCATGTTCTGCTGGATCCGTATGCAAAAGCAGTGACCGGACAGAGCATCTGGGGCAAGAAGCCGCAGGGAGCGGAAAATCCCTATCATGCAAGGGTGGTAAAGGATGATTTTGACTGGGAAGATGCAAAGCCTTTGTTAACGCCTCTTGAGGATACGGTAATTTATGAGATGCATGTCAGGGGATTTACGCAGGATCCTTCTTCCGGCGTGAAATCGCCGGGGACGTTTGCCGGGCTTTCGGAAAAGATCCCGTATTTAAAAGAACTCGGCGTTACTGCGGTGGAGCTGATGCCCATTTTTGAATTTGACGAGATGAAAGACCAGAGGGAGTATCAGGGGAATCTTCTTCTGAACTACTGGGGTTACAATACGATCAGTTTTTTTGCGCCGAATACGAGTTATGCAGCCGGAGTAGAGTATAACCAGGAAGGAAACGAATTAAAGAACCTGATCAAACGGCTGCATGAGAACGGAATGGAAGTGTATCTGGACGTCGTATTTAATCATACGGCGGAGGGAAATGAACAGGGTCCCGTGATCTCCTTTAAAGGATTGGATAACCAGATTTATTATATTTTAACGCCGGACGGATATTATTATAATTTCAGCGGCTGCGGCAATACGTTAAACTGCAACCATCCGATTGTACAGCAGATGATTCTGGAATGTCTGCGTTACTGGGTGATTACTTACCGGATAGACGGATTTCGTTTCGACCTTGCAAGTATTCTGGGACGAAATGAGGACGGTTCGCCCATGCGCAAGCCCCCGCTTCTGCAGTCACTTGCCTTTGATCCGATTCTTGGAAATGTGAAGCTGATTGCAGAGGCATGGGATGCCGGCGGATTGTATCAGGTGGGCAACTTCCCTTCCTGGAACCGCTGGGTGGAATGGAACGGCAAATACAGAGACGATATGCGTTCCTTTTTAAAGGGGGATAACGGAAAGGCACATACGGCGGTGACCCGGATATTCGGCTCGGAAGATTTATATGAAGAGCGTTTGGGCTGCAACGCTTCGGTGAATTTTATTCCCTGCCATGACGGATTTACCCTCTATGATCTGTACTCCTACAACACCAAGCACAATCTTGGCAACGGGTGGAACAATACGGACGGGGATAACAATGGAAACAGCTGGAACTGCGGTGTGGAGGGGGACACAGACGATCCGGAGGTGGAGAAGCTGCGGCGGCGGATGGTGAAGAATGCCTTTGCCACTCTGATGTGCAGCAGGGGACCTGCCATGTTCTATGCTGGGGATGAATTCTGCAATACTCAGTTCGGGAATAACAATGCCTATTGCCAGGACAACGAGATTTCCTGGCTGGACTGGGGAAGACTGGAACAGTACAGGGAGATTCACGACTTTTTCCGGTATATGATAGGTTTCCGGAAGGAGCATGTGATTCTGCGCAAGGGCACCAAGGCGGCTTCCTGCGGCTTCTCTGAGATCAGCATTCACAATGGCTATCCCTGGAACGGGGGTACGGACTATACCACCAGACTGATAGGAGTTATGTATGCAGGCAGAAACGAAGATGATACGGAGGATGATATTGTCTTCTATGGTATGAATGCTTACTGGCAGCCTCTGGACTTGCAGCTGCCTGTCCTTCCTGAGAACATGAAGTGGAAGGTCTGTGTGAACACCTACCTGGAGTATGAGGACGGAAAGCATATTGAGGAGCTGACAGAGTTTGACTACGGATGCAGGCTAAAGATTAAACCCCGCAGTGTGGTGGTGCTGGTGGCGGAACGAGTGATGGAAACACACCCTGAAGAGGAACAGATTCCTGAGAGCAGCATATAATATCGGAGAAGCCGGCCTGGGGCCGGCGGCTTTGAAAAGGAGATATGTGCGATGGACTGTAGGGGCAGGGTGCTTTCTAATGAATATTTTGATGTGATCACAAATTTTCCCATACCTGTGCTTAACATAGGGGACTATGATTTCTGCTATGCCAGCGTGGACGGCCTGTACTATATTGTATATGTGAGCCAGGCGGATATCAGAAATGCCGACGAGTACATTTTTGAGTATAAGAGTGTTCCTAAGCTGTATGGACTTATGCAGGGGGAAACCGGGGAGCGCAGCTTTGACCCCAACAGTTTGATTGTCAGCGGCATCACCCAGGTTCAGAGGGAGCCTTTGAGCCTCACCGGGCAGGGGGTGGTGGTGTGTATTATTGACACGGGAATTGACTATATGAATGCTGCGTTTCGGGACAGCCAGGGGAACAGCCGTATCCTGGCCATCTGGGATCAGACCATTCAGGAGGGAACCCCTCCCCAGGGATTTTACTATGGAACAGAGTACACCAGGGAGGAGATTAATCAGGCCATAAGGTCAGAGGATCCTTACAGCGTGGTGCCCAGCAGGGACGAGGACGGGCATGGCAGTTCCATGGCCGGGGTGGCTGCAGGGAGCAGGCTGGAGAGCGGCATGGGGTATCTGGGAGCGGCTCCGGATGCAGACATTGTGGTGGTAAAGTTGAAGCAGGCCAAGGATTATCTGCGGGATTTCTATCTGGTGCCCCCAGGTGTGCTGGCATATCAGGAGACGGATATTATGCTGGGAGTCCAGTATGCGGACAGGTTTGCGGAGCAGTTTAAAAGGCCGGTGGTTATCTGTCTGGGACTGGGTACCAGCTATGGGGATCACGCAGGCAGCGCTCCCCTGCCCAGTTATCTGGACGCCGTGGCATCCAGGCGCAGCCGGGCGGTGGTGGTCTGCGGGGGCAACGAGGGCAACGCCGGGCACCATTTTGAGGGGAAGATGACGCCGCCCCAGAGATCCGGCAGCACCGGCGGCGTGCCTGTGGAGATACGGGTGGGGGAGAATTGCGAGGGGTTTCTGCTGGAGCTCTGGGGGAATGTACCGGATGTGTTCACGGTGTCCGTGCGTTCTCCCGGAGGAGAGACCATCCCTGCCATCCGTCTGGGCATACGGGACAGCATCACATACAGCTTTGTCTATGAGAGGACCAGGATCACCATAGCCGGAACCCTGGTGGAGCCGGCCTCCGGAGAAGAGGTTGTACTGCTGCGGGTGGTTCTGCCCACGGCAGGAATCTGGACTTTTACGGTGGAGGCGGTGGGAAGCGTCCACAACGGAAGCTTTCACATGTGGCTCCCCATCACCCAGTTTATGAACGCAACGGCATTTTTTCTGGAGGCTTCCCCTTATGTTACTCTGACAGAACCTGCCATGGCCAGGGATGTGGTGAGCGTGTCCACCTACAATGCCGCCAACAACAGCTTTTACGCCGACTCCGGCAGAGGATTTACCAGGACGGGGATGGTGAATCCGGACTTTGCGGCGCCTGGAGTCAATATCCCTACCATCCGGGGCCGGGAGACGGGAAGCTCCCTGGCGGCCGCCATCACAGCCGGGGCTGTGGCCCAGTTTCTGCAGTGGGCTGTGGTGGAGGGAAATAATCCCACGGTGGCCACCAGGGAGATCAAAAATTACTTTATCCGAGGGGCATCCAGAGGGTATGATGTGATGTATCCCAACAGGGAATGGGGATATGGAAGGCTGAATATAGTCGGAACATTTGACGCATTAATCGGAGTTTGATGTAAAAACAATTTTATATTCTCGTTAAAAAAAGCATGAGGAGAATCTTCCTGGAAACTGGAAAATATTATTATTCTAAAAGGCAGAAAGTACCGTGATTTTGAGTAGACAGCCTGCGGATAAAGTGTTATAATCGGTAGAGAGAGCATTATTATTCTATCCAGCGGGCAGTGCTGACGGCAAGGTCGGCTTCGCAGGGTGGAGTGCTGTTGGCGGGCAGCATGGAGCGGGGTTGGCAGGGGCCGGGACACTAGGAGGAGGGAAATGAAAAATCTAAAGATCAGAGCGAAACTATTGGTGACATTCATGATTATCATTGTGCTGTTTCTTATTACGGTGGCAAGCGCCATTTCGGGGTTGCAGCAGAATGAGGAGAAGTACACTGAATTTTACCAGGTGGGGTACCAGATTACCAACAGAATCATGAGCATGAGACGCGGACTCCAGGTTATGCTGAAGAACGTGGGATTTCTCACCATTGAGGCGGACAGAGACCAGTGCGATTTGTATGCGGCTGAGATTGAAAATGAGCTGGTGCTGCTGGACGAAAATTCCAAGTGGCTTTTTCAGAATCTGGAAGGCAACTCGGATCTGCTGAACAAATTTGCCAATGAGGCACAGAAGGCGCTGGCTCTCCAGGAGGAGCTGATCCAGCTCACCTATACGGACATGGAGAGGGCAAGGGAAGTGCTGCTTGACGAGTACCGGCCGCTGATTGGGGAGGCTGTGAATACGCTGATTTTGATCAGTCAGGCGGCGGAAGACAATGCGGAAATGGATTATGAGAGTACCATAGAAATGCAGCAGCAGCTTGTTGTTCTGCAGTTATCTTTGGCAGGCGCTGCTTTAATTATGACGATCGTTCTTTCCCTCTATCTGACAAGATCTATCACCAGGCCTATCAGGGAACTGGAGGCAGCTGCCCATAAGATTGTCAAGGGAGAGTTTGATATCAATGTTACATATGAGTCCAGGGATGAGATGGGCAGCCTGGCGGGGTCTTTTAAGAACATGACCACGATCCTGGCCTCTGTGGTTTCCGACGCATCCAGGCTTTTGAAGGAGATGGCTGACGGCAATTTCGATGTGCGTACCCATGCGGAAGAGGCTTATGTGGGAGGATTCCGCGGTTTGCTGTTGTCCATCCGCAAACTGAACCGTGATCTTAGCTCTACTCTGGGCCAGATCAATCACAGTGCGGATATGGTGGCTTCAGGGTCCGGCCAGGTGTCCAACGGAGCACAGGCTCTGGCTCAGGGCGCTACCCAGCAGGCTGCCTCCGTCCAGGAGCTTGCCGCCACCATTACAAATATTTCCCACCAGGTGAAGAGCACCGCGGAAAATGCCAACGAGGCGAAAGAACAGTCCAACACAGCTGGAGACAAGGTGGAAGAGTGCAATACCCAAATGCAGGACATGATGACGGCCATGGAGGAGATCACTCGTACTTCCAACGAGATCGGCAAGATCATCAAGACCATAGAGGATATCGCTTTCCAGACGAACATTCTGGCGCTGAACGCAGCCGTGGAGGCCTCCAGGGCGGGCGTGGCAGGTAAGGGTTTTGCTGTGGTTGCAGATGAGGTGCGGAGCCTGGCAGGGAAGAGCTCCGAGGCTTCCAAGAATACAGCCGAACTGATTGAGAGTTCCATCAAGGCGGTGGAGAGAGGAACCCAGATTGCAGATTCCACGGCTCACTCCCTGCTGCAGGTGGTGGACCAGGTGCGCAATGTCTCCACAAAGGTGGATATGATCGCCGATGCGGCGGAGGAGCAGTCCGGCGCAATCCAGCAGGTGACTTTGGGGGTGGACCAGATCTCCAGTGTGGTGCAGACCAATTCCGCTACCTCCGAGCAGAGCGCGGCGGCAAGCCAGGAACTGTCCGATCAGGCGGAGAAGCTCAAGAGTCTTGTGGCGAAGTTTATCCTTCGGGCAGAATATGCAGGGGCTCAGGCGGCCAGCACGGCAAAACCTACAAAAGGATATATTGACTTGGATTAAGTGAAACTTAAATCCAATTGTCATAGTGTGGATGAGCATTGTAAAAACCAGGCATGAAAATGTCTGGTTTTTTATTTCTCGAGTAGATCAAATTTATGGAAAAATTCATTTAGATAGCAATATTATTGCTTCTAACATATAAAAATTCGTATGAAATGCAGGATTGTATACAATATATCTCATTTTTTATGGACAGATTGCACAGAAAATGATATAATATGCCCAGTGAAAAAATATATTTACATTGGATGGGCGGTACATGGGCATCAAAATGGCTTGGATGACTGCACCCCAGAGCACATGAGGAGGTTTGCGAGAGATGAAAAATTTGAAAATCAGAGCGAAGTTGTTGATTACATTTATGATTGTGATTTTCCTGTTTCTTATTACGGTGATAGGAGCCATTTCAGGTCTGCAGCAGAACGAGGAGCGTTACTCGGAATTCTATCATGTTGGGTATAGGATTACAAATAAAATTATGAGCATGAGGCGTGGACTGCAGGTTATTGGTAAGAATCTGGGATACATTACCATTGAGCATAATTCTGCAGAGGCAGAAGAGTATCTGGCAGACATTCAGGAGGAGATAGCTCTGTTGAACGAGAATGCAACCTGGCTTGCTGAGAATCTGGAAGGGAACAGGGAGCAGCTCCTGACCTTTGGGGACGAGGCAGAGCGGGCGCTGGCGGTGAAGAATCAAGTGCTTGAGATGGCAGCTGTGGATGTGGCAAAGGCTCAGGAGATGCTGTTGAATGAATACCAGCCCTTGGTGGAAGAGGCTGTGAAGACCCTGGAGCAGATCAGCAATGCAGCCGAGGCAGATGCCGAAAATGACTATCAAAACACAGTGAAACTGCAGAGCTCTCTGATTGTACTGCAGCTGTCCATGGCAGGAGTGGCGTTCCTGTGTACAATTCTTTTGTGTATTTACCTGACAAATTCCATTACCAAACCGGCAAAGGAGCTGGAAGTGGCTGCAAAGAAAATTGTCCAGGGAGATTTCAATATTGCTGTCACCTATGAGTCCAGGGATGAATTAGGCAGCCTGGCCAAGACTTTCAAGAACATGACGGTGATGCTGGACGGTGTGATCTCCGATGCGTCCAGGCTTTTGAAAGAGATGGCCGACGGCAATTTTAATGTACACACCCAGAAGGAAGAGTATTACCTTGGAAATTTCCGTGGACTGTTGATGTCCATCCGTAAGCTGAACCTGGATCTGAGCACCACATTGAGCCAGATTAACCACAGCGCGGATATGGTGGCTTCAGGATCCGGGCAGGTGTCCAACGGAGCCCAGGCTCTGGCCCAGGGCGCTACCCAGCAGGCGGCTTCTGTCCAGGAGCTTGCCGCCACCATTACAAATATCTCTCATCAGGTGAAAAATACTGCGGATAATGCCCTTGAGGCCAGGGATCAGTCCAATACAGCCGGGGGCAAGGTGGAAGAGTGCAATGGACAGATGCAGGATATGATGACGGCCATGGAGGAGATCACCCGTACTTCCAACGAGATTGGCAAGATTATCAAGACCATAGAAGATATCGCTTTCCAGACAAACATTCTGGCTCTGAACGCGGCCGTGGAGGCCTCCAGGGCAGGTGTGGCAGGCAAGGGCTTTGCGGTGGTTGCGGATGAGGTGCGGAGCCTGGCGGGGAAGAGTTCCGAGGCTTCCAAGAATACGGCCGAGCTCATTGAGAGCTCCATCAAGGCGGTGGCAAGGGGAACTCAGATTGCAGATTCCACAGCCCAGTCCCTGCTGCAGGTGGTAGATCAGGTGCGCACTGTCTCCGCAAAGGTGGATATGATCGCTGATGCAGCGGAGGAGCAGTCCAGTGCTATCGAACAGGTGACTTTGGGTGTGGATCAGATCTCCAGTGTGGTGCAGACCAATTCCGCTACCTCCGAGCAGAGCGCGGCGGCAAGCCAGGAACTTTCCGACCAGGCAGAGAAGCTCAAAGGGCTTGTGGCGAAGTTCATTCTCCGGGCAGAAAATGTGGGGACGGCAGGAAGTGCAGGCCAGGCATCTGCGGGATATATCAATCTGGACTGAGAAACAGGAGTTTTATTTTATAGATGGCGGCAGAGGCCGCTGGCAGGAAAAGAGCTGTGGCATGAAGAGAGCTTGGGCCACGGCTCTTTTTTGCCTGCAGGGGCGGTATGGGGATATGATGGCACTGGTCAGGGCATAATAGGAGTATGAATGAAAAAAAGTTATCTCATGAGTTTGATTATTATGTGCTGCTGTTTTTTGCCGTGGCGTTTATCGGCTGGATCTGGGAGGTGGCGCTGCTTTTTGCCACATCGCACGCTTTTATCAACAGGGGGGTTTACAGGGGGCCATATCTTCCTGTGTACGGTGTGGGGGGAATCCTTCTGTGCTTCTTTTTCCGGTCCCTCCGCAGGCATCCGGTGGCAGTGTTTTTTCTCTCGGCGGCTATATGTACCATATTGGAGTATCTGACCGGCTATTTTCTGGAGGTAAAGTGGGGTACCAGGTGGTGGGATTACAGCGATCATTTTATGAATCTGAACGGGCGGGTCTGTCTGCTGGGGGCAGTGATGTTCGGACTGGGAGGAGTGGCCCTGGTCTGTCTGCTCCTGCCAATCTATGAGAGGGTGTATTTGAGGATGGCGAAGAGATGGCGTTTGTGTCTTTGCCTGGTGCTTCTGGCGGTGTTTGTGGCGGATGCCACTTACTGTGCCGTGCGTCCCAATACCGGGAGGGGGATTTCATCCCAGGTCTGATAAGCGGGAGATGGCATCGCTGTTTGGCCTCCTGCAATAATTTGACGGCATGGCCGATTGTTCTGAAAAAAATAAATCCTGTTCTTTACAATGGGGTGCCTCGGAGGTTATAATAAGCAGGAAAAATGGCGTATTCCGGCGGGAATTCTGTCGGGTATGTCCTGCAAAAAAGAATGGGAGGCATGAAGATGGACGTAAAGGAACAGATCACAAAAATGGTGGAGAAAATAACCAAGGACAAGGGCCTGAGGGAACAGTTTCAGAGAGAACCGGTAAAGGCCCTGGAGAGCGTGCTTGGCGTGGATCTGCCGGATGAAATTGTGGAGAAGGTGATTCAGGGAGTAAAGGCGAAGCTGACAGCGGATACGGTTTCAGACGCAGTGGACTCTCTGAAAGGTTTGTTTAACAAATAGGTGTCCTGGAGAAGGCCGTGCTTTCCTTATTTAGATGGGAGGGCGCGGCTTTTGACGTTCCCGGAGGGGCAGGAGTTTTTGGAGTGGGTAAAAAGGGCAGGGAAAGTAATGTGGCAAAGCTGTCTCCACATATATTGTAGGGATATGGGAAAAGTAGTAAGGAGACGGGCGGGATAATGAAAACAATCTATGTAAAGGATGCTTTCCGCAGGGCTGTGGACAGCACCTGGATCAACTGGAGGAGGGCGCTTCCCACATTGGCGTTTCTATGCGCCATGTTTTTTCTGGGGCGGGCTGCGGCCGGGAGTCTGGGGGAGCCGCGGCAGGCCTCCGGAGGAAAGGTGCTGGAAAACGAAAACTGGGGGCTGGGATTCGGCGGCCAGGGGCAGAAACCCACAGGAAATGCCTCGGCACAGGAACTGAAGGGATACAATGCGTATTTCTGCGGGGAGGGCGAAGAGAAGGTCATATATCTGACATTTGACTGCGGGTATGAAAATGGCAACACGGAGCCTATTCTGGACGCACTGAAAAAACATAATGCTCCCGCAACTTTTTTTGTGGTGGGGCATTTTCTGGAGTCTGCGCCGGATATCGTCAGGCGGATGGTGGCCGACGGGCACACGGTGGGAAATCATACATATCATCATCCTGACATGTCCAAGATCGGAGAAATGACAGCTTTTCAAAAGGAGCTTTCGGACTTAGAGACGCTCTATGAGGAAGCCATCGGCCAGCCTATGGCAAAATACTACCGTCCTCCCCAGGGCGTCTACAGCGAAAGCAATCTGAAAATGGCTCAGGAGCTGGGATACAAAACCTTTTTCTGGAGCCTGGCCTATGTGGACTGGTATCAGGATCAGCAGCCCTCCCATGAGGAAGCCTTCGCCAAGCTGATTCCCCGCATCCATCCCGGAGCAGTCGTGCTGCTGCATAATACCTCCAAAACAAACGGGGAAATCCTGGATGAACTGCTGACAAAGTGGGAGGAGCTTGGATATAGCTTTCATCCCTTAAGCGAGCTGACCGGAGAACCGCTTGGAGATATACTGCCAAAGCCAGGCAAAACGACCGGATCAAATTCTTAGTATATGGACCATATAAACATGGAGAGCTTAGAAATCAGGCAGACCATGAATCTCATTTTAAGTTGAATCAGACAAAAAATAAACAAATGAAAAATCCCAGAAATCACAGATATATATCTCCCCTGTGATTCCTGGGATTTACTGTCTCTCAGGCTTTATTCCGTTCCCGTTCACTCCGTGACTGGCAACTTTATTCGTTACTGTTCACACGCCGCTGTTCTGCCAAGCGTTTCCACACATTTTGTGCGGAAATCCCGAGTTTTTCAACGCGAAACTGCATCTTTTCGAGATTTCTGTGCATTGTGAAGCGCGTCACTGGTTACGGAGTTAGCAGTAACCTCTATTCCTCTTCAATTCGTATACTGCCAATCACCGGCATCTCCACCGGCTTATTCCAGGTCTTTGCCCCGTAAGTAGGAACCTCCGCAATGGCATCCAGAACCTCAAACCCGGAAACCATCTGCCCAAAGGCCGCATACCGTCCGTCCAGCTTATGGGCATCCTGATGCACTACAAAAAACTGAGTTCCGGCCGTGTCATAATCATCATCCCTGGCCATCGACAGGGCGCCCCGCTTATGCTCCACCGGATTGGGAATCCCATTTTCCTCAAACTCTCCTTTGATATGCCACTCACTGTCCGTCATAATATCATTGTCCGGGGAGCCGGCCTGTATCACATAGTCCTTCACAATACGGCACCAGGCCAGACCGTCATAGAAGCCGCTTCTTACCGTATCCGCAAAATTTTTCACCGTAATCGGAGCAAGCTCCGGGTACAGTTCAAAGACCATATCCCCGAAGCCCTCCGTAGTAATAATACATCTCATAGCTTAATGTGCCAGAACTTTCGCATTCTGGAAGTAAATATTGGATGAGGAAACCATATAAACGCCCTCAATGTAATCTTTAATCAGATAGGTATTAGACTTATAATACAGCCCAAGCACCGGATACTCCGCAGACACAAGCTCATCCGCCTGCAGCACCAGCTCCGCAAACTTCGCCGGGTCCTTCTCTACCTTGATCTGATCTACAATCGCATCATAATCCGGATTGCTGTAGAAAGAGTTGTTGGTCACATCATTTGTATACAGAAGCGGAAGGAAGCTCATGGGATTTACATAATCCGCACTCCAGCCCATTGCTGCCACCTCATAGTTGCCGGACTGTACCGCGTCATAGAATACGGCCCATTCCGCGGAGCTTACCTCTACGGTAATTCCAAGGTTCTTCTCCCACATTTCCGCAATGGCTTCTGCAATCTTCTTTACGTTATCATCAGAATAGAAGGAAAGCTGTAAGGTCGGGAAGCCCTCTCCGTCCGGATAACCGGCCTCCGCCAGAGCTGCCTTTGCGCCCTCCACATCAGCCGTAGAGGACAGTCCGAAGTCAGAACGTCCCTCCGTCACATCTTTTCCGTCCACCACATAACCGGGAGCCAGGAAGCTGTATGCCGGCTGGCCGTCTACCTGAGCCACATTGTTAATCAAAGCCTCGCGGTCAATTGCCAGGTTCAGAGCCTTTCTTACCAGAGAATTGTTATAAGGCTCCTTGGAGCAGTTGATATCATAGTATACGGTTCCGTAGTTGGGTGTTGATACAAGACCCGCGTTCTCCGCTTTCAGACGGGCAAGATCACTGGAAGGAACGGTTCTCACACCGTCCACTTCGCCGCTCTCATAAGCAGTCAGCGCCGTGGAGGTATCCAGAACATAGCGGAAGGTCAGCTTTTCAAGCGTTACGTTTTCCGCATTCCAGTAGTTTTCATTTTTCTCCAATACCATGCTTTCGCCCATGTTCATCTCGGTAATCTTAAAGGGTCCGTTGCTCACATAAGCTTCTGCGGAAGCAGTCCACTTGTCGCCGTTTGCCTCAATGGTTGCCTGCTGAACCGGGAAATATACCCACATGCTTACCAGGTCGATAAAGTAGGGGCAGGAAGCCTTCAAAGTGAACTCCAGGGTGTTGTCGTCCAGAGCCTTGATTCCCACATCCTCTGCGGAAGCCGTTCCGTCATAGAACTCCTGTCCGTTTACCACATAGTCGGAAATCATATTCACATACTGAGAGGTTGTCTCCGGAGTCAGAACGCGAAGTGCGGAATATACATAATCGTTTGCCGTCAGAGCCGTTCCGTCGCTCCATTTCAGTCCTTCTCTCAGATGGAAGGTAAATACGGTAAGGTCGTCGTTAGACTCCCAGGACTCCGCATTTCCGGGAACAACCTCGCCTTTCTCGTCGTAGGTTACAAGACCCTCAAAGCAGTTGCTTAAGAAGGGAGTTGCAAATGAGTTGTTGGTTACATTGGGGTCGATGCCGTCCGGCTCATTGTTGAGCACGAAAACCATTTCCTGGGTATCCGCAAGCTCTCCCCCTCCGGCTCCTTCGGTATCTCCCGGCTCTTCCCCCTCCGGGGTTTCGGGAGCCGCCTCAATATCATCGATGGTCTGAGGCTCGTCAGCCGCCTTGTTTCCGCAGCCGGCCATGAGCATTGTACCCACCAGGCTTACGGCAAGAAGCATGCTTAATAACTTCTTTTTCATAATGTTTATCCTCCTTATTTTAGGTTGCTGCGCAACAGCGCTAAAGAGTAATTTCTCAGTATCCCTTTTTAATTACTCTTTTTGAGCAGCCATATATTATGACCGCACTTTATGTTTCAGATACGCCTTTTCGAAACGCATCGGGAAACCGCTCTGATTGAAATGATTCAAATCCTTCCTCGGATATTTGCCCTGCCGCATCTGTCAAATAACTGCTTCACGGCCGCCCGGCTTATTGTCCGCAGAGGTGACAGGCCACCCTGTGTCCTTTGCCCACATCCACAAGCTTTGGCGTCACCTGGGAACATTCAGGCTTGGCATAGGGACACCGCGTATGGAAGCGGCAGCCGGAAGGCGGATTGATAGGACTTGGAATATCGCCCTCAATACTGCTCTTCTCCTTCTGCCTTGCCAGCTTCGGATTGGCAATGGGAACACTTCCCAAAAGCCCCTTTGTATAAGGATGGAGGGGATTTTTATAAATCTCGTCCGCCTCACTCATTTCCACCAGCTGTCCCAGATACATCACGCCCACATCATCAGAGACGTAACGCACCATAGAAAGATCGTGAGCGATAAAGAGATAGGACAGTCCCTTTTCCTCCTGAAAATCCTTCAAAAGATTAATCACCTGTGCCTGGATAGACACATCCAGGGCCGAAATCGGCTCATCACAGATAACAAGCTGCGGCTCCAGAATCAAAGCCCGCGCAATTCCCACACGCTGACGCTGCCCGCCGGAAAATTCATGGGCGTAGCGGTTGGCATGCTCCTTTGTCAGTCCCACACACTCCAGCATGGGGTAGACAAGCTCGTTGGACTCCTCCTTATTTTTCACCATTTTATGGGCCAGAAGAGGCTCGGCAATAATGTCGCGCACGGTCATTCTGGCATTTAAGGAAGCGTAAGGGTCCTGGAAGATCATCTGCATTTTCTTCCGATAGGGCATTAACTCCTTCTGCTTCATATTGGTAATATCCGTACCGTCCAGGATAATCTGCCCGGCGGTGGGATCGTACATGCGGATAATGGTTCTCGCGCAGCTTGATTTGCCGCAGCCGGACTCACCCACCAGTCCCAGAGTTTTTCCTCTTTCCAGGGTGAAGCTGATACCGTCTACCGCATGAACAATCTGCTTTTTTCCTGCCTTAAAATGCTTGGTGAGGTCTTTCACCTCTAAAATATTCTGCTCGCTCATAGCCTACACCTCTCTGCGAAAGGGATTGTTCTCATCTGCCGGCGCATCCGGGTACAACAGGAAGCAGCGGGAGCTGTGTCCCTCTTCCACCCGGATAAATTCCGGCAGCTTTGCCCCGCAGAGCTTTCTGGCATAGGGACAGCGCGGCGCAAAAGGACAGCCGGCCGGAGGATTCGTCATATCGGGCGGCGATCCGGGAATGGGTTTCAGCCGCACAGCCTTGTCCTGCTCCATATCGGGGATGGAATTTAAAAGGCCCATTGTATAAGGATGGCTCGGATGCTCAAAAATCTCATCAATCGGCGCCTCCTCCATAACAAGGCCGCCGTACATCACAATCACGCGGTCACAAAGCTCCGCCACCACACCCAGGTCATGGGTAATGAAAATAATGCTTGTCCCGTATTCCTTCTCAAGCTCCCGAAGCTGGCGCAGAATCTGATCCTGAATGGTTACGTCAAGAGCCGTGGTCGGCTCATCCGCAATCAGCAGCTCCGGCTTGTTGGCCAAAGCCATCGCAATCATAACCCTCTGGCGCATACCGCCGGAAAACTCATGGGGATAGCATTTGTACCGCTTCTCCGGCTCCGGAATCCGCACCTTTGCAAAAAGCTCCAGCACGGCCTTTTTTGCCTCTTCCCCGGAAATATCCTTATGGTGCTCAAGAAGCATCTCGGCTACCTGCTTTCCCACGGGAATCAGGGGATTCAGGGAGGACATGGGGTCCTGGAAGATCATGGAGATCTTTTCGCCGCGTATCTCGCGCATCCGCTTCCTGGCCGCTCCTATCAGCTCTTCGCCGTCAAAGCGGATGGAGGAACCCTCCTTAATCCGGGCCGTATCCGCAAGCAGATGCAGGATGGACATGGAGGTTACGCTCTTGCCGCTGCCGGACTCCCCCACAATGCCCAGGATTTCGCCCTTTCCCACGGAGAAGCTCACACCCCGTACCGCCTGGACCTCTCCGTTGCTTGTCATAAAGGATACTTTTAAATTGTCTATATTTAAAATCGGTTCCATAGTACTCTCCTATTCCAGTTCCGTATATCCTTTCCAATTCACCTGCTGAAAATCAATTTCCAGTCACAGATACATGTGCCTGTAAATCGATTTGTGCATTGGAAAGGATATACTGATTCCAGTTCCGTATATCCTTTCCAATACACTTGCCGGAAATCAATTTCCAGTCACAGATACATGCGCCTGTAAATCGATTTGTGCATTGGAAAGGATATACTGATTCCAGTCTTATTCCAGTTCCGCATCCCCCCATTCACCACGCAGACACAGGAGATGAATTTCCGGCCGCAAAGTACACGCGTCCGTAAATCCATCTGGGTGGTGACTGGGGGGATGCTGATTATAACCCTATTTCTTAAGCTTCGGGTCCAGTGCATCCCGAAGGCCGTCGCCTACGAAGTTGAAGGCAAACATAATAAGGCAGATAACCAGGGCCGGGATAAACATTTGGTGAGGACAGGAGCGCAGATTCTCCGTCGCATCGTTGCACATGGTTCCCAGACTGGCAAGAGGCGGCTTTAATCCAATGCCCAGATAGCTCAAAAACGCCTCCATAAAAATCGCGGAAGGAATCAGCATCGTCACCGTAACCAGAATGGAACCCATTGCATTCGGTATCAGATGCTGCAATAAAATGGTCTTGGTGGAAGATCCGATGGTTCTGGCCGCCATGACAAATTCCTGCTGCTTAAGGCTTAAAACCTGTCCCCGGACCACCCGGGCCATATCCACCCAGTACACGGTTCCCAGAGCAATGATAATACTCTGCAAACCTGATTCCAGATACACCATAATCAAAATCACATATAAGGTCAGCGGTATGGTGCTGATAATATCTACGATACGCATCATCACGGTATCCACCATGCCGCCCGCATAGCCGGAAATTCCGCCGAAGAGAATCCCGATGATCATATTCACGGCCGCCGCCACAAATGCTACCATCAGAGACACCCTTGTGCCGTACATCAGGCGGGTAAGGATATCCCTGCCAAGGCTGTCCGTTCCCAGTACATAGGACTTATTCCAGACATGAGCGGAAGGGTAAATGACACGTGTCTGGGGATCTGCAATCACGTAAGGCTTCGCGCCGTAATAGAGCGCCACCTCCGTACCGTTGCAGTCAAAAATCGTCATGGAAGAATCCGATTCCTCCCGCACCTTTTTCAGCTGATTTTCCATCGTGCCGTCCTTATTCACCCGCACTACCTTGAGAGCCTGGGTCACATACAGATAACCGGAGCCGTCCGGCGTCTCATAGACCTTCATCCGCGGCGGGATGTTGACTACCTCCAGATTCTGTGTGGAATAGCTGTAATCCGTAAACATAGGGCCCAAAAGGGCAAACAGCATCAGAATCACAATCATTATCAGGCCGCCGATGGCCGTGGGCTTATGCCGGAAGCGAAACCACACGTCTCCGGCAAAGGTTCTGTTTTTACTCCATATCTTTTCCCGGTCCTCGTTGGAGGCGCCGAGCATTTCCCATTTATTTTCCATACTTCTTCCCGTCCTTACTCGTACTTGATTCTGGGGTCAATGAGGCAGTAGAAAATATCCACCAATAAGATCATTGCCATCAAAAAGCTTGCATAAAAAATGGTTACGCCCATGATGGTCGTGTAATCTCTCTGGGATACACTCGTTACAAAATAACCCCCAAGACCGGGAATCGCAAAAATTTTCTCAATGACAAAGCTGCCGGTCAGCAGACCTGCAATGGTGGGGCCAAGAACGGTGATAACCGGAATCAGGGCATTCCGCATGGCATGCTTTAAAATAACCTTGATCTCCGACAATCCCTTTGCCCGGGCAGTCCGTATGTAGTCCTGCCCCATAACCTCCAGAAGACTTGAACGCATCAGCCGGGCCATGTAGCTGATGGAATAGCCGCCAAGGGCCACCACGGGGAGGATATAACCCTTCCAGGTATCCAGACCGTAGGTGGGAAGCACATTCAATTTAAAGGAAAATACGTATATCAGAACCGAAGCAATGACAAAGGACGGAATGGTCACGCCGATGGTGGCGAAGGCCATCAGCAGCATGTCCTGCCATTTTCCGTTTTTTACGGCGGCCATGATTCCCATTGGAATCGCAGCCAGAAGCACGAACACAATGGTGATAAAGCCAAGCCGGGCGGACACAGGAAAGCCGTTTTCCACAAAGTCGTTGACTTCCTTGCCAGGGTACTTGTAAGAGGGACCCAGATCGCCCCTTAATACTCCGGTCACATATTCATAAAACTGCTCCGGCAACGGCCTGTCCAAATGGTACTTGGCATTCAGAGCGGCCTCTACCTCCTCGCTCATATTCCGGTCGCTGGTAAATGGCCCTCCCGGTACTGCATGCATAATGCAGAATGTCAGCAGCATAATTAAAAAGAGTGCCACAAGCATCATTCCCAGCCGCTTTGCAAAATATCGAATCATCTTTTTCCACTCCGTTTTTTCAATACCCTTAGATATCCCTTTTATGCATGTCTTTCTGGGAGACGGACTTCTCTTTGGATTTCAATATTCCATTTAAAGCGTTCATCTGTCTTTCCCATGCGTACAAAGGGCATAATATTTTATAATTATACCTCTTGTCTTTCCTTGTTGTCAATTATGAATCGGATTTGTTGGAAAAAAACTTTTTAGCGCTTTTCAGCGGTGAAGTCGCTATTGTATTGTTGATTTCTTAACTATTTAGCAACAATTCTATACAAAATCGTAACTATTCAGAGCCAACACTATTCAAAGATGAAATTAGGGTGGCCTGAAATTGCATTTTTGATTGCTTCGTAAGCATTGTATCCCTGCTTATGTGCCGTACCAACGTAGGACATGATTTTCAGATAATCTCTGGCGCCTTCTTCAGTTCGGAAGCAGCCGGATACTTTGGTCTTAACCTTTATCATCCGAAGATCACGCTCTGCCTGGTTGTTATCAAACGGAACCATGAAGTTATGGATAAAAAGGCAGACCGAGGCCTTGTGATTCGCAAGGCGTTCTACCAAGGCAAGGATTTTTCCCTTTTTCTTCCGTCCACGTTTTTTCTCTGTGGTTTCCAGAAGAGGATTTTCTTTCCTTGCCAGTTCGAGGAGTTCATCATACTTCTTATCGAACTTATGATAGTGATAATAGCTCAGAGAGTCCTTGCCTTTCTCTATCGCTTTCTCTTTGACCTTTTTCATTTCCAGTAAAAGGTTTATAAACGCAGATGTCCATTTCTGGTCAGGATGATTTTCATTTATCCCTGTCAGCTCACGGAGTAGATGGGCACAGCAGACTGCATGCCGTATATCCAAGTAGTTCCAGTAGGAAGCCCAGCAGTCATGCATGGCAATCCCTCTGAATTCTGGGAGAACACCGCATTGCTCCATGCCTTCGGTCCCACGTTTGGGACTGATATCAAGATAGGTATATTCACAGTTTGAGGCATCATGAACCCACCAGAGCTTTTTATCCACTCTGGTTCCGGTTTCATCGAAATGTCCAAGTGAGGAACCGATCATCTTATCCTTTATCTTACCGACTGTTTCACTCAGGCTGTCAGCGCATCTTTTTACCATGCTGCTGATCGTTCCTGTTGCAATCGGAATGTTAAATACTCCGGAAAGAATCTCATGAGTGCGTTTGATGCTGACTGCACCCACGGTGTTTAATGCGACAGATAGTGCCTGCAGGTTTTCACCATATTGTACGGTTGCTTTTACATCAGAAGGGAATTCTCCTCTGCGGGTGTCCCCATGCAGCATACAGATTGGAAGTTCCAGTGCCTGATGTTCTGTTACATTGACTGTAACAACCGCATCAATCACATGGCGTTTTTCTGCGATGCATGCGGTGCCTTTACACATCTGATAGTGCGGACATCCTCCGCATGAGGATGGCATATGCCTGACGATTTCGTCCGGAGCTGTTATCACCGCCAGATGTGTTCCCTGGTGTCCGCTCTGCCCGCCAGCTTTTTTCCCGGATGGCTTCCGGAGACTCTTTGGGGCAGGCTTTTTAAAGCCATCGCTGGATGGCGGTTTGGAACTGTTTTTGGAATTCTTGTTAAGCTGTTCCTTCAGTTCCTGTATGGTCTGATTGAGTTGGGCAATCAACTGAGTCTGAGCAGCGATAGTTGTTGATAATGCTTCATTTTGTTGTAATAACTGTTTAATCAGTTCATCGTTTGTCAACCGGACCACCTTCTTCCGATAAAATTTGATACTTCTATTTTAACGGAAAATGAGCCAAAAAGCGAATCATATCGTTTTGGTGTACTGTCAAAATGACGGTGGATAACCAGAAAAAATCAGAGATTAACTGCCGATAACTCTCGGATAAAATTGACAAATGGTCCATTATTAGGCTGTGATCAAGGATTGATGATGCCATAATCCACAGGCCAAAAGCACTTGGCAGTTATATTGAAAAGTTATCCACTTTTCGTGATAAAGTAATGGTAAAACAGAAATTTTATTTTCTCTGTTTTGACCAAAAATCAATATGCACTAAACGGGGTGCTGAATAGTTACTATGAAACTTATTAAATATGTAATAATTAATAATCTTGCTCTGATATATTACACCTTTTTCTATGCTCCTTTAAAGCCTCACGATCTGGTTCAATATAACCATTGGATATTGGTAAACCTATAAATTTAGAAATGTATTCTTTAAATATTTGACTATGATCAATTTTCCTTTCTACAATTACTCTAAAATTATCATCCAGCGAAAAGTATCCTAATTCAAATGCTTTATCATGAATAGGGCAAAAGCATAGTCCATTTGAAGTATTTCCACGCATCTCAATGTTATCAGCCCATCTTGCAATATGAGAAGCAATCAAAAACTCTTTGTCAGCAATCTTGCATCCCGGAAAACAACACTGATTATTATAATTATTTTTCACATTTATTGCAAAGCGTTCATGTCCTACTCGTGCTTTAATTTGTTTTAAGGTTGTAGATGCCGAAACAGACAAACCAATAGGTACAGATTCATCATTAAACTTTTCTTTATCATCTAATATGATTACCAATAAAGATTCATCAACCTCTGAAAGATATCCACCATTTAAGCATTGCAATCTACCCGATTGTATAGTAAAAAATAAATTCTTAGGTTTACTTTTTTTCTCGTAGTAATCTTTCAACTCTAATTCTTTATCAAAAAACAACCTATAAAGATTAATAGAGTTTTCAAATTTTAAATAATCTGTTAAAATTGCTTTATAAAAGCTATTGCAATAAGCCCATTCACCAGCAATAGGCGGGCGTTCTTCTGTCCTATAGCCATCTGTTTTTGCTATAGAATAGCCGACAATTTCTGCCTCTTTTCCTTTCCCTCTAAGGTGAAGAATAAAGTCACCCGATTTCACCTTATTTACATTATCCCAAAATAACCACGACTTATTTGTGCCTTTACCCTTCTTGTACGTCGGCGCCCATATACATTTAGTAAATCCCCATTCATCGCCACCATGTTCTATATCTCGACTCATCTCAATCCAGATTTTCATATATTTCTCCACTTTCTTCCCAAATTATAATAATGTACTCAAACTTCCCACATTAAAAATGGTATTTGCTCCTTGAAAAATCAATACTTTAGCTCACAAAATAGCGCTCAGGCAGCCGCTGAACCGCACTCCAATGCTTTTTGCATGTACTTTGGCAGCCGCTGAATAAAGCTGGCGGTGAATTCCTCCAGCTGCTGTTCTGTGATGTGGAAATATTCCATAACGGTATCCATTAGTGCATCTATGATAATCCTCATGGATTGACTGAACGTGATGTCATCCAGTTCATCCATGAGGCAGAAAAACAGTTCGCAAATCGTTTTGTCATCCGTATTGCATCGCTGTGTAACTGCAAGCATCATATATCGTACAAAAACAATGGATACATGAGCGGTCAAAGCATCATAGGAAAGGCTCCGGCACTCCTTTACCAGATGCAGATAGGATTTGCAGGTCTTGAAAAATACCTCAATATCCCAGCGCTTCCCATAAATACGGATGATTTCTTCCTCTGAGAGAGTTGTATCCGTGCTGATGATGGCAAGCCAGTCTTTTTTCTTGCTTTTGTTCCGAACACAGACGATTTTTGCCTCAATTGCCTCGTCACCAACGGTTACGTCAATGGAAAGCAGATATTTGGAGCGTCCTCTACGTTTTCTGCACTGTTTATAGATTTCTTTGATGCTGTATCTGCCACCCTGATAGCCATATTTGATTTTACTGCTT
>OFFZ01000261.1_pt1 | contig 35398 bp, 36 predicted proteins | sample 1521631 | NCBI WGS metagenome assembly OFFZ01 (sample SAMEA3504102, study PRJEB24116) | mouse gut metagenome | biome: mouse gut; feature: mouse-associated habitat; material: faeces | place: Denmark | collected 2011 | reverse complement strand
CTGCAAATATCTTCTGTTCCTCTGTCAATATGCGCATATTTTTCATCTGTATTTCCTTCTCCCTTCCCAAGCATCAAAAAACCGGGACATTTCTGCCCCGGCTTCGCTATTTCTTAATCTCATTATCTATTTCTGCCTATATAATATGGTGTCCAATTTGGACACCGCATGTTTCTATTGTCGTTTCACAATTCTTCCTGACACCGGATCATAATATCGTGAAGCAGATACAAATCTTCCTCGCTTACGCAATCCGCCCGATTCATAATCGTCCTTGTGAGGAATACTGCCCACTCTATGTCTGACCATTCTTCTGATGTGTCCAATTTAGACACCTTCTGCATTGCCTCCGTAACGGCTTGTGTAATGACTGTCAGGCTCACATTTTCCCTTCCCCACTCCCGCAATATCTCCTGATGGCGGTTTCCTTTCTTGAACTGTCTAATATTCCCGCCTCCTGCAGTCCATTCGTTCTTCTTTTTTTCTATTTTACCCGCAAAATCATTCTTTTGTATTTCTTTCCCACTTTGGGGCTGTAAATCGGTGTCCAATTTGGACACCACGGAAAATCCCTCATTTTTTCTTCCATCCTTTCCTTCCTGGTTCTTCATTGCCCTCTCTGTGACCTCCTTTGCCTTCATACCGCCTTCTTCTGCCACTGCCTTTGCAATGGCTTTCTGTTCTTCGTCTGGTAATTTCGACGCCTCATACGCCGCACTGATATTTAAGTTTCCTTTCCGGAACTCTTCCTGAATCTCTGGCACTGCATGATTATGAATCCGATCCATTCTTGCAATACCAGAACTGCTTTCATTCATAAGGTCTGCTACCATATCCCTCAGCTTTCCCTGTATCTCCAATCCATCTTCATCCCTTGCCCTTATCAATGCCTCTTTCAATCTCTGTGCCTGCTGTGTCTTCTCCCATGGCGATAGTTCCCGATTCAAGGCATTTCCCATCAGAAGGGACAGTTCCAGCATTGCAGGAGTCATGTCTTTGTATAGATAGCGCACCTTCTCGTATTCCCGATACCCCCGTTCAAGGTTCTTGATATTCGCAAGGTTACGCCTGTGCCCGCTCACGATACAAAACTCCCCATTCACTCTCGCCAAGACCGTCGGCTGCTGCTGTCCCACCGCAAGGAAGCTGTCTGCAAGTTCTTCTATATTTTCCTGCGAATAAAAATTACTCTCCGAAGGCTTCACATCCATGGGGTTCAGCCATATCTCCTTGTACGCATTCACTGTCCCTGACTCGGACTCCTTTTTCTTAATGTCTATCAAATCGTTAATTCCAAATTTCGCCATGCCCCATCATCTCCCTATTCCCGTATAACTGGTCACGAAATGCTTATAATCCTGCGCCGCACCACAGCATGGGCTGTACTCGTAGATTGGTTTCTTCACAAAAGAATTTTCTGCCACCTTCGCAGAATACCGAATCCTGCCAAGAACCTTATACTGCCTGTAATGCTTGCTTTCTGCATTGTCCCATTCCTGCCTAAGCCATTCTAACCCTGCCGCTTCTCCGTCCGTATTCTGGTAAATCGTAATCAGTACGCCTTTTAATGTCAAAGACGGATTCAGCGCCTTTGCGTCCTCAATCTGTCCGTCCACAATATCCAGCCCTTCTAACGCATTTTCATCAATCTTCACAGGAACGATAACTTCATCCGTCACCCCAAGGGCATTGACTACATTGATTCCAATATCCGGGGGATTGTCTATGATACAATAATCATATCTTCCGCAAATATTATCTTCTGTCTGGTTATTGATACTGGCTTTTACAAATCTCCGGTATTTCCCTGTCATGTCCTCCCCACTCTCTTTCATCAGATTCCAAGAAACGCCAAACAATGACAGATTCGCCGTGATAATATCTATCCCTTCATAATCTGTCGCCTGTATCAATTCCACTGGATTCTGCCAATCACCGCTTAGTATCCTTGCGACAGGTGCGGTCTGCTCTGCCTCATACCGGGCAAACGCCTTGCTCAGATTCCCCTGCTTGTCGTTATCCCATAATAAGACCCGATTTCCCCTGCGCCACAATTCATAAGCCATATTTACCGAAGTAAAACTTTTCGCAACCCCGCCCTTTAAATTTAGCAGACTAATTGTTTTCATACTATTCCTCACCATCCTTGATTTATATTTGATAAATTGTATTTTTTAGAAATTCTGCACACAAAAAAACGCTACCAGATTTACTCCGATAGCGTTAAAAACGATTATAAAACTAAATGCCAAACATTTTTCTTGTACTTTCGACCTCTTCCACACTACAGCCAAGATTCTCGGCAATCTGCACATTTGCTAAATCCGGGTTCTTCTTAACCATCTGGAAAATATCTGCCGATAAAGTGATTCCCTCACGTCTTCCCTGCCATATTCCTTCCTGCAATTTCACTTGCATATCTTCCTCATAGCTATACTCTGCAATCAACATATTCTCCACCTCGCTTCCTTTCCTCTTTAAATAATCTGCCAGAATCCCCTTTTCAATACATTCCTTGATTGCCTTTTTAATGGCGCTTTCTTCCTCCGAATACTTTCTCACCATACTGATAAACTGGCTATACTCCCTTAGTATCCCGCATTTATCCAGAATCCCATGCGCTTTATCGGAATTGATGTTAATAACCTTCACCTTTAATTCTACAGAATTTTCTCCTACCGGATTCATAAATGCGTCTGACAGAGTCAGCACTTGCTCTAACGGCTGTTCCTTCTCGCCATTGTAAAATACATAAAACTCTGGGGTCGGTATCTTCACCAATGTCGTCCTGTAGCGTGCCTTGCTGTCTACCAACTGCTCATATGCCCTTCCCACATACATCAAGCAGCGCAAGGGCATGTTTCTATTGATAGTGCTTTGATGTTCTCCGAAAACAAGCACCAGCCCATTCACCTCACAAGAAATGTCATTCTTAAAGTTCTTATATAAGACATCATCAATCTTTACCTTCCGAATGATTGTTTCATCCTTATAGTTTGTATCATGCAATGCATTATATAAACTCAGCAGATTCTTCTTTGCCGTTTCATCTTGGTAAAAGAGGTCAACAAAGAGACTATCTTTATGTTCCCGTTTCTCCTTCTCCATTGTCCTGTACCTGCCTTTCCTTTCTCTTTATACTACCATACTTTATTTGGCGTTTCAATTATCGGTTTCAATATCTTTACGGACATTTCCTTACACCAGCCTTCCTATATTTACGGCTGCTACATTTGATATAATCATTGGTTGATTTGTAATTGCTGATTACGACTACGGGTTCTTCGCATTCGCAGCAGATGAAATCACCCTCACCAACTTCTATCAGATTTTTACAGAACTCGCAGATAACCATTCTCTTGCCCAAATTTTCTCCCTGGCAAATAACATCTTGCCATTGATGTGAACAATGGCAAGATGTTATTTGCCTGCCATCTGCTTCTCCTGCTGCTCAACTCTGTAATAAACATCGCAAAAATCCAGACTTTCCTACTCTGGCACTTATACAAGTATCATTAGAATCATATCCCATTACAATCCTATACTTTGACTGATTCTGTGCATGATACTATGGCATAGGCATTTGGAATCGACTCTCAAAGAATCTAAAGCCACATCAAGAGGGAATATACTCACAATTCCCAAAAACATCTATTATTCAATAGCCTATGTTCCAAATCCATCTATCAACATTCTGATAGAAATCCTCCCTCTCTATCTTTTCTGGCGGGCGGCACATAGACAAAAAGTCAGAACATTCTCTGCCCTGGCTCTTTTCCTTATATCATTCTCCTATCTGACATACATTCTGCCGTCGTCAAAGACTCTGTAAGTAATCACGTCTCCGCCCATGCTGCATACGTTTCTTCTCTCAGATTCTTTCTAAAATACAACTGCATTTTTAACTCAGAAAACCAAGTGAAATCCAAGTTTGGTAAAAGTCTGGTACTGACCTCCTGATAACATACAGCACCCCTTTTATAAACAGCGAAAACCCGCCATCCACAAGGGATAACGGGCTTCGTTGTTATTATAGTAGTTAAAGGAATGAGAGTTAAAGTGCGGCGCCAGAGGTAAGACCTCAGGCGCTTTGCTTTATTGAGGGGGGAGATAGTTGATGTCCTTATCAACTATCTGTACTCAAGTATAAACCTTAAATATGTCTAAAATGTGTTCAATCCATTAAAGATATCGAAAAAATATTAAGAACCTCTTAATTTCTATATCCTCTCCAACGCCTCATTAGCCCCAATCAGCATCAGAATCATCCCGTCCCTAAGGGGCAGGTCCGGATTCGGCGTAATCTCTACATGCCCTTCTTCCTCCTCCTTAATCCCCACTACATTGACCTCATAATTTCTCCTGACATCCAGCTCCTTGAGCGTCTTCCCTACCCACCGTTTCGGTATCGCAGTCTCTACAATGCTATAATCCGGCGAAAGTTCAATCCAGTCTGCAAGGTTCGCAGAGACCAGATTCTTTGCGATCTTCCGCCCCATCTCCTCTTCCGGAAATACCACCGCATCCGCCCCAATCTTCCTTAAAACCTGAGCATGCCTCTCATTATGCGCCTTGCATAAGATATAGGGAATCCCCATCTCCTTAGCCGCAAGGGTCGCTAAGATACTTCCTTCCAGATTCTCTGACGAAGCGACCACCATCCCGTCAAAATTCCTCGACCCCAGCGACTCCAGAAGTTTCGGATTCTCAATATCTGCCTGCATCGCATACGTGACCTTCTCCGCTATATCGCTGACAAGCTCCATATCCTGGTCAACTGCCACGACATCACATCCCAGCTTCTGCAGCGTGACCGCCACGCTCGCCCCGAAGCTTCCAAGACCCAAAACCACAAACTGCTTATTCATCATTTCCTCCTTTTCCTATCCAACCATAATATGCTCCTTAGGCAGACGACGCACCTTATCTCTCGGATGAGTCTTCCCGGCAAACGTTAGCGCCAGTGTAAGCGGCCCAAGCCGTCCAATATACATCATTACCATAATGACTGCCTGGCTCGCCCTGCTAAGATTGGGAGTTAAATCTGCCGTAAGCCCTACCGTTCCCACAGCAGAAGCCGTCTCATAGACTACATTGATCATCGGAACCCCGTCTGGCTCGAGTGCAAGGATTGCAATCGTACCCATAATGAAAACCGAAAATGCAATCATCACAACCCCGAATCCCGTCCGAAAATTCTCTACCGAAATCCTCCTGCCCATACACTCCGTGTCATTCCCACCCCGCACAAACGTAAGGCACGCAAGGAACAGCATGGCAAATGTGGTCGTCTTCGTCCCTCCTGCAGTTCCTCCGGGACTACCGCCAATAAACATGAGAATAGAACAGAACAGCTTCGATTCATCATGCATCGCCCCTTGAGAAAACGTATAGAACCCTGCCGTCCTGGTCGTCACAGACTGAAACAGGGAAGCAAGCAGCTTTTCCCCAAAGCTCATACCCCCGATTGTATCCGGATTACCATACTCGGCACAAAACACAAAGACTGCACCGGCAGTAATTAAAATCAACGTCATAATCAAAGCCAGCCTTGAATGAAGCCTAAGCCTTGTGAACCACCATTTCCCCGGCACTTCCCGATGCACCAGCTTCTTTCCATTCTCTATCACGTCAAACCAGACCGTAAATCCGATACCGCTTAGAATAATCAAAAGAATGGTCGTAATATTGATAATCGGATTCGTCGCATAATCTGCAAGGCTGTTTCCTCCAAGGATATCAATCCCCGCATTACAGAACGCTGAGACTGCATGGAAAACCGAATACCAGATCCCCTTGGCCACGCCATACTCCGGCACAAACTGAAACGCATACAGGAAAGCCCCGCATCCCTCGACTACCAACGTCCCAAGAATAACCTTTCTTACCATCCTTACAATCCCGCCCAGGCGCTCTGCACCATAGGATTCCTGCAGAACTACCCGCTCCCGCAGCGTTATCCGCCTCCGCAGCAGGAAGAAGAACATCGTCGCACAGGCAATCACCCCAAGGCCGCCAATCTGTATCAGAAGCAGCAGAATTACCTTCCCGAACAGCGTGAACTGGGAAGCCGGCGTAACCGTCGTAAGTCCCGTCACACATACCGATGTTACAGACGTAAATAATGCATCCATAAATGTAATGGGGCTTGTGTTGCTGACGGGCAAATACAACAGCACCGCCCCTATCAAAATGATACCCAAAAAACCAACTGCTGTGATACGCAGCGTATTCCACCTGATATTTTTCTTTCTATCCACAACAAAATCTCCAATTCTACCGCTCAGCCGTTCCCGTAACCTTCCATTCCCCAACGTAACGCGTCACAATTTCTACAAGGAGGAATCCAAACGCCACCGCAATACATGTCTTGGCAAGCTGAATCGCCTGCTGCGATGCCAGCGCATAATCCGCCTGGGCAAACCCATGCATCATATAGAACAGCGACGCGCCTGGAATTACCGGCATAATCGACGTCGTCAGAAAAATCGTTGCAGGCGCCCGGTGGACTCTGGACATCAGAAACGCATAGGCAGCCACCACCGCCGAGCCAGCCATGACCGCTGCAAAATCATTTCCCCAAAGATGCAGTCCCAACACGTAGAAAGCACAGTTAATCGCCCCGCCAATCCCCGCATAGACCGATTGCTTGACCCCTGTCTTGAACACCAGCGCAAACCCCATACTCGCCACTCCACAAGAAACTAACTGCACGGTAATGCTGGGAGCGATATACATCTCATACATATCTCCCTTGAAAATCAGCATGGCAAGCCCGGTTCCGCAGGCAATCGCCACCGCTCCCAGACAGGCATTGGTTATATTCAAGATTCCTGATAAATATGCCCGTTTCACCACGTCCCGGATTCCATTGGCAACTCCAAGCCCGCTAATCAGTACCATATTCAGCCCCAGCACAATCCGATCCGGATGATGGCCGAAACCTATCTTACCCGCCAGCAGCACCGCCGCCGCAGATAAAAAGGCAATGATTAGATTATAGACCACCAGATTGTCTTCCTTCTTATTCAGCTTATTTCCCAAATAGACTTCAATTCCCCCGCAGATGATCACACCCACGATCGTATCCAGCCAGTCGCAGCCAAAATACACTCCAAAACCTACTCCGCCCAGAATCGGCGCCACGAACTGTAAATACCAGGGCAGAGGCTTCCGGTTCATCACCTCATCATACATCCTGCGGATTTCCTCCACAGACGGCGTGTCTCTGCATATCTGCCTGGACAGGTTATTCAGGTAATCCAGCCGGTCATAATTGAACCCCGCCCTGTGGATTCTTCTAATCTGGGTGATAAAATGCCCTCCCTTAGGCTTGATGGTCGCCTGTATGTCGCTCTGAATTGCAAATACGCTGCACTGTTCCAGCTCATAACTCTCCAGCATCCGGTACATGCTATCCTCCGCCCGGTCCGTCTCCGCGCCGCTCTTAATCATCTCTTTCCCTATATTGATAATCTCATTCAACAATAATTCGTAATCCATACCGTACTCCGCCTGTTCTTTTGTTCCTGTACAGTATATCCATTTTTATAGATAAAATCAATACCTTCCATTTTCATTTTTTCTTGTCCGCGTTTAACCGGCTATTTCTGCTTTTCCATATGTTACAGTTGTTCCGCTTTACTCCTCCACGCTCCACCACCAGGAAATACGCAAACCTTAGTATTGCGGTAATCTTGCAAATATCAAATAATATATTACTGATATCAAATATCATATTCTTCATACCTACCCACCTCCCGTTTTCCTTCGTCAGTGTCCATTCTACTGCCTTTCCATCTAAAATTCTCTCTTCTCGATAAACTGCACCGAAATCAGATACGAAATTGCCATTAGAATCCCACAGATTACCGTAATCCCTGCCAGAGACACCGCCGGCTTCATCCCGTAAATCCACTCAATTGCCCCTTCCCAGTTAATGCCAAATGCCTCGCATACTTTTATGCCCAAATACACAGCCATTATCCCTATTCCCCAAACAATCATCAGCGCGACTCTGCTTTTATCTGCCCCGAACTTTAACTGCAATGGTATGATGACAGCCAAGACCACCGTAACCAGAAGGAAACTTATTACCACAGATAAAGCCCACTCTCCCACAGAGAACTCAATCTCCCTGATTCTGGAAAATACAAATGAAAAAACAGAAACCGCCGCCAGCCCCGGCAATGTAGTCACAATACTGAACAGATATTTCTCAGCCACATATTCCTTTCGGCTCACCGGAAGCGTAAAGAGATATCCCATCCCATTCTCAAATTCATCATAACTAATGGTATTCAACGTCAGAACCCCTATCATAATGGTGATATAAGCCATGATAAAAGCAAAATTCGTATATGCCGTCATGAATATCATCATCATAATCAGAATTATGCCAAAAAACTGCTTCTGCCCTTTCACTAACCCCAAATCTTTCATAAATAATCCCTTCATTACTTTTCACCTCGTATCATCATCATAATCAACTCGTCAATAGTTCCCTTCTCAACCGCAATATCCGGGTAATTCTCCTGATAGAACTGCCTTTGGTCTGTGAGGCAGCTATAGCCAAATTCTTCCTTCCTATGGCGCAGGACATGCTCCCGCTCAATCCTTCCAAACTGTTCCGGCGTCACCTTCAGAATTCCATAACTGCCTAACAGCACGTCTGTTTCCTCATAGAGTACGATCTTCCCTTCATCAATCATGTAAATGTCATCGCACAGCCCTTCTAAATCGCTGGAAATGTGGGAGCTGACCAGAATCGATCGGCCATCCTGTTCCATATACGTCCTGAGGATATCCAGAAGCTCATCCCTTGCGACCACGTCCAACCCGGCGGTCGGTTCGTCTAATATCAATAACTTCGCCTCATGCGCAAGCGCTGCCAGCACTTGCAGCTTCCGCTTCATTCCTGTGGAAAATTCCTTAATCTTCTTATTCATGGGAAGCTGAAACTCTTTGCACTTCCTCCGGAACTCTTCCTCCTGAAAATTCCTGTACAGGCTCTTGAGCATAGGAAGCAAATCCTGAATCGTCAGATAACCGCAAAACCCCGCGTCTGACATAACCACTCCGATATCCTCCTTTTCTTTGTTCCCAATCTCATAAACCGGCTTTCCAAAAATCTCAATGCTCCCTCCGTCGGTCTTCAAAAGCCCAAGAATCGCCTTAAATGTAGTACTCTTTCCCGCACCGTTCTTTCCAATCAGCCCAGTCACGCATCCTTCCTGCACTTCCAGGGTACAGTCTAGCTGAAATCCCTTGTACTCTTTCCTTACCCTATTCAATCTCAACATCCTGCCAATCCTCCTGCCACTTATCTTTCTTCATCCGGACTTCTTCCATTCTCTCTACTCTCTTCATCCGGATTTCTTCCATTCTCTCTTTCCCCTTCATCCGGACTTCTTCCCTTTTCATCCGGGCTCCTGCTTCAGTCGTCCATAATAAGCCCAAATAACGTCTGGATCTCCGAGTCCGTCATCCCGCAGCTTCGTCCTTTCCGGATTGCCCGCTCTAAATCCGCCTCGACTTCCTTCTTCTTCTCCTCAAGCATCAATCCCTGACTGGCAAAAGCCACGAAGCTGCCTTTCCCGTGAACTGTGTTCACGAAGCCTTCCTCTTCCAGCACGTCATAGGCTTTCTTCACCGTCAATGCGCTGACCTTTAATTCCTTCGCCAGCGTCCTTACAGACGGAAGCGCCGTATCTTCTTTAAGTTCCCCATGCATAACCTTGTTCTTAATCTGCTCCACAATCTGTTCGTAGATTGGCTGCATGGAAGAATGATTAATGATTAATTTCATTTCATCCCTCCTTCTTTACAAACAGTATATAACAGTACAATACTGTTGTCAACTGTTTTATACTGTTTATTTCAATAAATATGAGCCATCGGGCAGGGTCACAATCAAGCAGGGAAGAGACAGCTTCCCCTACCCGCCGCGCGGCACACGCACCGCCCAAGCTACATATTTCCTCCGCACGGGTCTGCGCATAAAAAAAGACTCCTGACAGTACCGACTGTCAAAAGCCTTTTTTTAATTTATACATCCATAATAATCGGCAGCACCATAGGTTTTCTCTTGGTGCGCTTCCAGATAAACTCATTCATGGTATCCCGGATCACCATCTTAATCTTGCTCCAATCCGCATTGCGCTGGTGCAGCAGACAATCTTCCACAGCCTCTGACACCACATTGCGGGCCTCTTCCATCAGTCCCTCGGACTCTCTGACATAGACGAATCCCCGGGAAACGATATCCGGTCCGGCAAGCAGTTGGTTGCTTCCCTTCTCAAGGGTCAGAACCACAATCAGGATTCCATCCTCCGCCAAATGCTGCCTGTCACGCAGTACGATATTTCCCACATCGCCCACGCCAAGGCCATCTACCAGAATCTCTCCTGTGTGTACCTTGTCTACAATCTTCGCCTCCTGGGAACACAGTTCCAACACATCCCCGGACTGGAGAATGAACACATTCTCCTTAGGGATTCCAAGAGTCGTCGCAATCCCTGCATTTGCCTTGAGATGGCGGTATTCCCCGTGTACCGGGATCGCATACTTAGGCTTCACCAGCGAATAAATCAGCTTCAGTTCTTCCTGGCAAGCATGCCCGGATACATGGGCGTCGGAAAAGATAACGTCCGCCCCCTTTGCCGACAGCTCATTGATGACTCTGGAAACGGATTTCTCATTGCCAGGAATCGGGTTGGAACTGAAAATGACCATATCCCCAGGCATAATGGAAACCTTCTTATGGACATCCGCAGCCATACGGGACAACGCAGCCATGGATTCCCCCTGGCTTCCCGTAGTAATCAGCACCGTCTTTTCCGGCGGATAGTTCTTGAGCTGGTCAATCTCAATCAGCGTCTTGTCAGGCACATTCAGATATCCAAGCTCCTGTGCAACCTGAATGATATTGACCATACTGCGCCCTTCCACCACCACCTTCCGGTCATATTTGCATGCCGAATTAATAATCTGCTGCACCCTGTCTACATTGGATGCAAAGGTGGCAATGATAATCCTTGTATTCTGATGTTCCGAAAAAATGTGGTCGAAGGTAATCCCCACCGTCCGCTCCGACTGGGTAAAGCCTTTCCGCTCCGCATTGGTGCTGTCCGACATCAATGCAAGGACTCCCTTCTTCCCAATCTCTGCAAACCGCTGCAAATCAATGGCGTCCCCGAACACCGGCGTATAATCTACCTTAAAGTCTCCCGTATGCACCACGATTCCCGCCGGGGAATAAATTGCCAGCGCCGCCGCATCCTGGATACTGTGGTTCGTCTTGATGAACTCAATCCGAAACTGCCCAAGGTTGATGGACTGCCCGTGCTTTACCACCTTCCTCCGGGTACTCCTAAGCAGGTTATGCTCCGTTAATTTTCTCTCAATAATTCCCATGGTAAGCTTTGTCGCATAGATTGGAAGATTCATCTCCCGCAATACATAGCATAATGCGCCGATATGGTCTTCATGTCCATGGGTAATCACGAATCCTTTCACCTTCTGGATATTGTCTTTTAAATAGGTCACGTCCGGGATGACAAGATCGATCCCCAGCATATCATCCTCCGGGAATGCCAGACCGCAATCCACGACAATAATACTGTCTTCATACTCGAAGGCAGTGATATTCATTCCGATTTTTTCCAGACCTCCAAGCGGAATGATTCGCAATTTTCCATTGTTTTCTCTCTTCAAATTTACACCTCCACGTGCGTCTCCGTTCTATTGTCCTGCCATTTTCAGGCACTCTTGGCATTGTCCGTAGAACTTTAATTCGTGGTCTGACACATGGAATCCCGTCTCCTGCTCAACAAGACGCTCTAATTCGTCTAAGAGGTCCTCTTCAAACGGAACCACTTTTCCACATGTCTTACATATCAGATGATGATGATGATGCTTTGTCTCCCCGTCAAACATATCGCTGATCTCATAGCGCAGGCACCCATCATCAAGATTGATCCGATCCACCAACTGCATTTCCCGTAACAACTGCACAGTCCGGTAAATAGTAGCCAGTCCGATCTCCGGATAGTCTTCCTTTACCAGTTCATAAATGTCTTCCGCAGTCATGTGCTTATCACGATGATCTGCAAGTACCTCTAACACAAGCAACCGCTGGTTGGTTACTTTAAGACCCTTTTCTTTCAGCATTTTCTTAAAATTCTCTTTACTGATGGACATAGTATATTACCTTTCGATCTCTACATCTTCGAGCAGCTCCTCGAAGACCTTCGATATTGCCGTAAGCTCCACGTCGTCTTCGACAATCTCGTAGATACTGTCCGACGACGCCTCCTTTGACGTATCCTTGAGTATCAGGCACTCCGCATCCCCGTCTTCCGAATCTGTAACCAGGATATAGGTCACGCCGTTCACCTTCGTCTGTTCCAGCACAAAAAAGTCCACTTCCTCCGGAATCTCTTCCGACCTGAATCTTATCTTCTCCATAAATAACTCCTCAAGAATACTTTTCCTGACCGGCCGCAACGGCATCCAGATATCCCTGCAATATAATAACAGCCGCAACCTTGTCAATATACTTCTTGCGCTCTTCCCGTCTCACACGATTCTCAATCAAAGTCCGTTCCGCTTCAACCGTAGTCAGGCGCTCGTCCCACATCACGACCTCAAGCCCTGTCCGCCGGGTGAGCATCTTCCCAAACGCTATGGATTGTTCCGCCCGTTCCCCAATATCATTGTTCATATGCTTCGGAAGCCCAAGCACAATCCGCTCAACCTCATACTCTTCAATCAACGCCTCGATACGCGCACAGGTCTTGCGCAGCTTGTTCTCTTCCTTACGGCAAATTGTCTCTATCCCCTGAGCCGTAATGCCCAGAGCGTCACTGATCGCTACGCCTACTGTCTTAGAGCCGTAGTCCAGTCCCATGATTCTCATAGATTATACCCATCTGTTGTGCTCAATATACGTTTTAAGCATCTCTTCTACCAGTTCATCCCGCTCCATCTTCATAATCAGGCTGCGCGCCCCGTCGTAGCTTGTGATATATGTCGGATCTCCTGACATAATATACCCTACAATCTGGTTCACCGGATTATATCCTTTTTCGCTCAATGCCCTGTACACAATCTCAAGTATATCTTTTGCTTGAATCTGTGGACCGCTTTCTACCTGAAAAAACTGTGTGCTGCTTAAATCTCTCATATACTCACGTCCTCCAAAAATACTTCACTGTTATTCTAACCTATTGACGGGAAAAATTCAATGAATTATTTGTAAACGGCTCTCAATTTCTACATTTACCAACTCATTTATCCGATTTTCGCCTAATTTCTGTCCAACCTTCACATATTCCCGGGTGTGTCCCGTCAGGTAACGCTCTCCTCCTACCAGAATCTCTTCTTCCATCAAGACTTCCTGCACCGTCCCAAGAAGCGCATCCTCGTAAGCCTCCTGTTTCCTTCTGCTAAGCGAAAGAAGCTCATTGCTGCGGCAGGCCTTAATTTCCTCCGGTATCTGGTCTTTCATGGCTGCCGCCTTCGTCCCTTCCCGCTTTGAATATTTGAATACATGAGTCTCGTAGAAATTGACCTTGTCGATAAATGCCTTGGACTGTGCAAACTCTTCTTGCGTCTCTCCTGGGAAGCCTACGATTACATCTGTGGTCAATGCTGGACGGGTGAAATATTTCCGCAGGAGCATACATTTCTCATAGTATTCCTCAGACGTGTAGCGTCGGTTCATCCGCTTTAATGTATCGTCGCACCCGCTTTGCAGGGATAGGTGGAAATGGGGACATATCTTTGGGAGTTCTGCAAGCGTTTCCACAAATTCCTGCGTGATGATTCTCGGTTCAAGAGAACCCAGCCGGATTCTTTGGATGCCCGGAATCTCATGGACTGCAAGAATCAGGCCAAGCAGGCTGTCATTCGTATCGATGCCATAGGAGCTTAGATGGATTCCGGTCAGGACTGCCTCTTTGTAGCCGTTATCCGCAAGCTTTTGGATTTCCCCAAGCACACTGTCCCGGGCGCGGCTTCTGACCCTTCCCCGGACATAAGGAATGATACAGTAGGTACAGAACTGGTTGCAGCCGTCCTGCACCTTTACGTATGCGCGGGTATGTTCTGCCGTCTGCTCAAGGTGCAGTTCCTCGTATTCATTGGTATGGTTGATGTCCAATATTTCTTTTTCAAGCCTTTTTTTGCCGGACTCAAATCCTTCCAATATCTCAATCAAATCCTTCTTGCGGTTGTTCCCAATCACAACATCCACACATTCCTCCTGCTCGCCCTCCTTTGCCTGGACGTAACAGCCGCATGCCACCACTAAAGCCTCCGGGTTCTGCTTTCTCGCCCTGTGCAGCATTTGCCTTGACTTACGGTCTGCCATATTGGTGACAGTGCATGTGTTAATAATGTAAATGTCCGCTTTCTCCTGGAACGGCACAATCTCATATCCGTTCCGGACTAATAACTCCTGCATTGCTTCTGTCTCATATGCGTTCACCTTGCATCCAAGATTATGTAATGCTGCTTTTTTCATATTATACTACCATTCCTTTCCGTCTGCCCCCATGTGGCAGGTATTGCGGGATGCCCTCCCTTCTATGCAGGTTGCCAGAATATTTCAGATGGAATACTTTACATCTTTGGCAAATTGTTCCTTGACTTTTCTACCACTTACTTTTAAGATAGGTATAGAACACGAAAAAATAAGGGAGGTATAGTCCAATGAAAACAGTTCAGATTTCTTTGAATTCTATTGATAAGGTAAAGTCTTTTGTAAATGATATCACAAAATTTGACCACGATTTCGATTTGGTATCCGGAAGGTACGTCATCGACGCGAAGTCTATTATGGGGATTTTCAGCTTAGACCTTTCCAAACCGATTGACTTGAACATCCATGCAGATACGGCTGAGATTGATACGATTCTCGATGCGCTCAAGGCTTATATCTGTGAGTAAGAATATTCCAGACGGTTATTTTGAACATAAGGGCAGGCTTATATATGAGCCTTGCCCTTTTTATTATCACCACTGTTCATCCCTAACAGGAATATCCGGTACTCCTATTTCACCTCAATAATCTCCACCGTCTCAAGCGCCGTCTTCATCAACTCATCGATCTTCTCGCTGAGATACTCTTCCGACCTGCGAATCACCTCCACATTGGGCTTCGTCACCGGATGCTTCGCCACAAAAATCGTACAGCAGTCCTCAAAGGGCTGGATAGACGTCTCATAAGTCCCAATCTTCTCAGAAATATTCACGATCTCCTGCTTGTCAAACCCAATCACAGGCCGGTACACCGGCATCGTGCAGACGTCGTTGGTGGCGGCAAGGCTCTGCATGGTCTGGCTCGCCACCTGCCCGATGCTCTCGCCTGTAATCAGACCAAGACACCCATCCTTTTTCGCGAAATGTTCCGCAATACGCATCATATACCTTCTCATAATAATCGTCAGCTCATCGTGAGGACACTGGTCATAAATATACAACTGAATATCCGTAAAATTCACCACATGTAACTTAACCGGCCCGGCATACCGCGACACAATTCTCGCCAGGTCCACCACCTTCTGCTTCGCCCGCTCACTGGTATAAGGCGGCGCATGAAAATAAGTGGCCTCAATTCCCACTCCCCGCTTGGAAATCATATACCCCGCTACAGGGCTGTCAATCCCGCCTGACAAAAGCAGCATGGCCTTACCGTTGGTTCCCACCGGCATCCCGCCTGCCCCCGGGATAATCCTGGAATAGACGTAGATCTCATTACGCACCTCTACGTTCAGCATCACATCCGGATGATGCACGTCCACCTTCGTCTCAGGAAATGCGTCAAGAATCGCCTCACCCAGCGCGCAGTTAATCTCCATGGAAGTAAGGGGGTAGGATTTCCTCGCACGCCTTGCCTCCACCTTGAAGGTCAGGTTCTTATCCGGATACGCCTCGTCCATATAGGCGACCACGTCCTTCTTCAACTGCTCAAATCCCCCATCCTCCATACGGACTACCGGGCAGATTCCCACGATACCGAACACCCGCTTCAAATGTTCCACCGTATCGTCATAATCATAATCCCCGTCACAGTCCACATAAATCCTTGCCTGGGACTTATGGACTTCAAACTGCCCTTCTACGTCTTTCAGTGCGAACCGCACCTGTCTGACGAGCGCATCCTCAAACAGATAACGGTTCTTGCCTTTGATTCCTATCTCTCCGTATTTAATTAAAAAAGTATGATATCTCATCTTCTCTCTTCTCTCTTCTATTCACATATTTTTCTTAACGCCTGGTATATTTCCGAAGGTTCGGCACTATATTGTAGAGGGTATCTAACGTATAGTCAATCTCCTGTGGCGTTGTAAATTCTGACATACTGAACCGCAAGGTAGCGTCTAAGAATTCCTGCCTTGCCCCGATGCCTTTCAGGACGCCGCTGACCTGAGGATGATTCGACGAGCATGCCGACCCGGAGGATACATAGATGCCTTTTTCCTCCAAGGCATGCAGAAGCACTTCGCTTCGGATTCCCGCAAAACCTACGCTGATAATGTGGGGTGCGCTGGTCTCATCATAAAGCCCGTGTATGACGGTATCTTCAATCTGGCTGACACCCTTGATGAACCGCTGTTTCAGCCTGCGCATCCGCGCCACCTTCACATCCAAATCCTGATAAATCATCTTCGCCGCTAAGGAAATACCCGCAATGCCCGGAACATTTTCCGTACCGGAACGGATATTCTTCTGCTGTTCTCCGCCGAATACGATAGGCTTAATCTTCACATTTTCCCCAATATATAAGATTCCCGTACCCTTAGGCCCATGAATCTTATGCCCACTGATCGAACACAGATCTACCTTCAGTTTTTTCGGGTAAATCCGATATTTCCCGAAGCCCTGTACCGCATCCACATGGAACAGGATGTTCTGGTTATATGCCTTTACGATACCCGCTGCCTCCTGAATCGGCTGGACAGAGCCTACCTCGTTATTCACATACATAATGGATACAAGGATAGTATCTTTACACAATGCCTCCTTCAGCGCATCTAACTTCACCCTTCCGTAGCGGTCCACCGGAAGATAGGTCACTCGGAACCCTTCCTCCTCTAAATGGCGCATGGTATTGATGATTGCCGGGTGTTCAATGGCAGTGGTAATCAGATGTTTCCCGGCACGCTGGTTCGCCATGGCAACGCCCCTAAGCGCAAGATTATCGCTCTCCGTCCCGCCGGACGTGAACACGATTTCCTTAGGCTGCACCTTGAGAAGCTTGGCAAATGTCTCTTTTGCTTCTTTTATATATTGCTCTGCCGCAACGCCTTTGGCATGCATGGAAGATGGGTTGCCATAGTCTTCGCACATTACCTTCTTTACCAGTTCCCCTACGCAGTCATATGCCCGGGTAGTCGCGGAGTTGTCTAAATATATTTCTCCCATTCATTTCACTTCCTGATTTTTCTATTTTCTTATTAACAGAATATGTTCTTTCCATGTGATAGGTCACAATCAAATCGATTCTTCCAACCGGAACATCAAAACAGACAGCATGGCAAGCCCCGCCGTCTCCGTCCTTAAAATCCGTCTTCCCAGAGTGACCGCCTTTGCTCCCCACTCCAGGGCAAGCTCCACTTCCTCCTTCTCGAAGCCGCCCTCCGGTCCGATAAAAATTCCCACCGACTGCCCCGGCACAATGGATTCTATGATTTCTTTCGTCTCCTTCATGCCTTCTGCAAGCTCATAAGGAATCAATACCACATCCAGCTTCTTAGCATAGGACAGAGCCTCCGGGTAAGACATCACATCCGCCACCTGGGGAATATACCCTCTGCCCGCCTGCTTTGCGGCGCTTAGGGCGATCTGCTGCCACCGCTCCACCTTTTTCAAAGCCTTCTTCTCATCCAGCTTCACCACCGAACGCCTGGTGCTTACCGGGATTACCTGATACGCCCCCAATTCCACGGCTTTCTGTACAATCAGCTCCATCTTATCCTGCTTTGGAAGCCCCTGGAACAGATAGAGCTTAGAAGACAACTCCGTATCTGTCTGCATTTCTTCCAGAATACGAAGAACAGCGCCGCCCTCCCCATATTCCTCTACCGCGCACAGATACTTTAAATTATTGCCGTCGCTCACCATCAGTTCCTCGCCCGGACGCATCCTGAGCACGTTCTTCATATGGTTCACATCGGAACCTTCCACAAAAATTTTCCCGTCCTTCACCTGAGAAGGCGTCACAAAAAAATGCTGCATCAATTCTTCCTCGCCGTCACAGATACCCACTCGCCCTGATGATTCACCTCCAGGACCTCAAGGCCGGATGCTTTCACAGCTTCCACCACCACAGTTTCCTTATCGTCGATAATCCCGCTTGTAATATAGATTCCTCCCGGTTTCATCTGACGTACAATCACAGGCGTAAGAGGAACCAGCACATCCGCAAGGATGTTCGCCGCCACAATATCATACCTCTCATATCCCACCGCATCCTGCACAGACACATCGTCAATGATATTCCCGATCATGACCTCATACTGCTCTTTGGAAATGCCGTTGGCTTCCATATTCTCATGGGTCGCTTCAATGGCGCAGGGGTCCAAATCTGTCCCCACCGAGTACTCTGCGCCGAACTTTAGCGCAAGCATCCCCAAAATTCCGCTTCCGCACCCAACATCCAGAATACGCGCGCCCTTTTCCACATACTTTTTCAATTGGCGGATACATAACTGGGTCGTCTCGTGAGTCCCCGTCCCGAACGCCGTTCCCGGGTCGATGTGGATGATCAGCCTGTCCTCGTCCTTTTCCTCCACCTTCTCCCAAGACGGAATGACAAGGATATCGTCAATGTAAAACTGGTGGAAATACTGTTTCCAGTTATTCACCCAGTCCACATCCTCTGTCTGGGATTCTTCGATGGTACATTCGCCCACATCCAGATAAGAGCGCATCTCTTCCAGTTCCTTTCGTACATTCATCAAGATACTTCCCTTATCCTCCTCTTCCCCAAGATAAAAGGTCAGGTATGCCTTGCCGTCATCCTCCGGCAAATCCGGCAGGATGTCCACAAACATCTGCTCCTTATCCTCCTTTGTCAGAGGCACCTTGTCCTCAATCTGGACGCCCTCAATCCCTAAGTCCATCAACATACTGCTTACGATGTCCTCAGCCTGCGTCGTCGTCGTCAGCCGGAACTGATTCCACTTCATATTTTTCTCCTCTCTTACATCCGAATACAATCCTCTATCCCCCGCGAAATTCAAGACAATAGATGCTCAATCAAAATCTTTGCTCCCATTAAAATCAGAATAATCCCTCCCAAAAGCTCCGCCTTCGCCTGATACTTCGTCCCAAATATATTGCCTATTTTAACACCTGCCACCGATAATGTAAACGTTATCACGCCAATAAAACAGACCGCCGGCACAATATCTACCTTGAGAAATGCAAATGTCACTCCTACCGCAAGGGCATCGATGCTGGTCGCCACCGCAAGCCCCAGCATCGTCCGTATATCCAGCGCCTCATCCGCCTCCTGGCAGCACGCCTCTGGCCTAAGCGCCTCCCGGACCATATTTCCTCCTATAAATCCAAGCAGGACAAATGCAATCCAGTGGTCAATTGACGTAATCACATCCCGGAACTGGACGCCTAAGACATATCCCACAAGGGGCATACCTGCCTGAAATATCCCAAAATACGCCCCCACAAGCGACGCCTTCCTCCACGTACATTTCTTCATGGAAAGCCCTTTACAGATTGATACGGCAAATGCATCCATCGAAAGCCCCACAGCAATCAAAAACAGCTCTATAATCCCCATGGCAAATGAACCCCTTTCTTTTGTAAAATCTACTTATATGTGGGCACACTAATCCCATTCCTTATCTGCCCACTGGGCAATCCTCTTGAAATCCAGCACTATTTCCCCGCCAAAAATATTGACCGGAATCTGGGCGTCGATTGGATAAATGGTGACTTCGCCTTCCCCTTCCAGGAAATACACCAGCACCTTCTTTGTATAGGGGTCTACAATCCAGTATTCCCGAACCTTTGCCTGTTCATATTTCGCAAGCTTGACAATATAATCCCGCCGCTTGGTTCCCGGCGACACCACTTCCAGCACAAAATCCGGCGCGCCTATAATATTGCGCCTGACAATCTTTTCCGGGTCGCAGACAATCACCACATCCGGCTGAATCATGGTCTTCTCGTCGCTGTCCAACTGGACGTCCACAGGGGAGATGAAAGGCGTACACGCCACGTCACGGTCTAAGATATAGTTCGCAATCTGCCGATGGACTTCCGCAGCCATCAACTGATGGAAGGTCGTAGGAGCCGCCATGTCGTAGAAATATCCGTCAATCAATTCCACCCGCAGATCGTCCGGCAAATCCCAGTAATCCTCAATCGTATAAGAACCCGGCTTTCGCTTCACCGCGTATGCAGCCGACGCTTCCTTGACCACCATCTTCTCCCGGAATGCATTTTCCAGATCGCTCCATGTCCTATAATCTATATTTTCCGCATTTCCCTCAAATATCTTCTTTACCGTCTCTATGGGGACTCCGGATAATTCTGCAATCTGAAAATATGTATAGCCCCATTCCTGTTTCCTGCGTTTCATTTCCTGAATCGTCATGACATTTCCCTCCTTGCCTGTTCCTTTGTAAGGAACAATTCCTGCAAAATCTACGTACTACCTTACGATATCCCAAACGCCGCCCATTCGGCATTCTCAAGCAGCTTTCCTGCCTCCTCTTTTGTAAGTCCGTATTCTTGTGAAAGTAATGCGAATTCTTTCCCGACCCAGGTATCCGATACCGTCATGTTATCGCTGTTCACCGTCACCTTTATCCCATGCTCAAGATACTTCCGGAGTGGATATTCCGAAAGGCTCCCGACCGCCTTTGTCTGTAAATTACTGGACGGGCACATCTCCAATGCGCATCCTTGCCTTTTAAGCTCCTCCATCAGTTCTTCATCCTCGATTGCACGTACCCCATGCCCGATCCGCGCGGCGCCGAATTCTAACGCCTTCCAGATACTTTTTGCTCCGTCCGCCTCTCCCGCATGGATGGTAAAGGGGATACCAAGGCTTCTGGCATACCGGAATTCCTCCTCATAATCATCGGTGGGGTACAAGGCTTCGGCTCCCGCCAAATCCACTGCCACTACGCCTTTTCCCAGATAACGGGACGCAACCCGCACGGTTTCCAGATTCTCTGCACGAAGCCCGTCTCCCCGCATACAGCATAAAATCGCCCGCAGGCAAATTCCCTGCCCTGCTTTGCATACAGCCTTCTTTGCCTCATGTGCAGCCCTTTCAAGCCCCGTAAGAACCGCCTGCACTGCCTCCTCCTGAGTAAGCCCTTTCTGCCTGTGGAGCTGGGGTGCGAACCGGATTTCCCCATAGCGAAGCCCTCTCTTTGCAAGCCCCAGTCCAAGGTCATAAGCCGCCACCCTCAGGTTCTCTGCCGTCTGTAAGACAGCCAGTGGGATGTCAAAGCATTTCAGATATTCATTCAGGCTCCCACAATCGTTTTTTGCCGTAAGATAGGGTCGAAGTCCTTCCGGGGTATCCGCCGGAAGCTCCACATGTCCTTTTTGCGCCAGCTTCAAAACCGTCTCCGCCGACAGCGAACCGTCCAGATGGAGATGGAGATCAATCTTGCCAAACTTCTCCATCATCCGGTCATCCCTTCTCATATCAGTTTCTCCCACTCCTTTCCTTATCGGCTTCTCCTACTCCTCATACCAGTTTCTCCCACTCCTTCTCACGGAATCCCGTCACCACAGCCGTATCCGTCACCAGAATCGGCCGTTTCACCAGCATACCGTCCGTCGAGAGCAGTTCATACTGCTCTTCCTCCGTCATATCCGGCAACTTGTCCTTCAACTGCATTTCCCGGTAAATCATTCCGCTGGTATTGAAAAATTTCTTCAAAGGCATCCCGCTCTTCTCATGCCACGCCTTCACTTCTTCTTTCGTGGGATTCTCATCCTTAATATTCCTCTCTTCAAACTCCACGCCCTTCTCATTAAGCCACTTCTTTGCCTTCTGGCATGTACTGCACTTTGGGTAATGTACCAACAACATCTTCTCTTCCTCCTTCTGCAAGACCTTTCATTTGATTGCAGTATTCAACTCCTGTTCCACCTCGTCAAGCTCTTTTAAAATCTCCTCCTGCTGTTCCCCGAACAACAGCTTTTTATTATAACGGTAATACCTCTCACATTCATTGTCCTTCAAGAACTGCACGCTATAAACATTCGTATTCAGCTCCGTCACAAATGCGACCATCTCCTGGCTGTCTCCGAAAGCTTCCTCCATGAAGTCAAAAGCATGCTCAAGCGCATCCAATGTCTCCTCTATTTTCTCCTCCCGCGCTTTCGTCTCCTGCCCGAACATTTCTTTGATACGGTCAAATGCATCTTCCCCCGACAGATGTTCCTTCTTCGCCTCCTGCCCATACCGCTCAAGAGCGCCAAGCGCTTTTTGCCAGATTCCATCCTCCATCCTGGTCAGATGCTCTGCTTTCCGTAGTTTCCCATATTTCTCTGACGCTTCCCAAATTACCGTGTTAAGCTCCAAGCACTCTTTGTAACGAAGCAGATATTCATAAAGCAAAGTGATATACCGGTCTTCCTCAAATCTGTCCCGGAACATTCCGCCAAGTTTTCCAATCAGCATACTTACCACACTAAGCCGCTCGTCGAAAGGCGCATACTGAATCTGCTCCACCGTCTCCCGTCCATAATTGCCTTCCACAATCCGCAAAAGACCGTAATCCCGCTTATATTTCTCGTATAACTCCAGATAATTTGCAAAATCCTTCGCAATCTTCCAATGCTGGATATATTGATGCACCACATCCCTGTCCGCCCGTTTTCCCAAAATCTCACAGGCCTTCAGGAATTCTGATAAATCCTCCCATCCCCGCGCCGTCGCGAACGCCTTGCCGTCCACCGTGGTCTCAATCCGATAGAAATAATCCCGCCGGATTTCCAGATACGCCATGATTGCCGGGTGTATCTCCGCTCGATAGGCGTATTCCTTCCATGCCTCATAATTCTCTTCCACGTCAATCTTCCGAATCCTGTCAAGGGTCACGATATCAAAATCCCGCACAGATTTGTTATACTCCGGCGGATTGCCGGCCGCAACGATAATCCACCCCTGAGGGACTGCCTGATTGCCAAAGGTCTTACATTGAAGGAACTCAAGCATCGTAGGCGCAAGCGTCTCGGAGACACAGTTGATCTCATCGATGAACAGAATCCCCTCTTTGATTCCTGTCGTCTCCATCTTCTCATATATGGATGCGATGATTTCACTCATCGTATACTCCGTGGCAGAATATTCTCTGCCGCCATACATTTTCTCACGGATAAACGGCAATCCCACCGCACTCTGCCTCGTGTGATGAGTAATCGTGTAAGCCACCAGCCCAATCTTACATTCCTTCGCAATCTGCTCCATAATCTGAGTCTTTCCAATCCCCGGAGGACCCATCAACAGAATGGGTCTTTGGCGGATGGACGGTATCTTGTAGCCGCCGTCCCCGTCTTTCAGCAGATAAGCCTCTATCGAATCCTTGATTTCCTGTTTTGCCCGCTTAATATCCATGGCAACCTCCTCTATTCAGTTCATCCTCAGAAAGCACCAGCTTTATCGCCCAAGGCGGAACATCCATATCTTCATAATCTTCCTCCAAAAACACGAACGCCGTCTCAAAGGGCGGCATCTTCCCCGGATAAATTCCTTTTCCGTCCGTAAAATAGATCAACCCTTTCAACTGCCCGAACACATGCCGGCGCATCAGCTCCTCGACATATACGAACGCGGGCCTGAAATCCGTCCCTCCCTCTCCCCGCAGTTCCAGATTCTCCATATACTCCCTGAGTTCTTCCCCACTGGTAATCTTCCGGTCTGTCTGCACCCTGTCGTCACACTGGATGACATGGATATTCACCTTGCAAAAAAAGCTGTTGTTCTCACTGAGTACATCATAAGTTTCTTCCAGAAATTTTTTCACCAGTTCGCCGGAACAGGACATGGACGTATCAATCACCACCGCAAACTCTTCCACCTTCTGCGTCTCCTTCCACTCCAGCGGTTCCACAAGGGGCAGATTGCCGTACAGGGACAGCCCATAGGTATAAAATACATAGTCGAAAGAATCCTCATCCACCGCCGTCTCTTCCCGCAGAACCGAAAATTTCCTGAGGAACTGGCGGTAATCGAAACGTTCCCGGTTCTCCACCCTAAGCTGCCCGATGAAATCCCCCGCTCCCGATGACATTTCCTCTGAAAATGTTTCCATCTCTGTCTCCATCTGCTCACTCACATCCTGCCATCGGTTCTCAATCTCTTCCTGCTTCTTCTTTTCCTCTTCCTTTGGCCAGTAACTGTGGTCGTCTATCCGGAATTCCGCCTCAAGCCTGAGGGTTTCTTCCTCGGAAAGCCCAAGGCCGTAAAGGACTCGATAAACCTTATCCGCCGATAAAACCTTGAGTTCCTTGTGAAGCCTTCCATAGGTTTCCCGCCGGAGCAAAGAACGGCCCGCAAGGACGCACCGGTACTGCATGCCGTCTATGATGGATTCCGCGGCAATATCGCAGGCAAGGCTGTAGAGACGTTCCTTGCGCCCCTTCCTTCTGGTGATGTGATGGAAAATCCCATGAAGTACCAGATGCAGATAGAGCCGGTTCACCCTGATCCGGTCTTCCCGGTAAAGCCCGCCCAGATACTGGGGATGATAGTATAGGAATAATCCGTCTGTCCCAAGTCCGTCTGCACCAACGTCCATCACAAATGCCAGGCTTGAAAGCGCCACATCCAGAAAACGCATTTTCAGATACAGCTCATTGCGGGAGACGGTAAGAATCTTCCTGCCGATCATTTCCAGTTTTTCGCCTGTATCCATGCCCTTCTCCATAACTCGCCTTTCACTTCCCAATATTCCCATACCTCACAGCTCAAACTTCTTCTTTCTCGCCGGATACCGCCTGTGTTTCTCATCCATAAGGACGCTCAGGATCTCCGTTTCCTTCCTCTTTGACGCCGCATCCACTGCATAACCCAAAGCCGCCTCCGTCCAGTATCCTTTGGATGAAAGAAACCGAATCCCTTCCACATCCTCATGCCCAATCAGAAAATCCGCCGCATCTTCCAAATGCTCCCTCACATAAGTTCCATATGCCTCCTGCGCTCCTTCTGCCAGCCGGAACGGACAACGCAGGCGGTCAAGCGCCAGCTCCGCCGCAATCTCTGGTTTCTCCTGGGCCACCGTATGAAAGAACAGTTCGTCATATTTCTTGAAATCCAGTTTCCGATCATAAAAGCACTGCCGGTAATAACCGCCCGCACCATGATGCTGGGTAAACAATATCCTTGCGGGGGTATTCTCTACGGCTTCCTCATAATGCTCCGGGAAGAGAAGACGCGCCTCCTGCTCCTTTACCGCGCTTCCGCTTGAAGAATAGCGAAGTTTCACCCGAACCTCAAAGCGAATCTCATCCAGAATGGATTTCAGGCAGCTTTGCTCTCCTTCCTGAAAATGAATCTCCACCTCCGACAGGCGACATCCGGTAAACGCACCTCCGCCAATCTCAAGCAGGCTGTCCGTCAGCGTCAGCTTCTTTAGGTTCTTACATCGGTAAAAAGCATACCTGCCAATCTCCGTCACCCGGGCCGGAAGATGAACCTCCTCTACCATGCCGCCGCCAATCCTGCCCTTTATACTTCCCGTAAATGGGCTATGACATACACCATGCCGCGTATCTGTGTACACCAACGCTTCCCCTTCTTCCCCGCGGTCTTTAGCAAACGCATAGTCTCCGATCCCCTTCACTTCCATCCCGTCAATCTCATCCGGAAGAATCACTTTCCCTTCCGTCCCATAACATCCCGTAATCACGACGCCGTCTTTGGCTTTACGGTAATGAATCTCCGGGCATATCTGTCTTCGTTCTTTTTCTCTCATTGCCATCCTCGCGGCCTGCCTGTCCAAAAATACTGTCAATAATAACCTCTCCACATATTCAGATACATCTGCACATTTGTACGCACATGGAGCCATAATATTTCCAAAAACTTCTGCTTCTTAGGATTCTTGGCCGCCGCCATCACATAACGCACCCCTTTTGACCTGGTATAATGGTCCGCTTTACGCAGATGCCATCCGCTCGTCACCACGACGCAATCCTGAAAATTACAGTTCTGCATCATCCGGCAGGAATACAGCAGGTTATGGTAGGTGCTGACTGCCTGCTTCTCTTCTAAAATATACTCGCCGGGTACGCCAAGCTCCATGGCATACCGCTTCATCGCCTCTGCCTCCACGTAATCGCTGTGGACCGCCGCCCCTGACATGATGAGATACTTCACCTTCTTCTCCTTCCAGAGTTCCACGCCTTTCTCGACCCTTGCTTTCAGCGTGTCGGACGGGACGCCGTCCGCCTTCACCCTGCACCCGCAGACAATGGCGCAGTCATAACTGTCCTGCTCCCACCGCTTCTTTGGCGCGCGGAATATCACACAAAATAAAAATATATGGGCTGCCAGAAAGCCAGCCGTCATCCACTTCATCTTTTCCTTTGTTGTCATTGCCACTTTACCTCGCTTTTGCTTTTTCAGTCTCATGTAATTTTACACTCTTTTCTCATACATTGCAAGGGAATGCATATACATACTATAACTAACTCAAATGGAGTATCTATGTCATATCTCAAACCACTGGGAATCACCCTGTTCTTTGTCTTATCCTATTTCGCCGGATGCCTGGCTGCCGCCCGGTTCCCGCCAAAGACTTCGGCGCCGTCCGCCTCCGATGCGGTTTCATCTGCAATCGTTCCGGCCGCGGAAAACTGGGGGCTAAGTTTTCAGGAAGAGGGGAAGCCTCCTGTCGCAAACGCCACGTTTGAAGAACTTAGAAAGTATGACGCTTATTATGCGGAAGACACGGACGAGAAACGGATTTACCTGACTTTCGACTGCGGATATGAGAACGGAAATACGGAAGCACTTCTGGACGCCCTGAAAAAGCATAAGGCAAGCGCGACCTTCTTTGTGGTCGGGAATTTTATTTCCACAAGCCCGGAACTGGTGAAACGCATGCACAAGGACGGACATACGGTGGGCAACCATACTTTTCATCATCCGGATATGTCACAGATATCCACAAAGGAAGCATTTGAAAAGGAACTGAAAGATGTAGAAGACCTGTACAAAGAGATTACGGGGGAAGAGATGGTAAAATACTACCGCCCGCCCCAGGGGAAATACAGTACGGAGAATCTCCAGATGGCGAAAGATATGGGGTATCATACGTTCTTCTGGAGCCTTGCTTATGTTGACTGGTATCAGGATAACCAGCCTTCCCACGACGAAGCGTTCGATAAATTGCTGGGGCGTATCCACCCCGGGGCGATTGTGCTGTTACATAGTACCTCCAGTACCAATGCGGAGATTCTGGACGAATTACTGGGGAAATGGGAGGAAATGGGGTATACGTTTCATGGGTTGGAGGAGTTAGTTGGGTGATTGGGCTGGGCGGGTGGTTTTTCCGGGCGGACGGCAGAGAGGGCGGGGAGTCCCGGGTGCGAGACAGAGCAACGCGCCCTCTCTGCCTGTGTATCGGTAAATTTCTTCCGTACAGCCGGAATATGTGATTACTCTACCGTGACGGATTTTGCTAGGTTTCTTGGTTTGTCTACGTCGCAGCCGCGGCCTACGGCGATGTAGTAGGCGAAGAGCTGGAGGGGGATGATGGCAAGGGAGTTGGTAAAGTATTTGTTGGTTTCCGGTATGTAGGTCACGTAGTCGGCGGCTTTTTCGGCTTCGGTGTTGCCTTCTGTCGTGACTGCCATTACGAATGCGCCCCGGGTGCGGACTTCTTCCATGTTGCTGATCATCTTTTTGTAGAGGTCTTTCTGGGTCAGGACTGCCGTTACCAGAGTTCCCTCCTCTACAAGGGAGATGGTGCCGTGTTTAAGTTCGCCGGCGGCGTATGCCTCGGAGTGGATGTAGGAGATTTCTTTTAGTTTCAGGGAGCCTTCCATTGATATTGCGTGGTCGATTCCCCTTCCGATGAAGAAAATGTCCCGTGCCGCCAGATAGCGGGTGGCAAATTTCTGGATTTTTTCCCGGTTGTTCAGAATCATCTCGATTTGTGCCGGGAGGGCTTTCATTTCTCCTAACATTTTTTCTAAACCGCTGTCTGAAAGCTGTCCTCTTACTTGTGCGAACTTCATTGCCAGAAGATACATGGCTGTCAGCTGCGCCGAGTATGCTTTGGTGGTGGCCACTGCGATTTCCGGGCCTGCCCAGGTGTACATAACATTATCGGCTTCCCTTGCGATGGAGCTTCCTACTACATTGACGATTCCCAGCACCCTTGTGCCCATCTTCTTCGCTTCGCGCAGGGCGGCCAGGGTGTCTGCCGTCTCTCCGGACTGGCTGATTACGATTACCAATGTATGCTCATCTAAGATAGGGTTCCGGTAGCGGAATTCTGACGCCATGTCTACTTCCACCGGAATTCTTGCAAGCCCCTCAAGAATGTATTTGCTGGTATGCCCTACATGGGATGCAGAACCGCACGCAACGATCATGATTTTTTGGATTTCACGGATGTCGCCGTCCGTCATGCCCAGTTCTTCGATTTCGATTCCGTTGCCCTTGATTCTTGGGGAAAATGTGTCCATAACGGCTTTCGGCTGTTCGTACATCTCTTTCAGCATAAAATGCTCGTAACCGCCCTTTTCGGCTGCATTCACGTCCCATTCGATACGCACCGGTTCTTTGGCAATGGGTTCTTCGTCTACATTGTAGAACTCCATGGAATCTTTTGTCATGCGGACGATTTCTTCATTTTCGATAAAATAGACGTCTCTGGTATAGCGCAGCACCGCCGGGACATCGGAGGCAATGATGCTTCCGCCGTCCGTATGTCCGACGATTAACGGGCTGTCTTTGCGCACGGCATAAAGCTCCTCTGGGTGGTCTTTGAAAATAATTCCCAGGGCATAGGAGCCTTCCATCCGGTGCATGATTTTAGTGATTGCCTGTAAAGGGTTGCCCTGATAGTAGTAGTCCAGAAGGTGGGCGATAATCTCCGTATCCGTCTCGGACAGGAACTCATATCCCCGCTTTTCCAGTTTCTTCTTGAGCTTTATATAGTTCTCGATGATACCGTTATGTACGACTACGATGCTCTTATCGGCGTTAAAATGGGGATGCGCGTTCACGTCTGACGGCGAGCCGTGGGTCGCCCAGCGCGTATGGCCGATTCCCAGCGTCCCCGGCAATGTGGCGCCGTCATGGGTCAGCTCGCTTAATACCTTGAGCCGGCCTTTGGATTTGATCATGTCGATTCCGCCGTCGTTGTATACTGCGATTCCGGCAGAATCATATCCTCTGTACTCCAGTTTTGCCAATCCGTCTAATAGGATTGGCGCTGCCTGCCTGTTTCCGATATAACCTACAATTCCACACATATGAGAAAGCTCCTTTACATCTGTAATAAAAATCATTGCATTAACTCCTACATAATACTGTCCGTCTTCGGAATTAATGCAATGAAATGTTAATCTAAATCAATAAAATCTACCTGGAACGTATCGCCCTTTTTCTTCTGCCCTCGTTTTTTGGAGGACTGCATGTTCAGAAGCTCGTCCAAATCGTCGATCATGTCGTTTGAACTGCCGCCGTAGCCGGCATCATCGTCATAGGCATCATCGTCGTCGTATTCATCGTCGTCGTATTCATCATCGTCGTAACCATATCCGTCGTCATCGCCGAATCCATCTGAATCAAAATCGTCATCATCGTCAAAATCATCAAAGAGATCTTCTTCCTTCAAGCTCATGGTCTTCACAGGGACTCTGACAGCCGGCTCCCCTGCGGGCTTTTTCGACGCTGCCTTGATTGCTTTTCCCGGCGCAGGTTTCTTCGCCTTTGACGCAGGTTCGTCATCCCTGTCAGGGTCGATGTCGTACTCGTCATATAAGTCGTCCAATTCCAGATTCCGATTATGAAGCTTCACGCTGACCATCACCAGGAAACCAATCAGTACTAACATCAACATCATGCCGATAATCAATACGATATCCAGGAAATCTGCTACGAACTTCAGGAATTTATTCCACCAGCCTTTTGGTGTCTTCTCTTCCTTCGCAGCCGCAGTATGCTCTACGTATCTCTGGTATGTCTTGTCCACCGTATCATACTGGTACATCTCCCGCTGCCCGTCTGCGTTCAGGGCATACAGGACATAATAATCAGCCTTGTCCACATCCTGCCATACAGGGAATTCTTTGCCGTTCAATGTCAGCACAGTCTCCTTGTACTGTTTTGGCAGATTCACAGACCCATCATCCCTAAGTGGTATGATATAGCGGTCTGCAGAAATGCTGACCATCTCGAAAGGAAGGAATGCGCCTTTGTCGCCGTCGTACAGGAACAGCTCTGCCTCTCCGCCGGCCGATGGCGTCAGATAAAATGCCGACATATTGCTGACCGGCTGTGTCACCACCTGGCATACCTGTCCCTCTAATGTCATCTCACCCCGGGTAAATCCCTGAGGAACGATTGCGTCGGAAAAATCATTGGTGACGATATACTGCACTCCGTCAATCTCAACCTGGGGACCGTTGGCCGCACCCGTACTGCCGCCGTCTCCATTCTCTTCCTCAGGCTGAATCAGCGATGGATCCCCAGGTCCAATTGTGACTGCGGAACTTCCTTCCGTAATATCCAGTCCGGATCCGCTGATATCTGTCCCGGATGACTCAGAGATGGTAACATTCCCGGTTCCTTCTGCTAATGCCTGAAACTTCAGGGTATATCCGTCTTCTATACTCTCACCGGTACAGTTCATGGTAATCGTACCGCCGCCGCCTGTAGCTTCGTCACCGCTGACGAACCTCAGCATATCCGTATCATAGGAAAGCGTCATACTCAGCGACGCAATGTCGGCAGAAGAAATGACCCTTACCGATATCTCTACTTCAGCCCCCACCGTCGTAGACGGGTCTGAGAAACGTACTTCCGCAGATGCCGCATGGGCAACCATCGATACACATGGACACAGCATACACACTATAAACAATAAAGAAAGTACCTTCTTCCATCTTCTCATGTAAGCTACCTCATTTTTCTAAATTATTACTTTATCTATCTTTCCTTTACCGCCTTATCCGTACAACCTGTTTCTGACTATCACCTCAGCCAAAAGGAATACACACTGTCATTCAACATAGCCGTCATCAGAAGACGGTTCATCCGGCGTGGACGGCTCCGATATATCCGGTGTATCCGACTCGCCGTCATCTCCGGGCGAGTCCCAATTGTTTCCTCCACCTGTACTTCCGGTTCCTCCGCCAGTAGAACCTCCACTGCCTCCGCCGGAAGACGTCCCGCTGCCCCAGCTGACTCCGCCGCTCGAAGAACCACCGTTATAATCGTAGTCATTGTTATAGTCGTCATCATCCGGCTGATTCATGATTTCCTGTGTAGACTCATTCACCATCGGTTCACGGTGTCCCGCTTTTGACACAATCTTGTCACTAATCGCCGATACGGTAGAAGATACGGAATATGAATCACTGTCTCCATAGAAAAATTTGTGGAGCATCTCTACATTGCTTTCCAATGTAACCGGAATGACAACACTTCCTACATCTACCAATTCGTCCGTCGTCTTATCAAATGGGAAACCAGTCGTCTCGCCTAACCGGTAATCAAAAGCATCCTTCGCATAATCCAGAATCTCCGCCATCGTGAAATTCGTCGCAACTTCCGGAAATACCTTATCTATAATCCGGTTCAATTGTGCCGGAGAAGCCTGCTGCAATTTTTCAACAATCTTCGCAAGCACCATCCGCTGCCGTTCCGCACGCTTGAAATCATCTCCCGCCGTATACCGGATTCTTGCATAAGCAGTTGCCTGCAGGCCATTTAAAATCTGAGGCCCCGGCTCTGTCACGCCCGCCGAAACTCTTCCCGTAGATTTCATGATCTCAATCGCATAACCACAGATATAAGGAATCTCTTCTTCCGTAACATCAATCTCGATTCCCCCTACTTCATCCACAACGTCGATCAATGCGTCAAAATTTACAGACACATAATGTTCGATATCCATATCAAGGTTCTTATTCAACATGGCGACCGCCTCTTCCGGGCCGCCGTAAGAATACGCCGCATTCGCTTTGTCGATCGTCTTATCGTCCTGCTCCAAAAGGGTATCCCGAAACACAGAAGAAATCTTTACCTCCAACGTCTCCCGATTCAGGCTTGCAATCATGATCGTGTCGCTCCTGGTTCCCTTTCCAAGCTCGTTCTTCCGGGAATCCACGCCAAATAACGCAACGTTCAGATAGCCGGTGCCTCTCTCCCTTGCCTCCTCCGACACGCTCAGTTCCATCGGATCAATCGGCACCTTCTCAATCTTGGACAGCTTACTCGCCAGGATTACGGCTCCCGTAGCTGCCACCAGAGCCACCGTTCCCCCAAGGATTACTCCGATCTTCTTTCCCAGGGACCATGCACCAAAACCACGCTTCCTTGACCTTCGCCCACGCCTGTAATGATTTTTTCCCTTTGCCATTCTCCAATGTCCTTTCTTTCATTACTATTTACGATAACATTCTTCAATATATTACCTCATTTTCCCGAAAACTTCAATTATAAATATTCATTTCCGGCTATTTTTCCCAGTATGCCTTACTCGCAGAACATTTTTTCACGATCCAAAGGGGAATTTTCCGATAATTCTGTCCCATCTTGTAACCCAGATACTTGCATCCACTTTTATAAATAAGCTCCGGGAGCAGATACCACTTTCCCTTTCTTACCAGATACCCGGCCGTATCCTTCACCATCCGGATTCCCTCCGATTCGGAGCGAATTCCTGCAAAGACTTCCGGGTGGTCTGCCTGTGAAACCGCCAGATCAAAATTTCGCCGAAACTGCTGGCTTCCCGAATAATTATGAGAATGGACCACCCTCGCCTCTGCCGCATAGGCAACCTGATATCCTGCTTTTATCATCTGTGCTGCCATTACCATGTCTTCATTGAAAATGGTCTTCTTAGTAAATCCACCCATATCCCGATAAATCGAGGCTCGGTATGCCGCGCACACATCTGAACAAAAGAAGGTCTTAATCCCAAGCTCCGGAAGATCTTCCATCCCTTTTTTTCTACTCTTGGCCGGATAATTAAACGACCGGGTATACCGCTCAATGGTATCGCAGCCCTTTGCCGGCAGCTGCCGCGCATAAGCAACTCCCACACGCTCTGATACAAGCAAGGGTTTCACAAGCTCCCCAACCATTTCTACGTTTGCCGGCAGCGCATCTTGTGTCATGAACACAAGGATATCTGCATCGGATAATGCAAATCCCATATCCCGAGTTCCTCCATGGTCAAACTCATCCTTCCGGATATGGGTTACGGAAACTCCCCGCATATGTTCTGCCTCTTCCGGGAAAAACTCTGCCCTTGTATTGATTATGAAAATATGTCCGATTGGATAACGCTGTCTTTTCAGCCTCTTCAACGCCTCCATAAACCGGCTGTCCGGCCGGTATGTCAGAATCACCACGTCCACACGGCTCTGCTTACTCATCTTCCTGTCCATTTCCTCTCTTATTCCTATCATATCCTACAAACAAATACATCATTCCTGTAAGAATCAGCCAGAACCAGGTAGTCGGGTTACTGAACCAAGTGGTAAAAAAAGCCAATGCAAGATAAATCGCAATCTGCCCATAGAACAGATACACCACAGGATTCCCGCTCTTCTTAACAATCTGCATCACCCATTTTGCCGCCGCGCCAACCAACGCCGCAAACAGGAATACACCGATAATCCCGAAATCATAATATGCGTCATAAAACATGGTAAGCGTCGTAAGCTCCGGCTTCGTCAGGAAGACTGCAGAGCTTGTCAGCTTGGGGAACACAAATTTAAGTCCTGTCAGCGCAAAAACGGGAAATAACATCCTCACTCCTAAGGTATGCTTTGTAAGCTGCTCTACCATACAGTTGAAATTCTCGAAATTATTTGCCACATAGATATAGGGCTGTGTGATGAAAATCGGCATCTTTTCATATTTCATCTCAAATATGCCGTTTAAGTACGCAATATCGTGATGGCGAAATACCGTCAAAACCACATAAACCGGAATCAACGCCAACACAATTCCTGCCACAGTTCTAAGCCGAATCTTCCGATTTACCATAATATATGTAACCATGGCAAAACCAACGGCAAAAAGAAGCTGGAACCTTGAAACACACAGGATGGGAATCGCAGCAGCCATTATATTCGCCAGCGCGATTACAATCCGCTCTTTCCTTCCTGCCTCCTCGCTTACCTTTTGGTACAGAACCGTGATTGCCGGAATCAGGATACAGCTGATTGTAAAATAATGCACCCCGGAAATATGGAAATAGGAATAAGCATGGGGCTTGTCGGAGAACAGGGGAATAAACCCAAGCTTCACCGCCTCGAACAGGAAACACAACACAGATACCGCCATAAGGCCAGTAATGCACAGAAACAGCCTGTCTGCCTGCGTCCGGTTCTTGCACAGTTCTTTTCCGGTATCCATGTCATACCGCTGCCCCCACTCATACCCGATGCCGAAGCCAATATAAATCAGGAAAAAGCACAGCCACGTCACATAGTCCCAATCCGTCTGAAGCCTGCTGAGCTTGAGGCACGCAATCCCCTGGCCGCCTACCCATGCAAGGGTAAAAAGCCCTCTCAGTTCTGTTAAATTCCCCGTCTCTTTCACCCAGTGCAGATACAGGTACAATGCTTCCAGCATCAGCAAAACCCCGGAAAGATAGTAGAGCCTTGCAAGAGAAGCGATATAACTCATAAAAAACACCAGCATGTAGGTGCCATATTCCATTATAATGTCGTTGCGTCTTCTCATTGCGTATCTCCTTCAAATGTGGTATTCATTGCCGTGGCGTCTTCCGTCACCCCTGTCAGATAGATGATGTCATCATGGATCTGCTTCACTTTACTAGACGGTTCATACCATTCTTCCGCAAAAATATTCTGGTGAAGCATAGATACATTTCCAATAAAGTCAATCGGCACTACATAAGATCCCGTATGATTCCTTACATCCTCGCTGGTCGTCACGGCGTATGGGAACCCTGTTTTCCCTACGATATTATAATTCAGGATATTCGCCGCAAACCCCAGCATATCCGTAATCGACAGGCTGGTGGAAATCTGCGGGAACACCTCGTCTACAATCTTATTCAGGGTCAATAGGTTGGCTTTCTTTGCCTTTTCCACCGTAAGTTCCAAGACCTCCCGCTGGCGTTCCGTACGTTTGAAATCATTTCCTTCCGTATAGCGGATTCTGGCATAGCCGACC
>OFFZ01000227.1_pt1 | contig 37938 bp, 29 predicted proteins | sample 1521631 | NCBI WGS metagenome assembly OFFZ01 (sample SAMEA3504102, study PRJEB24116) | mouse gut metagenome | biome: mouse gut; feature: mouse-associated habitat; material: faeces | place: Denmark | collected 2011 | reverse complement strand
TTTCTCAACCTTCTTTCTTGGAATTCCCTATATTTGAATTATACAGGAAGCTCCTTTATAATTTGCTGAAGGCCAGCAGCAGTAAGATCACGCCCCCCAGCCATCCCAGGGACATGCTGAGCCGCCTGGAAAGCCTCTCTCCCAGCCAGGAGCCCAGCAGCAGCGTGAGTTGGTTGGCCGCCAGAGACGCCGCCACCACCCCCGGGATACTGGCCTGCCCCAGAGCCGCGCCGAATCCGGCCGCCGCCCCGTCCAGTGACAGAGCCAGAGCCAGGGATGCCGCCTCTGTCAGGGAAATGGACTTAGAATGATCCAGGTCTACCGCCGCGGGATCCGCATATACATGTAATACAAAACGCAGGCTGAACAGCGAAAAATCCAGTTTGCCGTCCAGACTGCCGTATCTGCGGATGGCAGCCCTGACGATGCCGTCCAGCAGTTTCACCAGGCCCAGTATAAACAACAAACCAAAGCACAGCCCTCTCTGCAGGCCCTCCGGGAGAAAGCCTGCCACCAGGCTGCCCAATCCCAGAGAAAGCCCCACAATGGCGCTGCAGATCAGATTGATCAGCAAAATGGACTTCCAGGACAGTCGGATCTGCCTGGCGCCATAGGCAAATCCCGCCACAAAGGCGTCCACGGAAAGCGCGGCCGCAATGGCAACGGCCTCCAATATTATTTGAAAAGTTTTCAAGAATATCACCGCCCGAAAATCAAACGACTCACTAGCATAATATTCCTGTTTTTCCCCTTGGGTTACAGTGTGGGCCTCCTTAAATAATTCAGTCCAGGCCCCGCAGCGCCGCATGGGGGACATGCTCTGCCGCCCGTCTCCGAATCTCCTCCATTTCCTCCCGCCCGAAGCAGGAACAGCCGGCTCCCATCACCTGTCCGCTGTCCCGATAAGTTTGCAGATAATAGGCGCTGCAGCCCCGCAGCCAGCGGCCGATCTCCCCAAATTCCTCCGGGCTGTGGATGCCCTTCACCACAGTGGTGCGGAACTCGTAGGGAATGTCTGCCTTTTTCAGCAGTTCCACGCTCTCCTCTATACGGCCCAGCTCCACCTCCGGCAGCCCGCAGGCAATACCATAGCGCTCCCTGGAAGCCTTAATATCCATGGCCACATAGTCCGGCAGTCCCTGCTCCAGCAGATGCCCCAGCACCTGCGGCCGGTAACCGTTGGTGTCCAGCTTTACCAGATAGCCCAGGTCCCTGGCCCGACGGATAAATTCTTCCAGGCCGGACTGAAGAGTGGGCTCCCCGCCGGTAATGCAGACCCCCTCCAGGATACCCTGCCGCTTTTTCAGAAAAGCCAATGCCTCCTCCTCCCCGATCCGCTGCTGGGCCTCCGGCTCCAGCACCAGGCCGCTGTTATGGCAGAAGGGACAGCGCATATTGCATCCCCCTGTGAACAGGGTGGCCGCCACATGGCCCGGATAATCCAGAAGCGTGGTTTTGTTCATACCGCAAAAATCCATAAGAAACCTCCCTGCCGTCGCCTTGACGGCCTGCGCGTTGTGCGCTACAATAACTCCAGTATAAACTTTTGGGGGAAAATATGCAATCGAAAGGCCAGGGACAGTAGGTCCCGCCGGGGAGGAAACATGGCCGGAATAGTAAGCGTACAGGAAAAATATATGAAGATGGCCTTGCGGCTGGCCCGCAAAGCCCTGGATCTGGGAGAAGTGCCCATCGGATGCGTCATTGTGTATGAGGGGAAAGTCATAGGACGGGGGTACAACCGACGTAATACCGACAAGAACACTCTGTCCCATGCAGAGATCACCGCCATTAACAAAGCCAGCAAAAAGATGGGGGACTGGCGTCTGGAGGGCTGCACCCTCTATGTAACCCTGGAGCCCTGCCAGATGTGCGCGGGCGCCATCATCCAGGCCCGAATCCCGGAAGTGGTCATGGGCTGCATGAACCCCAAGGCCGGATGCGGCGGCTCCGTGCTGAACATCCTGGAAATGCCCCAGTTCAACCATCAGGCCGCCGTCACCAGGGGAGTGCTGGAGGCGGAGTGCAGCGGTCTCCTGAAAGAATTCTTCGCCGGGCTGCGCCTCCGCAACAGACAGGAAAAGGCGGGCAAAGCCGCCGGAATTACTTCTTCCGAAACACAGACTTAGGCTGCTTGCACACCGGGCAGACATAGTCCTCTGGCAGTTCCTCAAAGGGAATGTCCCCCTTGTATTCATACCCGCATACATCACATACATAGGTAGGACCCGCCTGGGGCTCCGTCTCCTCCGGGAGATAGGTAGGGGCCGCCTTGGGGCTCTTGCCCTTGATCACATTATGATAGTAGGCATAGGTCATGGGATCGTCTTCCTTCAGCAGGTCCGCGTCCACCACTTTGCCCAGGAACACCGTATGGGTGCTGGTTTCCATCTTATCCACCACCTCGCACACCAGATAGGCGCAGGCGTCCGGGATCACCGGCATATAGCCCCTTATCTCCGGCTTTACCTCATCAAATTTGTTGTTGTCCCTGCCGCTTTTAAAGCCGAACACCCCGATGGTACCCGGGTCTGAATGCTCGCCCAGAATGGATACGGCAAACTTCCCCAGTTTCTGGATACACTCATTGGTATAATTGCCATGGTTGATGCTTACCGCTATGGTAGCCGGGTCGGAAGTAATCTGCATGGCGCTGTTGGCCGTACAGCCCGTGGCCCTTCCCTCGTCCCAGGTACTTACCACATACACGCCATAGGACAATTTTCTGAATGCGTTATTGTTCATATTTACCCCTTTCTGTTCTTTCCTATTATTCTCCGAATGCCGGAAGATATGCCGGAAAACCGTATCTACAGTATAAAGAATCTTCCGTACAAACGCAAGTGGGCAGCGGGTATTTTAACATTTTTGTTTCACCACAAAAAGCTATTGACAAGATCAGCAACTATAAGCGCTCACTGAATGCGTTATTAAATCAATCCATTGCGCAGCGTGTTTTTCCATGAACTCCTGCAAGATGCCCTTGAAGTTATCCTTTAGGAGGGTGTAGATATCTGGCATATAAATACTCTTTTTCAATATGAATTTGCATATCTTGATTCTTACCAAAAAGGAGCCATTTTTTATAAAAGACACAAATTGTTTTACACTGCCAATCTAGCCAATATAATAATCTTTATATTGGCTAGATCAATAATAACCATATTGGTAGCATAACAACACAATTACACTTTCACAAATCTCCACGTATATCTCTGTCATATTTTTGTATTTTACTAATTATTGCCGCCAGATTTTCTTCTTCTTTTTTATTAAAAAGGTACTTTGTAATCATTTGTGGAACTACCATAAAAGTTCCTAACAGAGAAGTTAATGAAGTAAATAGTATTGGCAAAGTCTCTACGACACTAATTAAATTAAAAACAAGACAACCTAATGTTAATAAAATAAAAAAGCCACTAACAATAGGAGTCCATATAAGTAATTTTTTTGCTATTTTAAACAAATCTTCTTTATTTTTTCGCTTATTTTTTGAATTTTTTTTGAAATCTTTTACATAAGCTTTAAGTAGTGTTGTATACTGTGTGTTATGTTTGGACAAACTCGATGTGTCACTCTTATATAATAATCCCTCATCCGTCTGAACCCTTTGGCTACTTTGAATTTTTTTTAAATTTTCTGTGATTAATTTTTCATCTCTTTTATAGTCTCTTTCTTCATTACCCACAATTATATCTCCATAACATTTTCAAATTCTTTTACTCCAAGTTCAGAAAATCTTTTTAGAACTGCTGTGGGAGAAACAATAAAATACTTACATAATGCATTTACTATATCTGCCTTACTTTGCAATTTTTTATATTCATTATACTTTTCCATAAATATTTTTGCGGGCATTAAAAGATTAGCTGCAAATTGATTTACACGCAATTCACCCTGACTATCCTCTTCCTGATTAACAAAATATGTATTATAGTAGCTTATCATTTTGTTATCGTCAAAATCAAATATGTAATGCCCAAGTTCATGAGCTAACGCAAATCTCTTATGACCTGCATTATCGTTAACATTTACGCATGTTATTTTGCTTGCTCCGAAAACGCTCTCAAATTTTGGGTCTACCGCTATATAAGCTGATAAACTGCTTGGCTCTAAATTACTCTGAAAAATCCCAAATTCAAGATTTGACAAAATTCCTACTATTGGAACCCCTGAAGAAAAATTTTTGATTTTAAAGAAGTCCAGAACGTCCTGAGCTCTAGCTGGCATATCTTTTATATCCTTAGGTCTTTTCCGTAAAATTTCTAAAAACTTTTTATATTCCATTTCTTGTTTCATTTTCTCACCTTTTGCATTTCTTCTATACTCAGTAAAAGCTATAATTTTTTCCATTAAATCAATCCTTTTTGCTTTATTTTAGCAAAATAAAGAAGATTTATTTGTCAAAAAATACATATCAAATATTTTCTTTTATTAAATTCTTAAATACTTTTCTATTTAGCAGCTTTGGCGATAAATATGCCCATGAATTGCCCCCCATTATCTGTGGCATTAAAAGAATGGCAAAAATATTCGCCCTATATTCCTTCATTATTTCTTCTGGCAAATACTCATTTATATCGTCATCATTCATTGCTGACAATTCACTATTATCTAAAAAAAATGACCTAATTCGTGTGCAACAAGTTTTGATGTAGCATACCTTTTATTCCTATATTCATTAGAAACATATATTGTTAATTTCTCACGTTTAAAATAAGATGGTATATCACCTTCTATTTTTTTATACTCAATCCGAATGCCATAATATTTTGCTATTTGTAGTGGTGTCGGTAATACTCTATTTATTATATAATTTTTTTCTTCTAATATGGATAACCATTTTTCTGTTTCAGCGCATTGTTTTCCGACTACATCTATTATTTGTTTAACTTTCGGGGTTATCTTGGCCATACATTCTTCATATTCTTTACTATACTTTTTTCTCATAGAATCCCCTCCGTTTAATTCCCCCCACTCTTTATTTAGGATAATATCATTTTTTGCCAACCTTTGTCAACTGGTATACAATATTTTGTGCAAAGGAATAAAAAGTTCAACATCCTGTGTTTATAAAAATTAATTTTATAGAAAAAAAAAGACATGCTTACGGGGCAGTTGAATATTAACAGCCATAAAGTCCTGTACCTCCTTCCTTCTCATGAAATAGAGAATGTGGCACAATGGCTGTCATCTTTTCCAAATCTTGAGGTTGTCTCTCGTGATGTATCAGCAGCACCGTCAAAAAGCAAACGAGGCGATTATCTAGTTCGATTTGCTGAAAGGCCTCACTGATGTGGCCCCAAATGCATCATCTCTGTTTTAGCATCCAATAATCGGGATTCTAGTTTTAGCGAGCCATTATGAAGGCAGAGAGATAGCAGATTACTGGGATAAAGAAAAAAGATGGTTTTCTGTCCAAGGATCATAACGCGAACTGCAGAAAGAAGGAAAAACAGTTAAGAAAGTTCTGAAACTTACAAAAAGTGGAAGATGCGCAGCAAAATCACAAAAAAGGGAATTTGTTGCAATAGGGAAAATCGCTACCAATCGCCGACCTATCGTCCTGCAAACGGACTATATAAACAAAGTAAAGCCATATACGAAAACCATCCGGCAGATGCCGCAAGGTGGCCATACGTTTCGGAAATAGAAGAAAAGGTTAAGGGAGAAGGGTATATCGGCACATCACCCACAATATGCATGTTTGCTACCCATGAGAAAAAACTGTTCGTGGAAACAAAAGATGGCAGTCGGGAAGAAGCGGAGAGAATAGAGCGGAGATCGCTAATCAGTCTACTATGCAAACCAATTGATTTATATAACTACCACAACTATAAAATTACATGAAAATCTATAACCAACAAAAATTCAAAATCTACTATTTAAAAGCAGCATAACCACATTAATAATTTGCGAGTAGGCTGTCGCATGGGCATATTGACAAGATAATAGATAAATATCCAGTCATAGGGAATGCATATGACATAGTGAAAGCCTTAAAGAACACCCTGTTCAATCAGAGACCTAAGGAAATTGAAAAATGGGTGGAGGATGTGGAAGGATTAGGGATAGAACAAATCAATAGTTTTGTGAACGGACTACGCAGAGACCTGCCAACAGTCAAGAAAGTGATTGAACTTGACTATAGCAACGGGCTAGCAGAAGGAAGTGCAAATAGGCTAAAAGTTACAAAGCGTATCATGTATAGCCACAACAGTTTAAAACAGCCAAAAGGAAAACTGTTATTTCCCGAATTAAAACGCAAGATTAACTAACTTTGGAGACATTTTCCTTGACAAAATCCCTGTAAAACGATACACTATAAAAGCCGTATATCGTGGGAGCACTGCAAAGCAGGTGTTGAAGTCTGGTCTCGCGCAATGGGAATCTACGAACCGTGTCAGGTTGGGAACAAAGCAGCACTAAGTAGAACCTCCCATGTGCCGTGAGGGCGCCGGGCGGAGCCTGTGGAGCAGCCTGCGGTATGCGGTCTTGTAATTTGGTATACAATTATTTCCGCCCGGCGGAAATTTTTTGATTGCATAAATTTTTTGAAAAAGGAGTTTTGATCCGTGCCTGCCCTATCTCCCTCCGGCTCCCCCAATACAGACATTCTGAAGCATTTTGCATCCTGTACCCTCTGTCCCCGCCGCTGTCAGGTCAACCGCCTGGCAGGAGAGACAGGATACTGCGGCCAGACAGCCCGGCTCAGGGCCGCCCGGGCAGCGCTGCACATGTGGGAGGAGCCCTGTATCTCAGGCAGCACAGGCTCCGGCACCGTCTTTTTCAGCGGCTGCAACCTGGGCTGTGTCTATTGTCAGAACCGGGACATCGCCCTGGGACAGTCCGGCAGGGAAATCACACCGGGCCGCCTGACAGAAATTTTCCTGGAATTGCAGCAAAAAGGAGCCGCCAATATCAATCTGGTGACTCCCACTCATTTTATACCTCTGATTGTCCACGCCCTGGAGCAGGCCCGGATCAGCGGTCTGTCCCTGCCCGTGGTATACAACTGCGGCGGCTACGAGTCCGTAGACGCGCTGCAGATGCTGGAGGGGCTGGTGGATATCTATCTGCCGGACTTAAAGTATGCATCCGGCGAATTGAGCACCGAATTCTCCCATGCGGCGGATTATTTTGAAAAGGCCAAGCTGGCGCTGGACGAGATGTACCGCCAGGTGGGCCGGCCAGTATTTGATACACCCTCTGTTCCTCCTTCCGCACCGCCCAATGTTCCGCTTCCTTCCCAGCTTTCCGGCCAGCCCTCTGCAGCCCATGCTGCATCTGTATATCCTTCGGACACGCCTCTGCTGCGCCGGGGCATGATCGTGCGCCATCTGGTGCTGCCCGGCCAGGTGGGTGACAGCAAGAAAATACTGCATTACCTCCGGGACACCTACAGAGACAATATATACGTCAGCGTCATGCAGCAATATACGCCCCTGCCCCAGGTGGCTCATATCCCCGGGTTAAACCGCCGGGTCACGGAGGCTGAGTATCAGCGGGTGGTGGACTTCTGTCTGCGCCTGGGGATGGAAAATGTCTATATTCAGGAGGGAGACACGGCCCGGGAAAGCTTTATTCCCCCCTTTGACTTCACCGGTCTGTAGACGCTTCCCCAGAGCGGCAGCCGAAGTATTGAAGGATTTACAGTTCCACCTTTATCATATAGTACCCGAAATCCCCCTCCTCCGCAGGTTCCCGTCTGCACTCAAAACTGGAAAATCCATACATAATTGCCACCTGTTTTTCCTTCTCATAGAAATTTCCCGGCACCCCTATGTAGTATTGGCTTCCGCTTTTACGGGATACCTGGGCCAATATGAGATGGTCATAATTGAAGTAGCCATGGAGCAGAAAGCTGTTCTGAACCAGGCGGTAGGCATTGGATTGCAGGATCACAAAGTCTTCGGGCCGCAGAGAAAGATATTCCCTCTCATCCTGAAACGGGTGAATATGGGGATAGATCTTCAGAAGCTGCTGCCATTTGTCCTCACTCATGGACGCCATGGTAGGAGCCTGGGGCCCCGAAGCGGGACGGCGCTTTTCGGAGACCGTGCCGGTTCTGCGCTTACCCCCGTTTTCTATCTGGGGGAGTTCCGCTTTTTCCAAAGAGGCTTCCGCCTTGCTTTCGGTTTTCTGCCCTGCCCCTCTCCCTGTCTGGCTGGCGGCCATGTTTTTAGTATTATGCTCGTAGTTTCCCGCAGCATAATCCGGCATGACAAGAGCAGAGAACGCTTCTTCCTGGGAGTTTTCCGACATAATCCTCGTTTGGACGCTTTCTTCCGCAGCCGATGTTTTCCGCCTTTCCCTGTCGGAACCGTATTCCGTTTCTTCGCCTGCCGTTTCCGTAGTTGTTCGAAAGGAGGGATTGCCGCCTTGCCCATTGTCATACCCAGGGGCAAGTCCTCGGGGGGCCTGCGCCGCTCCCTGCGTGGAGGCCCACCCTTCGGCTTCCGGCATACTCCCAGGTATGGCGGCACGTCCTTCGGCTTCCGGCATACTCCCAGGTATGGCGGCACTCCCTTCGGTTTCCGGCACACTCCCGGGTATGACGGCACTCCCTTCGGTTTCCGGCACACTCCCGGACATGGCAGCACTTCCTTCGGCTTCCGACATACTCCCCAGTGTGGCGGCACGCCCTTCGGCTTCCGGCATACTCCCGGGTATGACGGCACTTCCTTCGGCTTCAGTCGCCTTCTCCGGCATAGCGGCATATCCTTGTGTCTCAGATATTTCTCCCCGCAGGGCGGGATATGCTCTGCTTTCTTGCCCAGTCTCCCATTGCACAGGTTCTGCAGGGACTGCTCCCCGATGACCAACAACGCCGTTCTGCTCCCTCCCGGGCATAGCATCGGCGGTCATCGAAGGTATCTCTCCAGGCTTCCGATCACTTATGTTCTGTTCGTATGCACTCTGCCCAGAAGCATTCCCCCCTGATGCACTCTGCTCCGTCATATCCTGCTTTGCCCCGCTCCTCCCGGGAGCAGACTCCCGCCAAACGCACCATAGACTCCTTCTGGGGGAAATCTGCACCCGAATCCGTTCTAACTGGCCATAATTCAGCCCCTGTCCAAGAACCAGCGCTTCCCCCTCATTGACAGGATCCTGGTGTTCCCACTGAAAACTACCGCTCCCCTGCCGGATCAAAACCGTTCCCAGCCTGCCCTCTGCGCCCGCGCCTTCCAGCACCACCTCTGAGGCCACGTCGTCTGTCTCGTACAGACCTTTGATCTGCATATCCATCAACAGCCTGTGGGCGGCCACGGTTATCTTCACATAGCCGCAGTTGCGCTGCTTTTCTCCATTTTCCAGATAATCTATATAGCGGATCTGCTTGTCATAATACATAAAAAATCCCCCTCAACACACCTATGGTTTTCTCTACTATAAGTGTATTAAGGGGTTGTCCGTTTTATTCCTGTGGATTAATACTCTATGGAATCCAGGTATTTCATATAACTCACCACCATCAGCGCGATCTTGAAGGTCAGCGCATCGTCAAAATTGCGAAGATCAAGTCCTGTACTCTTCTGAATCTTCTCAATGCGATAGACCAGCGTGTTGCGGTGTACAAACAGCTGCCGGGATGTTTCCGACACATTCAGGTTGTTTTCGAAAAACTTGTTAATTGTAGTCAGAGTCTCCTCATCCAGGTCAATGGGCAAATTGTCTCCGAATATTTCCTCTATAAAAATTCTGCAAAGATTGATGGGAAGCTGGTAAATCAGTCGTCCGATGCCCAGGGTACTGTAGGCCACCACATTGCGCTCCGCATAGAATATCTTTCCCACATCCAGCGCCAGCTTGGCCTCCTTGTAGGACTTGGATACATCCTTAAGTTCCTGCACCACCGAGCCAAAGGATACGCGCACGTTCAGCATGGCTTCCGCATTCATCATCGCCACGATGGTATGCGCCACATCACACAGATTTTCATAGGTAACAGTCTGATCCAGGGTCTTGATCAGAATTACATTGCTCTCATCCACAGCCGTGATATAGTCCCCGCTCTGGGAAGAGAACATTCCCTTCAGTAGTTCCGTCACGATATTGTCTTTTTCTAACCTGGTCTCTATGAGGAACACCGCCCTGGGGGCAACCACCTCCACATGCAGCTTCTTGGCCCGGTTATAAATATCCACCAACAGAAGATTATCGAGAAGCAGATTCTGGAAAAAATTGTTTCGGTCAAATCTCTCCTTGTATGCGATGGTCAGATTCTGAATCTGGCATACCGCAATCTTTCCCACCATGTATACGTCGTCGCCGGCCCCCCTGGCCACCAATACATATAGCAGTTCACCTTCGTCCAGTATCTTCAGCAGATGATGAGGCCCTATTACCTGGCTGTCCGCAGGCGATACGGCAAAGCCGCTCACCAGGTCCCCCTGTATCTCTTTCATCTCCGTGGTTGCTGCTATCACTGCGGCTGAAGGATCATATACACACAGATCCACCTTGGTGATTGCCTTTAGCTCGTCTATACTTGTCTGAATGATCTGACTAGATATCATAAACTCCTCCTATTTCAGTTCCGCAGATTTCCTAACGGCCCCCAGGGCCGATGATCCATTGCCGGCTGCTTGGGCCCACCTGTTCCGTTTCGGCTTGCTTTGCATGTCCGCCTGTTCCGTCCCCGGCTGCTTTATGCCCACCTATGGATCCGTGTGCCACCCGGGAATCCGCTGTCTGATGTTCAAGGATTCTCAGGTGCCGCATACTTAAAAAAGAGGTGCTGGAAACCAGCACCTCTCTGGGTAAACTTACTAATTGGTGATGATCTGCTCGGTCTCTTTGTCAAATACGTGGATCTTCTCCACATCCAGAGCAAACTTCACAGCATCGCCGGGTCTTGCAGTTGTGCGGGAGTCTACTCTTGCGGTCATCGGGAAGGTATCCAGATCAAAGTACAAGTAAACTTCTGCGCCCAGCAGTTCGTAAACCTTAATGGTGGACTCGAACACGCTGTTGGGAGAGGATGAAATGAAAGCCTCGGAATCATATACATCCTCGGGACGGATACCGAAAGTTACCACCTTGCCGTCGTAGCCGCCGTCAATCAGCTTTCTGGACTTAACGGGAGGCAGGGGAATGCTATGGCCTGCGATCTCCAGGCTGGCAACATCGCCGGAAACCTTAACGGTTGCATCCAGGAAGTTCATCTGAGGAGATCCCATGAATCCTGCAACAAACAGGTTCTGAGGCTTGTCATACAGGTTCTGAGGGGTATCTACCTGCTGGATCACGCCGTCCTTCATAACAACGATTCTGGTACCCAGCGTCATAGCCTCGGTCTGGTCATGGGTAACGTAGATGATGGTGGTGCCCAGTCTCTGATGCAGCTTGGCAATCTCAATTCTCATCTGTACACGCAGCTTTGCGTCCAGGTTGGACAGAGGCTCATCCATCAGGAACACCTTGGGGTTACGTACGATAGCACGTCCCATAGCCACACGCTGTCTCTGACCACCGGACAGAGCCTTAGGCTTACGATCCAACAGCTTCTCCAGATCCAGAATCCTGGCTGCTTCCTTAACCATCTTATCAATCTGATCCTTGGGAACCTTTCTCAGTTTCAGACCAAACGCCATATTGTCATATACGGACATGTGAGGATACAGAGCGTAGTTCTGGAATACCATGGCGATATCCCTGTCCTTGGGCTCTACATCGTTCACAACCCTGTCACCAATCTTTAACTCACCGGAGGAAATATCTTCCAGGCCTGCAATCATACGGAGGGTGGTGGACTTACCGCAACCGGAAGGACCTACGAAGATAATGAACTCCTGATCTGCGATCTCAAGGTTAAAATTCTTAACAGCCTCGAAACCGTTAGGATATACCTTGCAGATGTTCTTTAAAGATAAGCTAGCCATAAATATAACTCCTTTCGCAAACAGATAATTGTTTTCAGTTGATGCAGCGATATGTATCACCACAACTATTAAAGTAAGTATACCTAAATCTCTAATGAAATTCTATGCTACTATTCCACAAAGATTTTGTTCCCGATTGTGTGAATTGCTCACAAATCAGTATGTTTTTCATTCTTACCGTCAGTTTTCACAAAAGGCCGATTTTTTATTGGTCATATTCCACAGTTTCTATCCTATATTCTTTTCTTCCAGCGTGGCATCCAGCTTATCATGGAAGATTTTCTCATCCCCGCTTTCCTCTGTATCTTCCCTGACTCCGTTGGCCTCATTGATTCTGTCCTCCAGCTTCAGAAAAAGTTTATTATACATCTTGGCCGACAGGAACGCGGGCGCCGTCATTCCGAAAAGCATCACCAGCGGAAACACATTGGGCACAAATACTCCCAGAAGCATGGGGATCAGGTACAGAATCACCATCAGTACACTCTTGGGCGCCTGTAATATACTCATGGCCAGCGCGTTTTTGATGGTGCGAAAAACAGGATTGGCAAATTTTGCCTGAACCGGAAAAACATACAGCAGCGTAAACACGGCAAATATAGCAATGGCGCCCAGGATGGCCCGGAAGATTACATGAAAATCCTCGGCTCTGGCGTACATGATGTACAGGTCGCCTCCCAGAATCACCCCGATAACCAGCATGATCAGCCAGATGGCTGTGGACTGCTTAAAGTTTTCTCTGAACGCTTTGAAATACCCCTTTACAATATAGCATTCCTCGTCCCGTACAATCTTAAGGACCTGATAATGCATGGCCGTGAGGGCTGCCCCTGTGGTGATGATCGGAATCATGCAGACAATGGTCAGCAGATTCAGAATCATCAGGTCCGCCACCTTGTTCATGAACTGCATGAAGGGGCTGTCGATGTTTAAAAATTTCATTTTTTCCTATGTCCTTTCTATTATAGTTCCGCATCTTCCCTACAAGCGCACTCCTCGGTGATCCAAATCTTCCCGCTTCGCGGTAATATTCGGATCAATGCCCTTTACGGCAAGATGCTGTTTTGAGTTCCGCATCTTCAAAAATAGAGCTCCATGGAGGTCACCCGGATTCCGGAGACCTGTTCCTCCGGTCTCAAGGCGTAGAAACCCAGCTTTTTATAAAAATCCACCGCGTAGGGAGCCGCTGTCAGCGTCATGCTGCGTTCCCCCACTTCTTTCTTCAGGTAATAGCACAGGCCTCTCAAAAGTTCCCTGCCAATTCCCTGTCGATGATAGTTCTCGTCCACAAACAGCAGGGACAGATGGTTGCCATTGCGCACGGAAGCCAGCCCCACCACCCTGATGCCGTCCAGGGCTACCAGCACCTGGTAGCGTCCGTTCAGGAACAACTTCCTGAGTGTACCGTCATGTATGAAGGTATCAAAATTGTCGATACCTTCCTGGGAATAGTCTCTCCCCTCGAACTTCAGAAAAGTCCTCCACACCATGTCCATAGCCGGATCCCAATCCTCCGGCAAGGCCCATCTGATTGTATAGGGGAAATGATCTGTTTCCATATCGAATCACCTTTCTATACCAAAGTTGCGCATTTCTCCGCACTCTTCCTCATTCTTTTGCGGCGCAGGCTCCCACCTGATTCTCCAGGGGCAGGCCATTGTCCAGAGCATGGGCGTTTTCCATAGTCACCCTGGCTATGGCCTCCATGGCCTCCCGGGTGAAAAAACCCATGTGGGAAGTGATCAGCACATTGGGGAAAGTCATCAGCCTGGCCAGGTTGTCGTCCTCTATAATCTCACCCGAGCAGTCCTCATAGAAGATGCCCTCTTCCTCCTCGTACACATCCAGTCCCACGCCGCCGAATTTTTTCTGCAGCAGGCCCTCAATCAGATCATCCGTGTGAATCAGGCTGCCCCTGGATGTGTTGACCAGATATACCCCGTCCTTCATCATGGCGATGCTTTCCTTGTTGACCATATGCCGGGTCTGGGCTGTCAACGGACAGTGCAGACTAATGAAATCGGACTGCCGGAACAGTTCGTCCCTGTCCACATAGGTGACTTCCAGCTGCCGGTTGGGATAAGGATCATAGGCAATCACTTTCATGCCAAATCCCTGGCAGATTCGAATCATGGCCTGCCCGATCCGTCCTGTACCCACGATACCCGCTGTCTTTCCGTACAGATCCGTACCCATCAGCCCCTGCAGGCTCATATTGAATTCTCTGGTGCGGTTGTATGCCTTGTGGGTGCAGCGGTTCAGTGTCAGCAGCACAGCCGTGGCAAACTCCGCCACCGCCTCCGGCGAATAGCTGGGCACACGCAGGATCACGATCTTATCCTCCGCCGCCTTCACATCCACATTGTTGAAACCGGCGCTGCGCAGCAGAATCCCTTTCACATGCATGTCATAGAGCACTTCTATCATCTCGCTGTCAACATGGTCGTTGACAAAGATGCAGATGGCATCACAGCCCTTGGCCAGAAACAGGGTCTCCCGGGTGCAGGGAAACTCAATAAAATGGATCTCATATCCATATTGCTCTCCCAAAGGCTCAAACCAGATGCGGTCATAGGGCTTGGTACTGTAAAACGCAATCTTCATAACAATTCCCTCCTAGTAATATCAGTTCCGCAGATTCCTGTCCCGCGCACAAGCCCGGCGATCCATGAACAGCTATCTGCCATCCGTACATAAATCCGTGCACCCTCCGGGAATCCGCCGTTTTAAGTTTCTTCCTGGGAATAGTTTAGGTGTTTTGGTCCATTTTATGCGTCCTCTTTCAAGCAATGACCCCGGATCCAGTCAAAGATCAGTTCCATGGTCTGCTGTCTCTCCGGCTCGTTTAATAATTCATGCCTGCCCGTCTCGCACAGATGCATTTCCACATCCTTCACTCCTGCCTGGCGCAGCCCTTCGCACACCTTGGGAATGCCCTCGCCATAATTCCCCAGCGGATCGGCATCGCCGGAAATCACCAGCAGAGGCAGGCCGGCGGGAATCTTTTGCAGGCGCTTCGGGTCATGAGCCCGGGAGATCAATTCCGTCAAAGTCTGAAAACCGTTCAGCGTAAACACCTGGCCGCACAAGGGATCCTCCATATATCGCCGCACGCTCTCCGGGTCCTTGCACAACCAGTCAAAATCCGTTTTGGCATCGGGAATCCGCTTGTTAAAGCCCCCGAAACTCACCCTGTCGCTGAATTTGCTCACATGCCTGGAACCCAGGAAAAGTTTTTGCAGCTTCACCATAAAACGGGCGGCTGCCATGGTTCCCCCGGACTGGTAGCCGGTACCCATGATAACCGCTCCGGTGATACCGCTTCCATACATGGTCAGATAATTGCGCAGGATAAAGGAACCCATGCTGTGCCCAATGATCACATAGGGCAGGGAAGGATATTCCTTCTGGGTCATTTTTTTGAGACGGTGGACATCCCGTACCAGCACCGTAGCCGGATCCTGCTCGCAGAAATAGCCGTAGCATTTTTCCTCTCCCACGCTTTTGCCATGTCCCAAATGGTCATTTCCCGTGACCACACAGCCCTGGTCGGTCAGAAACCGGGCAAACTCCTCGTAGCGCTCCACATACTCCGCCATGCCGTGGATGATCTGCACCACACACAAGGGTTCACGCCCTTCCGGCACATATCTGACCGCGTGAATCCTGGTCTCATTGTCCCTGGAATCAAAATAGAACTCTTCTTTTTTCATCTTTACCTCTGTCTGTATATGACAGGCTGCCCGGCTAATGCCGCCAGGCGTCAAGGCAGTCCGTCTTTATATAATGGAAATAGATGCATGGCCCTAGAGCCATGCATCTATTATACAACATACTTTCAGATATTTTAACCCGTTAATTGAAATTTAATAAAATCCCCCTTTATTCTTCCTGCTGCTATACATTAATCGTTATACTTATTGACTGTTACACCATTCCAAATATTTATTGTATACATATTTGAGTTGTTCATGTTTAAATTGCGTATATGCGACACGGCTGATCTGAAGTTCATCCATTCGCCTGAGACTACATTTATACATGTTCCCTGCTTCATAAACAAGTTCTTCCTTTTTTAGAAATTCCAGTACTTTCAGCTTAATCCCCGTATGACATCTATTGTCAATCTTCTCCTTGTATTTCGCAGGATCGCCCTCATAATTATCAACTTTAAACTGTTCCAGGACTTTTTTTAACCCATATATGAAACACTCAATGTCCTTTGCCTCTTTACCAAGCTGATTATCAAATGAATATTGATATGGATATAACTCAAAGAATGTACGCTTTAATTGACTATCCTGCTCAAAGGGAAAGTCTATTTTCAATTTTGGGGTGCCCTTTATATTCAGTTTACAATTCGGTCTCTTTGTCACCATTTCATGAACAATTATTCTGTTTTCTTCATTGCCGTATGTCTCCAGTAAGATTTCAGACGCGTCAAACTCAAGGCGGTCACATTCTATTACCGCTTGACTGATGACAACATCTTTGACAAATTCTGACGAAAGGATAATTGTCCCATCTACATTTATACTTATATTATTGGCCCGATTAAGGCGAATGGGATCTTCCTTGTCCCGCGCGATTTCCATGGAAATCTTTGTTTTGTTTGCGTCATCCAAATCCGAAAAAGATAAATAAAGGGTTTCCTCATCATCCGAATCACTATATCCAATTTCACAATAAGTACTCTTGTTAATTGTTGTCTGCGAAGAATAAGCCAGTTCAAGAAGATATATATGGTCGCATTTGACCTTCCCCTGATTAAGGCTTAAATAGCAGTCCATAAATACCCGCGTAGGCAGTTTATAGCAGGACGTGTTGCCCTGTTTATATTCTTCAACAAACATTTCCAGATCAGGATTCAGCAAAGATTCAGCCAGCAGATAATCATCAAAAACAGGCATAATCTTATCGTTCTGTAAAAAGACATGTTGAGGCAGCCAATCCTTCAACAAATCCAAATAAGTATTTTGGTCTTCCGGAAGTAATTCCTTGCAAGGACTGAAATCATCAATCACTATGTTTTTATTAGCATATGTGTAAAAATACAGTCTAATGAGTTGTTCCTGTTTGCAATAAAGAGACTCAATTACTTCGGCCTTACCCATTTCAAGATATTTATCACGAATGGAATCCTTAAACGTTGATAACTTACTTTGTTCTCTTTCTATCAATTCCTTAATAATTGTGTAAATAAGTCTGTCGTTTCCAGTGGTTTCAGTGAGTCTCAACCGCCTCTTTTCTTTTGACTCAAAAAAAGTCTTGTCTATTTGCCGACATAATATGCTTAGGACTTGGGCATAGCCTATAAAACTTTGAATTTCCGCTTCGTTTCCTATATGCTGCTTAATCTCTTCTATGTAACGGCGAATCTCTTCCTTCTGTTCATAACTTAATTGTTTTTCATTGTACTCAAAATAACTTTTTATGAACGATTGCGCATCGTCTTCGGAAAAATAGTCTACACTATAGTGTTTTACTCCAAAATGCAGTTCTTTACAGGATTCAACAATAAATTTTGCCATTTCAGTGCGGGCAGTAATAATCACAGGCGGAGACGTAGGTTGGTCCAATATATTTCCGATTTCTTCCAAAAAATCCTTGATTCCTTCCCTTCTTGATATAAGAGATGCTTCATCAAAGGAATCCAGAACAAATAAAATTTCTCCCGTTCTCAGACTGGAATATATTTTGTCCTGAAGAGTTCCATTTCCAATTCCTACCGCATGAGCAATCTCTCCCGCAAAGGAAGTACCTCCTACAGGCTTCAAAGCTACATTCCAGTAAAACGCGCCATATTTGTGGGAAATATGTTTTGCCAATGCCGTTTTGCCCACAGCACCGGGAGCCGAAAATAAAATGAATTTATTCGCCACTCCTTCTTCACCCAAAGATACCGGAGAAACCGGTGATGGGTAGTAAAATTCTTCATCAGAAATAACCTGCAAAACAGAATAATCCTGTAATTTATGCTGCTGACATTTTTTTATTTCGTGTAATGCGTCTTCTAATTTCATCGAATTCTCCCCCTACGTTTTGAATCACGCCATCATTAATAAAGTTTTTGTATTATACCAAACTTCTCATTATATGTCAATATTTTATATTAATTAAAAATTTCTTTGTTCGGTCAATGTTTTTGAATTACGCACCCATGCATAGGCGCATTATATTTTCCAACCTTGTGTTCAAACAAAATAGCACAACGCTGCTTTTCTGTAATGATTTAATGTTTTTCATTCATCTTCATTACTTCTTATGCAGCATTGTGCTTTTATCAACTTCTATATTTACTTTGAACAGGCTGGTATCAGCCGCTATTTTTTTCGGGACCGCTCTCTTAACAGATCTCCGCGCCGGAGGGCATGGGCTTCTCCGACGTCATCAGGGCCAGATTGCCCTCCGCGTCCTCCGCGCACAGCAGCATCCCCTCGGATACCACTCCCGCCAGGGTCGCAGGCTTTAAGTTCACCAGTACCATCACTTTTTTACCCACCATCTCCTCCGGCGTATAATGGGCCTTGATGCCGGACACTATCTGCCGTACCCTGCTGCCGATCTTCACCTGGGAGCACAGCAGTTTCTTGGACTTGGGCACCGCCTCACAGGAGATAATCTCCCCTATCTGGAACTGAAGCCGGGCAAAATCATCGTAGGTAATCTCCGGCTTGGCCTCTATGTCTATAGATGCCTCTTCCTCCGATGCCAAAGGCTCATCGGAGGCCCCGCCGTCCGTTCCCGCCTCAGCCTCTTCCTGCTCTGCGGCGGCTATCATGGCAGCGGTGAGTTCCGCCTCCCTTTTCTCCACCTCTTTCATATCCAGGCGGGCAAACAGAATCTGGGGTTTGTCGGTCACTTTGTTCCCGCCGGGATACAGGCCAAACTCCTCCAGCCTGTCGAATTCCCGCAGAGAAGTGTTAAGCTGGGCCGCAATCTTTTCCGCCGTCTCGGGCATATAGGGTTCCAGCAGGGAAGCGCCGATGGCGATGCCCTCCACCAGATTGTACATCACGGTGGCCAGCCGCCCGGATTTGGCCTCGTCCTTGGCCAGCACCCAGGGCTCCGTCTCGTCAATGTATTTGTTGCAGCGCTTGAAAATACCGAATATCTCCGTCAGGGCATCCGCAATGCGCAGAGATTCCATCTTCTCCGCCACTTTGGCATAGGTCCCGGTTACCGTCTTTTTCAGATCCTCGTCCAGCACACTGTCCTCCGGGGTAAGCTGCACGCCCCGATCCTCCACCACGCCGTCAAAATATTTGTTGCTCATGGAAATGGTACGGTTTACCAGGTTCCCCAGGGTGTTAGCCAGATCGGAATTGGTGCGCTCTGCAATCAGTTCCCAGGTGGCGTTGCCGTCGTTATCATAGGGCATCTCATGAATCATATAATACCGCACCGCGTCCACGCCGAAAAAGTCAATCAGGTCGTCCACATAGATCACATTGCCCTTGGACTTGCTCATCTTGCCCCCATTCATCATCAGCCAGGGATGGCCGAATATCTGCTTTGGCAGAGGCTCTCCAAGAGCCATCAGGAAAATGGGCCAGTAAATGGTATGGAAGCGGATAATGTCTTTTCCGATCAGGTGCAGATCCGCAGGCCACAGCTTCTTGTACTGCTCCGCGCTGTTTCCGTCCGCGTCATAACCGATGCCCGTGATATAATTGGTCAGTGCGTCCAGCCACACATATACCACATGCTTATTGTCAAAGTCCACCGGAATCCCCCACTTAAAGGAAGTGCGGGACACACACAGGTCCTGCAGGCCCGGCAGCAGGAAATTGTTCATCATCTCGTTTTTGCGGGATACGGGCTGAATAAATTCCGGATGGCTGTTGATATGCTCGATCAGCCGGTCAGCATATTTACTCATACGGAAAAAATATGCTTCTTCCTTGGCGGGCTTAACCTCCCTGCCGCAGTCGGGACACTTGCCCTCCACCAGTTGGGATTCGGTCCAGAAAGACTCGCAGGGCGTACAGTACAGCCCCTCATAGGCCCCCTTGTAGATATCCCCCTGGTCATACAGACGCTTGAAAATCTTCTGCACCTGTTTCTCATGGGGCTTATCCGTGGTGCGGATGAACTTGTCATACTGAACATTCAACTGATCGCAGAGCCCCCGGATCACCCCTGCCACATTGTCCACAAAGGCCTGGGGAGTTATGCCCGCCTCCTGGGCCTTCAATTCGATCTTCTGCCCATGCTCGTCCGTTCCGGTCTGAAAATATACATCGTACCCCTGTTTTCTCTTGAAACGGGCAATGGCATCCGCCAGCACAATCTCGTAATTGTTGCCGATGTGAGGCTTACCGGATGTGTATGCGATGGCAGTTGTAATGTAATAAGGTGTCTGACTCATATTCTTACCTCCTCGAATGATTTACCCATACCCTTCTTTACCTGTTCCAATGTGCCGGCACTACAGGTTATAGGATATGCTGTCGAAAATGTATATGGCATAACGAAAGGCCCGCCTCCCCATGCCAAAAACGCATGAGAAGACGAGCCATAAGCCCGTGTTACCACTTCTCTTCACCCCTCCCTCACGAAAGGGGCCTCATCGGGTCCGAAGCCGCCATCGGCTGCCTAACCCTATCCGCTATAACAGGCGGAACCTGTCGCAGCCTAACCTGGAAAACTGTACTCGGCGCCATCTCTTCCCACAAATTGCCGCAAACCCAACAGTCCGCTGCAACTCGGAAAGCCATCGCTCCCCGGCTCGGTGCGCTGCTCAGAAGCCATCTTCCACATGCCCATGCATCATCCCTCTCAGCCACAGTCTCCTGCGGGGATGTTCTCTGGAAAACCCGGACACATGTACTCTCTTCGTCAAAGCGTTTCTTTCAATGTATAGATTGCATTATACAAGAGGTTCTGTATTTTGTAAAGAGGTTTTGTAACGGATGCGGCGGATGCATCTTATCTCTTTTTCCTCTTTCTGCCCAATACAGCCTTGCCCTGGGCCCGATACAGGCTGTCGTCCTGCTGGTCCACTTCGAATCCCACGATCCAGTTTCTTTTCTGAAAAGCATCCAGAAGGGCTTCGTTGCCAGGGGTCTGCTCCAGGATGATACGGCTTCCGTTAAGTAAATCTAAAAAGTCCCTCTGTTCCAGGTTTTCCAAATATCGCTGCAATTCCGATAGTTTCAGCATATTGCGGTTGACACTCTTTGCCAGGGCCTTCTTTTTTCGCTCCGGCGATTCCTCCTCGCTGTTTATAAAAGCAGAAAACGCTTCCCTGTCTGATACCAGCACGGAAAGGAACTCCTCCTCCCATGTCTCTCCGTCAGTGTGAGACAAAGACAAATATTCCGAAACATTTCTGCCTGCAAATACAGGCGCAAGCTTGGGATAATGCTCTCTGATATACTGAAGGTTTTCCTGAGTCATGGAAATTTTTTTCCAAAAAATCAGTATCCGCATCTTATCTTCACCCACATCTCCAACATCAGCGGTATCACATGTGAGCGAAAAAGATTTCACCAGTTCATTATACTTCTCTTTGCGCAGGAAATTGCATCTTATTATTTCCATTTGCAGAAGTTTCATCGTTCCTTCCCCATATGCATTGTCCAGTTCCTTCTCCGATAGTGTAATCGGGCCGGGATACTTGTTGATGTAGTCCGCCAGCACCTCGTCCATGCCATTTCCCGACAGGAAATAATAGTCCGTAAGGTTATGGGGTTCCGCCGCCACATGACCTTCCATCAGCCCGGGCCAGAAATCTTTATTTTCTACCTGACTCAACTGAGAAATCTCTCTGCGGCAGGCCAGGGTCCCGATATATTTTTCCCTGGATTCCCGGGATAAGTCCTCCCTGTTCAGCACGGAAAGTATAATCTTCTCCTCATCCTCCAGAGGTTCGCCCCAGGCCGCCAGTTCCTCCAGGACTGTCTCCAGATTTTCCTCCACATAAAGTCTTAAAGGTTCCTCCCCCTTCTCATATACCAGTGTAAGCATCCTGGAACGCCGGATCTCCTCCAGCGGCAGTTTGTATAAATCTTGAAATATAAAACTTAGATTCTCCCAGTTTATCACATATAGCCAGCGATAGTATATCTGCTGCCAAAGTAATGAATCATATATGATCAGGTCCATATCTTTGTCGGGTCCTTCCTCCAGAGCGGCTTCTTCCAATGCAGTTTCTTCCAAAGCGTCCTCTTCCAGAGCGGCTTCCTCCTCTGTGAGTTGAAGCCTGCTGAACTTAACTCCAAAATGTTCCACTCCTGCTATAAATCTTTCCCTTTCATCCTCCATAGACGCTTCATAAAGAAGTTGCGGGGTCTGCCCCGCATATTCGGCAATGTGCCGCAAATCCTCGGGATCTTCGGAGCAATATGCTTCCCACTGGAGTATGGTCTGCAAAACATACTTTCTCTTTGTGCGGTCACTCAGCGCTTCCTCCTTCAGCACCCAGGAAGCCGCGTTCCCACAGTCCACATTGATCTGCCGGACAAAATCGCTTCCATATTTTCCGTTCCACAGATAGCCTTCAAAGAATTCCATCGCATTATTTTTGAAAATGTACTTTATCAGCCTGTATAGTCTGCCCTCATAATCCACTGCCCGCTTTTTCATGCCCACAGGTACATCCACCGAATGGCAAACCGCCGTCAGTAAGGCGTCCAGCAACTGATAATTCAGGCATTCCGCCGTTTCAAACTGGCTGTTATGCATCCAGTTGATCACTTTCCAGGGCTCCTTCAGCTGATAAGTGGCCCCTTTATAATTGTGTTCCTGCATGCTCCGCAAAAACACCTTGTCCTCCCGGCGCAGGCCGTCTTCATAATAATAGGACATATAATCCTGATAACTCTCGTCTATATATCCGTTGCTGATCAGATATCGGATCAGGGGGAAGTAGCCGGAGCGCTTTACCTCCGCATACTTTTCCTTCTCCCCCAGCGCGTTAATATATACCGTACCAAATATTGCATCCTCATTCTCTCTGTCAAGGATATCCTGCAGTGGCATGGCGTCCAGATGCTCTATTTGGTTCTTAATTTCGGAAATTCGTCGGTGGGTTTCCTCCGCGGCCGCTTTCTTTTCAATCAATTCCTTATGTCTCTGGTAATCGGAATTTTCTGATAATTGGTCGAACTTTGTTTTTACATTTTCCTTATTCCAGTGCCCCCGATTATAATAGCCCTCCGAATAATATTCTACATTGTATTCATTCGCTTTAATTGCAGCGATATACTTCGCACGGGTTTCAAACGCTGTGTCCTCCTGTGTCGCTCCGATCCGGGTCCGCCGATTCTCCACATAATAAGCAGCATCCAACTCATCCATATTCCGAAAAGTCTCCCGCTTTACCTCCTCCAACAGACTCCCCAGCGAATCCAGTTCCTTCTGCAATTCCTCCCTCCGTTGTCTGACGAACTGAGGTTTATTACCAAACAACGTATATACATAGCCTGTTCCCCGATGCAGCAGGGCATGATCCTCCGGAAACAGATTCTTGTATACCATCATAGCCAGAAGTTTGTCCGTATTCAACTCGATTACATTTTTCTCCTGATACTTGCGGTAATAGACAGAAAACTCATTAAAAATATTGCCCAGTAGCCGCATATCGTCAATATACAGAGAAATTCCCCGCAGGAAATCATCTCCGGGCCGGGCCTCCTCCTCCAACTGGCTAAATAGGCGAATCAGCATGGCATAGGAATTGGACCCATCCATAACCGGCACCACCGGGATAATCATATCAAAAAATTTTGTGCGGTCCTTGGAGGCAAACACATCGTCCCGGATCAAATACAAAAAACGCAGCGGTTTTCTTTCCTCTCTCTTTTCCTCAAAAACCCCCTCCCGGATGCGGTTGGCCAGCCCGTTAATCTCCCGCAAACGCTCAAAGATTAGGTTTCTGTCATACCGATCTATATCCTCAAACACCACCGCATCTGCATCCACATGATCAAACAGGTACAACACCTCATTCAGATAGCGGTCAAAATAGGAATCGCTCTCCCCGCCAAACAGTTCTATGTCCAGATTTGCCCCCTTGAGATTTACTTTGCGGAGAATCCGCTGGTTGCGCTGCAGGAAGATATATTCCGTCAGGCCGCTCACCGCCAGGACCACCCAGGCCGCCGCCGCTGCCATCACAGCTTCCTTGCGCCGGGTTATTCCCAGCAGAGAGCGCAGGGATTCCAGGGAAAGGCTGTCCACCAGTCTGCACCATGCATCGTGAAAGCAGATAAACGCAAAAAGGGCGGCCAGCAGGGCGCCCCAATAAAGATACTTTTTGATCTTGTCCCGATCCACCTCTTTCAATATCTGGAAATGGGTCTGGGGAATTGCTTCCGCCGGCATCTGGTGGATCAGCTGATTGATGATCTTACCCTCCAGCCGGGTTTCATCCGGCGGCTGTTCCCCCTCCTTGGCCTTGTCCTGAAAATGCGCAAAAGAGATATGCAGGAATTTTTTATCCGGATGGCTCTTTTTATAGGTTGCCAGAATACTGCTTTTACCGGCCCCATAGGGGCCGGACAGGGCAATATTCCGAATGTCCGGATCGGTCAGGGCAGATGTGAGTTGTTCCTCATAGACCCCCAACCGGGCCTCTGTGGTAGGTGTAAGTTTCATCAATGCGCTTGGCTTTACTTCACTCATCTGTATTTTTCATCCTTTATTCTTATACCGTGATTTTAACAATTTCCGGGTATATATCTTTTCAGGCAATATTATATAATCAAATGCCTTCCTAAATATTTAATGTATATTACCACATAATCCGTTATTTTTCCATAAAGAGACGAAGGTGTATAGGAAAGTTCAATAGAATATAGAAAATTCATTCAAAAATCAGGAAACGTGAAAGATAATACGGAAAGAGTACTACTGAAAACAATCAGACCAAAAAAGCCTGGCATATGAGCTCAGGCTTGCCGCTTTAATCCTTAAACGTCCATAGCTTATTTATCACAAAATTCAGAGGTACACTGATCACCAGATTGATCAGCGGCGCAATATACTTGGAGATATGGAACATGGATATCCATATCCAGGATAAGATATTATTTAAAACAATGCCTGTAAAGCCATAGGCGGCGTAGGCTTTAAGCAGCGCTTTCCACAGGTTGCGGCTTTGGCCCTCTCCCTGGGTAAACACAATACGGTTGTTCCAGTAAAAGGACCACAGCACACTGAGCAGAAAGGCCACCAGATTACCGGCTATATAGTCCCAGGCCAGCCTAAAGGGGCTCAGCAGCCCCAGGACCATAATGTTAAGCAAATAACTGATAACGGTGTTGGATACACCCACTATGCCGAACAATACAAACTGGGTGAGATTCTCCAGGGTTTGTACACTGATATCTTTCTTGAAAATTTTTAACATATTTCGGATAACTGATTCCATTTTCTCATACATAGTGTTTGTAACCCCGCTTTCAGTCAATGATTATGGGATTTGACTATAAGTACAGGGATTGCAACAATACAGGCCAAAAGCATGACCAATGTGAGTATTCCCCCTATAAGATAACCGTTTGGCGAATAAACCATTTTGATATTGTGTTCCCCTGCCTCAACCAATAGCCCTCTGTTCCCATAATTTACAGTCAAAATCTCTTGTCTTTCACCATCTATATAGGCCTTCCATCCCTTTGCGTCGCTCTCCGCCATCACGAGGATTGCGGCATTTTCCGTTTTGCAGCGCAGTTCAATGCTGTTGTTTGTATAATTTATCAGTTCAACGCTTGCGTTCGCGTCCGGCTGGGATACCCTGTCTAAAAACGCTTCCGCATTAGGGCTTCCAACTTCTACCAGAGCCGTATCGCAGACAGAGAACGAAGGATCATTTATGATGGAAAATTGATCCTCAAGTGACATATCCGGATCACATTTGACATAGTCATAGACCAGCCATGCATTCCCTGCATAATCCTTATTTTTGTATATGCGCAGAGGCTGCCCCTGCTCCGCGTTATAACTCGGATAGATATTATCCATGGTTCCCACCAGTTGAAAATGTTGATCCAAAAATGCTTCTGAAATAGTATTCAGCCATTCTTCAGACTCGTTTTCCGAAACCACAAAATAAAGAACATTGTTTAATGTAATTCTCTTATCCAAACTCAGGTTCCAATGCATTTCCAGCGTTTTTCTGTAAATAGGTTCCCAATAACCCTGTGTATACTGTCCGCCCGCATCAACCATTGAATTGGAGGAGAAATTCCCTTCTTCTCCCGCCCATGTCATAATCCGATAGGCCTTCTCACCGTCAGATAATGAATCCAGATAATCAACCAAACGCTTATTTCCCTCCAGTACCTCCTCGTATTGTTTTTGGGCCTGAGGCATATTCCATTTGTTTGAAATATCATTATATCGGAAGATATGTGCAAAATTAATTACGCTTACAAATAATAAAACCGCTATGACTGCCTGTTCGCGGGCCTTAAACAAAATGACAAGGGCTATGCCTATAAGCAGACACAGCAGGATCCATATTGTACGATTGTCATAGTTAGCCAATGCGTATTGCAGACATACCAGAAAACATACTATACACATCAAGGGAACATTGTAAAATAACTCCTGCACCCCTCTCCTATCATTTTCTGTTATACAATCATATATCCCACGCAATCCAAAAGCTGACAGCAGAGTTGTGCAAAAGGGCAACAGGTTTGCGTAAAGATACGTTTCCCGGAGCATGTTCACAAAAGGAATATGAAAGAAAATTTCCGGGAAATAGCAGCTTATGGATGCTAATAAAATAAAAAGGTATAAACACTTTCCAAATTGCAGCGCCACATACCGATAGGGGTTTTCCTCATAATTTTCCTTCGCAAACAATCCCATTATACAGAGCAGCACAGGAATAAGGCCAAACCAGCTTATTCCTGACCTGGCACCAAGGATTTCTCTGAGCATGCTGTAGTTGGCCGGATGCGCATAGAAATTATCCAGTGTAACGCCCTCCGCGGCACTTGCGAACCCGTCAACTGTAATTCTCAGTAATTCGTTTTGTTGTTCCAGAATCGGAAACAAGTTGACTGCCCCTATGCACACACCAATTATACCAGCTATTGCAAATTGGGCAAATAGTTTTTTCAGAATTTTGAGGTTTTTTTCCTTACTGACCAGCACATAAACGGCTGTAAAGAAAAGCACCCCCATAAGCATTACTCCCATCACCGCGCCCTGTGACAGTTCCTGTAGAAGAAAAAGGCCGAATACAATCCCTGCCGCCACAGAAAAAACATTCAAAACTCTTTCTTTTTTATACGCCTTTAAAAGCAGGTAGCTAAACATAGGAATCCAGCACAACTGCATATATGGAATATTTACAATGACCAGCGATCCCCCAATCAGCACAGTGAATAAACTGACAACACGATTCAGCCCAAGTTCTTTTAAAACCAGAAAAAATCCCGTTGTTGCTATAATACTGTGAATCAACGTAAAAGCATAATATGCCATGAACGATAAAATTTCTTTGTCCGCATTCCAAAAAATCTTGCACACTAAAATTGCAAACGGATAAAAAGAATCCGAGAAATTATGGATGCCGGAAATGCCGCACCAGATATTAGGATTCCATAACCTTAATTCGCCCTGCTTCAGTGCCTCGGCTATTCCCGATAATTTAGCTCCCCAGATATACGCGTTAAAATCCCCGTCTAAGGTATGAAACCATTTCGAGAAATAGACATAAAATATATTGACAACTACTATAACGGACAGCATACATATGTTTTTTACCAATGCTGTTTTTTCATTTTGCCGATTTTGCATCAAATACCTCCTGAATTTAACTTCCGCCAATATATTTTACCCTTATTTCACCGATTCAGGAATTCCCCGATCTGCCGTTGCATACACCGGGAAACATCCTCCCCGGCGAGATAAACCAGGGACCACTCAATGATTTTTTCCATGGAAGTCTCTACATTCCAACGGGGTTTCCATCCCAAAGTATGCTTCAGCTTGGAGCAGTCCAGCTTTAGGAAATTAGCCTCGTGGGGCCCTCCGTCATACCGATTGATCCACTTAATGGAATCCCCTGTCATTTTGTTCCACTTGGAACAGAACAATGTTACCAAATCCCCCGTCGTCCAGCAATCTGCTTCATCCGGGCCCACATTATAATTTCCTGCGAAACCGCCGTCTTCATACTGAGCCTTCGCAATCATCAAATAAGCAACGATAGGCTCCAGCACATGTTCATAAGGACGGGTGGAAAAAGGATTTCTTACAATGATGTCCTGCTTCTTTTCAGCCGCCCGGATACAGTCAGGAATGATCCGGTCTGCGGCAAAATCCCCGCCGCCGATTACATTGCCCGCCCTGGCAGTGGAGATAGCAGTGCTGCCGTCGGAAAAGAAGGAGTTCTTATAACTGCTGGTGACCAATTCCGAACAGGATTTTGAGTTGGAATAGGGATCAAATCCATTCAATTCCTCATTTTCCCTGTAGCCCCATTCCCATTCCCTGTTCAAATACACTTTGTCAGTGGTAACATTAAGAAAGGATTTTACGGAGGGAGTATGGCGAACACATTCCAGTACATTTACCGTACCCATAACATTTGTCTCATAGGTGTATACAGGATCTTTGTAAGATTCCCTGACGATGGGCTGGGCTGCCATATGAATAACAATCTCAGGCATGGCCTGGGCAAAAACCTGCTTCATATGTTCCAGGTCGCGGATATCCCCTGTGACAGAATTCATCCTTTCCGCGATATGGCACATGTCAAACAGGCTGGGGTCAGTGGGAGAAGGGAGCGCATATCCCGTCACCTGTGCTCCGGCCATAACCAGAAGCTGGCACATCCAGGAACCTTTAAATCCTGTATGCCCGGTGATGAGAATTTTCTTATTTTTGTAAAATGTAAGGTCTAACATCTTTCATCCTCCTTATCATAATTAATGCGTTCCTCTTCAATCACCAGAGGTCTTTTCATTATGCGTTGATTGATGCTCAGAATATACTCGCCGACCAGTCCTATAAACAACAGCTGCACCGCCCCCAGGAAAAACATCCCGATCAGGATAGGAGCCGTACCGGCCACAAACCTGTTCCAGAAAATGATTTTAAGTACCAGATACACCAAGGCAATGCAAAAGCTGACCATGGCAATCCCACCCCCTATAAAGGTTGCCATGCGCAGCCCGATTTTTGTATACGAAGTAAAACTCAGCATGGCGGCATCATACAGACGCATAAAATTATTATGGGTCTTACCGGCCCGGCGCCTCTGTTGTTCATAGGGAATCTGTTTTCTGCGGAATCCCAGTTCGGCCACGATCCCTCTGAGAAACGGAGTCGGATCATCCAGATTGCGCAGTACCGAAATAAACTCCCTGTCATAGAGCCCAAAACCTGTGAAGTGCTCGATCTGCTCTACATCCGAAAACTTCTTGATCATCTTATAATAGCAGGAACGCAGAAAATACATAACCCTGTTTTCCCTGCTGGTAGTCTTCTGACCAATGACAATCTTATATCCATTCTCCCACTCACGCACAAAGTCAACGATCATCTCAACGGGATCCTGGAAGTCAGCGCATAGTAAAACGGTACAGTCTCCCGTTGTCTGAAGCAGGCCATAATAAGGCGAATTAAACTGTCCAAAATTCTTGACGTTGAAGATAGCCTTGATCCGTTTGTTTTTCGCACAGATTTCCCGCAGCAGGGAACGGGTATTATCCCGGGAGTCATTATCAATAAATACAAGTTCGTAATCATAATCCTTCAACTCTGCTGAAAACAGGTTTACAATTGCCTCCGACAAAGGCGCCACATTTTCCTCTTCATTATAAGTCGGTACTAATATGCTTATCTTTTTCATATCCATTTTTTACATCCTCATATAACTTTTGAATACCTGTTTCAAAGTCGATTTTAGGACTCCATAATGCCGCAGACTGTATTTTGCCGATAGAAGGGTTCATTTGTACGATATTCGGTCCATATGGGATTGCCCCGAATTCCAGCCGGCTGTGAGAATGAAATATTTCTTTCATTTTTTCCAGGTAATATTTCAGCGGCCTGGGACATCCATAAGAAATATTGTAAGCACCGGTGGGACAATGGGCTTCATAAAGCAGATAAAGCGCCTCGGCCAGGTCTTCCAGGTACAGATAATCCCACAGATGCTCACAAGGCGACAGTTTTATGTCTTCTCCCCGAAGCATTTTTGCCAAAGAACTCATAATGAGTGTATTCGGTGACTCTCCATAGCCATAGGCGCTGAAAATCCTGGCCCATACAAAGTTCAATTCATATCTGCCGGCCTGCTCCATGCCATGCAGGAAAATGCTCTTCTTGGCCATTCCGTATGATTCAACAGGGTTTAGCGGCGTGTCCTCCGTGATGAGCCGTCCTCCTGTCAGTCCGTATTCCGCCTGAGACCCCATCCCGATAAAGCAGGGGATCTTACATTGGCAGACCACTTCTAAAAGCTGCTTCGCGCACTCTATATTATTCAGCTGCAATGCATCGTCTGTTCTGGACTGCCCCCGCACACCATCCCATGCAAAATGGTAAACAGCATCTATCTCGCCCAGTTCCATAGTACTTAGAGCAAAATATTGATCCATATTTAATTCCAGAATGTGCAGCCGCGCGCTTTGGGGCAGTTTAACTCTGTTCGCGGAACCGGGCCGGATTACCGCATATATCAGATATCCCTCCGCCAGCAGACGCTTGATCAGCGCAATCGCGATATAGCTGGTGGCGCCGGTAACAATTATTCTCCGCATGGTCATAACTCCATTAAATAGTTGTACAATTCTCGATCCAGCAAAGGCTCCTGGTCCTGATTGGGCTTTCCGAATTCAAGTTTCGGAAAAACATAGGTATCTTCCTCAATCTTTATTTCCACCAGCTGAGGCCCATCAAATCTGAGTTCCGATTTATCCAAATCATCACAGCTTCTCACCAGATGATAGGGAAGTCCATATGCCCCGGCAATCTTTTCAAAATCAGGCACACTATAGCCGCCGGAAGGAACTGTTTGATAATATTCATTGTCAAAATACATTTCCTGGAAGTGACGGATCATGCCCAATGCCTGATTGTTCAGCACCACCACCGTTATGGGCAGAGATTCCCTGGCCAGGAACTGCAGTTCCTGAATGTTCATTTGGATACCGCCGTCCCCGTTAAAACTTATCACTGGTCTGCGCAGTGCGTAATATGCCCCGATCGCCGCAGGCAGGGAATATCCCATAGCTCCGTGCCCGCCGGAGAAGAGCACTTTCTGGCTGCCCTTATTTTCAAAAGATTGTGCCGCCCACACCTGGTTCTGTCCCACATCTGTGGTGACTACGGACTCCCGGGGAATGCCTCTGCTGAAAGCCTGCATCAGAAGATTGGGGGTTTTCAGATCAATTCCGGACAGTTTTTCCCGCAATGTGCGGCATACGTGAAACCATTCTTGGCCGACACAAAAAAGAGCCTTTCTCTCAAGCAGTCCCCGCCAAAAGGCGCCGGCGTCCGCTCTGATCTGCAATTCGTCCGTTTTGATCGGATTACTCAGTTCTCCCGGGTCAATATCTACCCGGATCAACTTTGCACCGGGAGCAAAATTATCTTTTACCGCGCCAATCTGTCTCACGTCCAGGCGAGTTCCCACTGTCAGCAATAGATCACATTTGGCAAGCAGGAAGTTAGCGGCCCTATCCCCATAGGCACCCACAAATCCATAATTATTGGTGTCTGATCTCTCTAAAAGATCAAATGCGGGCATGCTTGTAACCAGAGGAATATTGGTACATGCCGAAAAATCTCTGATTACATCCCTGGTATTGCCGGCTTTATTCCCTGCGCCGAGGAGAATGGCAGGCCGTTTTGCCGACTGGAAGGCGGCCAGTATAGGCTCCCAGGGTATATCAAATTCAGTCCGGCCGACATCTTCCTGCCCGGGACAATATCCCGGCAGCTTATCTGTTTCTACAATGCTGCGGAAAATGTTCATGGGAATATCCAGCAGCACCGGCCCCTTTCTTCCCTCATTTGCCCAATACCATGCCTTTTCCATCTCCATACGGATATCTTCGGCGTCAGCTATATAATTGCAGTACTTGGTGACACAATTTACCATGGAGACAATATCTGTTTCCTGAAAACCCTTCTGCCGCATCGAAAAACCTTTTTTGCTTTCGAAAGTGTTCACCTGACCGGTTATGAAAATCGTGGGAATGGAATCAAAATAGGCGTTGCATATTCCTGTAATCAGGTTGGTTGCCCCCGGGCCGCTGGTGGCATACGCCACACCCGGCAGTCCGCTGATCTGCGCATATCCGCAGGCACAGAAAGCAGATGCCTGCTCATGATAATTGACATGCGCATGGATTTGGTTTTCCCTTCTTCGAAAGGATTCCATCAGATGTGTTACCATCCCTCCCGGATACCCAAACACATCGGTAATTCCTTTCTTCTCCAAAAAATCAACGATATAATCCGATACTTTTACCTGCATAGTGCCGCTCCTATATTATGGCCTTCTTAATCGTCTCTGCCATATAGTCGATCATCTCATCCGTCATTCCGGGGTACACACCAACCCAGAAGGTGTCCCGCATGATTCTGTCCGTATTGGACAAGTCACCATATACCCGGTAGCCCTCTCCTGTGCGGCGCATCTCGTCAAAGCAGGGATGCTTTACCAGATTCCCGGCAAATAACATCCTCGTCTGAACCCCTTTGGATTCCACATACTGCACCACCTGATTTCGATCGACCCCTTCCCTGCAGGTAATCAGGAAGCCAAACCAACTGGGATTTGAGTTCTCACAGGCCCGGGGAAGAATCAGCTTATCCTCCGTTCCCTCCAGCGCTGCCTTCAGTCTGCTGAAATTGTGTCTGCGCCTCTCCACAAAGGAAGGGAATTTCTCCAGCTGGGCACAGCCTATGGACGCCTGCAGATCCGTTGCCTTGAGATTGTAACCGAAGTGGGAGTACACATACTTATGGTCGTATCCCAGCGGCAGTTCTCCATACTGTTTGTCAAATCTGTGTCCGCAGAAATTGTCTCTCCCGGAGGGGCAGACACAGTCACGCCCCCAGTCCCGGAAGGAGCGGATGGCTTTGTGCAGCACCGGGTTATCTGTATAGACGGCTCCTCCCTCGCCCATGGTCATATGATGAGGGGGATAGAAACTGGAAGTTCCTATATCACCGATGGTGCCGGTGAATCTTTCCTCACCGTTAATTGTATATTTGGAACCCAGTGCGTCGCAGTTATCCTCTACCAGCCACAGATTATGTTTGTCGCAAAATGCCTTCACTGCCCCCAGATCAAAGGGGTTTCCCAGTGTATGCGCAATCATCACTGCCTTGGTTCTGTCGGAGAGAGCCCCCTCCAGCCTGCTCACGTCAATGTTATACTGGGGAATAGTCACATCCACAAATACCGGTACGGCGCCATACTGAATCATAGGGGTTACGGTGGTGGGGAACCCTGCCGCGACAGTGATCACCTCATCTCCCCTCCGAATACGCCGCTCTCCCAGAAGGGGGGATGTGAGTGCCATAAAAGCATTCAGGTTGGCGGAAGATCCCGAGTTGACCAGAGAGCAATACCTCACCCCCAGGTACTCTGCCAGTTTTTTCTCAAATTCCTCTGTGTATCTTCCGGACGTAAGCCAGAACTCCAGAGCACTGTCCACCAAATTGACCATTTCGGCACTGTCATAGACCCTGGAGGCATAGGGAATCTTCTGTCCCTCCTGAAATTCTGCGGTTTGCCTGTGATAGGTATCCGCAAATTCTTTTACCATTGCCAATATCTCATCCTGTGCCTGTTGCCGTGTCTTGTTTTCAAACATTTTCCTTCCTCCTTTACCTGTCCCAAAGCATCCAGGGAGCTTCTCCCAGCGCAATCATTTCCTCCAGCTGCTGCTTGTCCCGCTGGGTGTCCATGCATTTCCAGAATCCTTTATGCATATAGGCCATAAGTTCCCCCCGGGCTGCCACGCTCTCAATGGGAGCTTTTTCAAATACCGTAGAATCCCCTTCTATATAATTGAAGATATCCGGATTGAGCACCATATATCCGGCATTTATGACACCTCCGTCAGAATTGCTTTTCTCACGGAACTTACTGATCGTTCCGTCAGGCTCAATCTCCAGAACACCGAACTGTTGTCCCACGTTGACAGCCGTCATGGTGGCAATTTTCCCGTGACTCTTGTGGAATTGTACCAATGCTCCTATATCCACGTTCGCCACCCCGTCCCCATAAGTTAGCATAAACGGCTCGTCCCCTACATAGGATCTGATTCGCTTGATGCGACCGCCGGTCATGGTGTTTAAACCAGTGTCCACCAGCGTCACTTTCCAAGGCTCCGCCACATTGCTGTGAATCTCCATATAGTTCTCGCGGGTAAAATCAAAGGTGACGTCACTGTTGTGCAGATAATAATCGGCAAACCACTCCTTGACCACATGCTGCTTGTACCCGCAGCAGATGATAAACTCGTTGTACCCATAGTAGGAATACTCTTTCATAATATGCCACAGGATAGGCTTTCCGCCGATCTCTATCATAGGCTTGGGCTTTAAATGACTTTCCTCACTGATTCGGGTGCCGAAACCGCCGGCAAGAATTACGACTTTCATTTTGATGCCTCCTTTTTGAAATAATGAGTTCTAATACATATCCGTTAGAATAAAGCTTAATTCCCTTACATCCCCCTTCTGCTTCTCGAGGACGAAATTGCTGCGTAAATTGACTGTAGTCACTGTATTGGGCTGCAAATTAAGCGTAATGTCTATAACCTGTTCTTGCAGAGGATATATTTGAGCCAGCTTTTCATCACAGTAAACAGAAATGGCATATCCCTTTTCAGGGTCTATCTCTTCAGAGAACCAGCCTGTAATGTGAAGTAGTCCGTCCTCTCCGCTGTCTATCCTGACACGGACATCGGAACCGCACCATCCGTCTTCATACATCCCGTCAACTTCCGCAGTATCTAATGTATCGCCGACATGAGGCTGATAATTGTTAAAAGCCGGCGTGCTGTTATCCAAAGGAATCGGTCCGCTTTCACTGTTTTCAAAGCGATAGCAGAAAAACTCTCCATCATATTGCCAGCTATCAGAACGGGTTACCTCATAGCTGTCTGTATCCATCGCTATCAGAAACCGGCCGTTTAGAACCTTCGGACTCAATACCGCTATTTCTTCCTCCGTGACCACACAGAAGTATTCATCATTTATATAGAAGATTTTTGCCGCTGCGTTTTCATCCTCTGTAAAATCAAGATCTATTTGGTTATGGTCTGCAATCTCCCCCCAGTAAGGTTCTGATACTGCCAGGGCATCCCGTGTTTCAAACAGATCGGGCGCATAAACCGTTTCCCCGTCCAGATTATGCATGCAATTACTTTGAAATAAATTTTCTATTTCGCTTATGCGCTTAAAATTTTGCTCACTCTTATCGGCAAACACAATATTCATTGTTTGGACGGAGATTCCAAGCAGGCCGATGAAAATACAGCAAATAAGCACTGATTTGCGCCATTTTTCCCAAATTGCGCTGATCAGATAGCCGGCAGATAAGCATACCGTGAAAAATAGAAACATACTCACCGGCAGGCTGGTAAAACTTACAGCATTTACATTTCCCTGATACAGCGCCGACAAGGAGTTGGGAAGACTGGGTATCAAAGTATATCCCAAGAGGCAAAGGAAGACCCCTAATCTAAACTCAGCGACGCTATTATGCTCATCCCGGGTGATCTGGCTGAATCTCCACAGGTAGAAAAGCGTTGCGGCCAGTGCGGAGATTCTGAGTATATTGGCCGGAGACAGCCAAATGCTGCGAACCAGTCTACCTAACTCGTTCAGAAAGGCGCTATCAGTAATAAACCAGCCTACATTTTTGCTGGCAGCAGCGCCATATATGTTTCTGGCATATTCACCGCTGTATAAATAAAATAAATAGACATATTTTGAGTTAAATAAGAAATATCCCGGTATTGCGGACAACGCCAATGTTTTAATGATTTCAAAAGAACTGCCAACAGAGACAAACGTCAAAGCAGTTCCCGTATAATGGGATGGAACCAGTTTTCCCAAGGCAAAAGTGGCAACAATATAAACTGCGCCGGAGACCGCGGGAGGCAAACATTTATATATTGCTTCCCGCAGCGTATTTATTTTCAGTTTCTTTTCATATATATATATCAGCAGAAAAGCAGGCGTGTAGGTCACCACAAATTCATAACCCTGTAAGGCTACAATCCATGCAATTAAATACCACCAGAAATATTTTTTTTCCCCTGTTCTGAGATAGCTGACCCAATTATTTAAGGAAATACACAAATGCCATAGCGGGAGTATTACAAGCGTAATAAACGCATTGGGCGCCGAATGTTCAAAAGTAAGGGGCATACAAGTGATAATCAGAACAACGGTTACTGTCGCAATCTTATTGCTCCTAAATAAATTGCGGATCAGCCTGGCAAACTGAATCAGGCATACGCCTAAAAATATGCACTGGATCAATCTGTTAAAGGTTACATTAGTGGTCAAAAAGGCAAGCGAATAGTTGAAACCTCCTACCAAACGCAAAGGCCGCCCCATCCTTAATTCGTTTTTCAGCGCATTTACCAGAAGCGGAATATATCCCTGCTCCCTGATCAGCAAGGTATTAAGGTCATCGTTCAGGATAATGCCCTGTCTGATAATCAGGGCACACAGCAGAGCAAATTCCAGAATGACGGCATAGCAGAGCAGCCTGTTTCCACTCTTTTCCTCACTGAACCTTTGATACCATTTTTTGCAATTATCTGTGATCTTCTGATTAAATTTCCTGATTGCCATAACAGCATGCGAATTCCATAATTCCATATAGGTCTGCTTATCCTGTCCCAGCAAAAATCTTAACTTTCGACTTTGCATAAGCAGTTTCCACATTCCCAGGCTCAACACCACAGCTCCGGCCGCTATCACATACCAATATTTTACTGCCAGTTCCTGGGTAGACATATTTCCGGGGGTAATGCAGGAGAAATCCGTCTTGTCAATAATGCCGCCCCAATAAAAAGGAAGATATAACACCTTAAAAAAAGTAAAGTGAAAAAATAAAATCCCCAGTGTGTTTTTTCCAATATGACAAAGCAATTTCCCGGTTCTTTTCATAAAACGGCTGATCAGCAAGGAAACCGCAAAGACAAAGAACGTACCGTTTAGAGCAGTCAGCCCATCCAGTATCGGATGCGCAAATGTGCGGGATGCCCAATCTATCACAATATGCAGATACTGTCTCACAAACCACAAACATCCTGCCGAGATGATAAGCAGTGCAAAGCTCCACACCCTTTTGGCCTGGGTTATCCGTTCCAGAATATGATGTTTCAGGAAACAATGTCCGATAGCATAGAACAAATTTCCGATCAGCACCTGGTCCATGGAAAACATGCCTATTTGGGGAATACTGCCTGTTTTTACGGCCGCATATCCGGCTGCGTACAGAACAAGAGAAACCGTAATATACCACATGGAGGATTTACGGGTTAGCTGATGTATAAGCTTGTTTACTATGCATACGCCAAACAGCGTAATGAGAAACCAGTTGGCGCCTAATACGTCCACCCAGATATCTCCCTGTAGGAAGAGCGAATCCAGCGCATGTCTCCAGCCCGGAAATTCCCATGAGGAGACAAGCGTATCCCATCCGCCTAAATGCAGCAGCCACAGCAGTACAAGGCCAAACAGCACCGTTGTGACTGCCGGTAAAAGAACGGTAAAGAATTTATCAAACAGCGTTTGAAACATACCTCTTTTTTCGGGTTGAGACATATAGCCCGACAAAAAGAAAAAGGCAGCCATATGAAACTGATAGATATATTTATTGAACAAACCCGTGCTATGGCCCGTCACCATCAGAATAATCAGGATTCCTCGGCAAATATCCAGCCATTGTATTCTTTTAGCACTGCTTTTGTTCTGTTCCATAGTACTCCCTCCAGGTAGTCAAAAATGTATCACCCGATATCCGACCGCAAAACCCTTTCGGCTTCCTCCACCGTGAAGTACTTTCGGATAAACGCTTCCCCGGCGTCCGACATCT